>ERZ1106939.2072-NODE-2072-length-13349-cov-21.484580_pt1 | contig 13349 bp, 10 predicted proteins | sample MGYA00403669_ERZ1106939 | MGnify/ENA primary metagenome ERZ1106939 (study PRJEB35170, sample SAMEA104062447) | human gut metagenome | biome: human gut; feature: human-associated habitat; material: faeces | place: Denmark | collected 2012-09-28 ...
CCGGCTCGTATCGTCTGCGAGTTTGCCAAGAAGAACAAGAACGTTCTGAAAATCAAGGGCGGCTTCGTTGAAGGCTCCGTCCTGTCTGTCGAGCAGCTTCAGGGCTTCGGCGAGCTTCCCAGCAAGGACGCTCTCATCGCCCAGGTTCTCGGCACCTTCCTGGCTCCGATCTCCGCTCTGGCATTCTGCCTCGACCAGATCCGCCAGCAGAAGGAAGGCCCCGCTCCCGCGGAAGAAGCTCCCGCAGAAGCCTGATCCATCATTCATCTATTACACTAATTAGGAGGATTTTATAATGTCTGAGAAAATCGCTGCCCTGATCGAAGAAGTTAAGGGTCTGTCCGTCCTCGAGCTGTCTGAGCTTGTCCATGCTCTCGAAGAGACCTTCGGTGTCTCCGCTGCCGCTGCCGCTGTTGCTGCTCCCGCTGCCGGTGCTGCTGAGGCCGCTGAAGAGAAGACCGAGTTCGACGTCGTCCTGAAGGAATGCGGCGCGAACAAGATCGCTGTCATCAAGGTCGTCCGTGCTCTGACCGGCCTGGGCCTGAAGGAAGCCAAGGAACTCGTCGATGGCGCTCCGAAGAACCTCAAGGAAGGCGTCTCCAAGGACGAGGCCGAGAAGATCGCTGCCGAACTCAAGGAAGCTGGCGCAGAGGTCGAGGTCAAGTAAGTTTACTTGTTGTTCATCCAAAAACCGGACTGCACGGGTGCAGTCCGGTTTTTTCAGTTTAAAAAACGACATTAATGACGACGCAAAGTAACGCACCAACTGCTGTTGGGATTACAGCGGACAGCAATGTCCACCAGATACTCCCTGTCTCACGTTTGATAGAAAGCAATGTAGTGCTGCACGGCCAGTGAAACACACAGAAAATAAGGCAGCAGATAGCTGTTTTTCCGGTTATGCCGTAGTTTATCAACTGCATGGCAGCGTCCAGCCCCTGTGCACCGCTCAGCGTATTCTGCTGTGTAAGCAACATCAGGATCACGGGAATTGCAAGTTCATTCGCCGGAATTGCAAATAGGAACCCCAGAAGAATCGCACCGTTCATGCCCATCAACTGTCCAACCCCATCCAGCGCATGTGCAATCCATTGCAGCAGGCTCTTTCCGCCCATCTGCCACACGCCAAACACCCACAGGAGCAATCCCGCAGGCGCAGCAACCAGCAACGCGCGAGAAAGAACATGTAGTGTCTTTACGAATATCGCGTCATTCAGAATCTTTTTCAGCCGCGGACGGCGATACGCAGGAAGTTCCAGAACAAACGGAGCACTGCTTTTTCTGCGCAGCGCTTTTCCGATGGCCGCCGAAACGAGTAAACTTCCGCTTGCGCCCACGCAGACTGCCGCTAGCAGGATCAACGCCAGCAGAACGCTGTTTTCATGCCTCAGCAGGACTGTTCCCATTGTCAGAAGCATCGGAAACCGGCCATTACACGGAATCATCGCATTCGTGCAGGCCGCGATCAGCTTTTCCTCGCGTGTTGTCATGATTCTGCATCCTGTTACACCGACTGCGTTACATCCCAGCCCCATGCACATCGTCAGGGCCTGACGGCCAGAGGTGCCGCAGCGCGCAAATTTGTGGTCGGTCAGGAATGAGGCGCGTGGAAGATATCCTGCGTCCTCCAGAACGGAAAACAGGAAAAAGAAAATTGCTGCAGGCGGCAGCATGACGGCTGTGACGCGCGCCGTCGTTGCATAGATGCCATTTATCAGCGCATCTGTAAGCCGCTGCGGACAGTGTGAACAGGCACGAATTAAAACCTGCTGCAGCCAGTCAAATCCGTTTTGCAACCATATTGAAAAAACATTGCTGCCTTCCAATGTCAGCCAGAATAAAATGGCCAGCAAAAAAAGAAATACGGCAGTGCCAGTATATTTTCCTGTCAGGATTCGATCTATTCGTATGTTGCGCTGTGAACCTCCGTTGCCTGTTGTTTGAACAACCTCTGCTGCAAGCTGCCTTGCATGGCGGACACAGTCAGCAGGTGTAAATTGGTCTGACAGATGCGTCGTACTTGTAATATAGCCGTCCGTCACGTCGCGAATCGTTTGCTGCAGACGGCGGATATCCTCCGCATTGCTTGCGCATGTACCAACGACAGGTACACCCAGCAGCATTTGTAGTGCACGAAGATCAATCTGGATTCCTCTTGCCTGCGCTTCATCCATTAGATTGACACATATGACCAGCTTTCTGCACCGCAACATCAACTGAAGCGCAAGCGACAGGCTTCGGGCAAGGCAGGTCGCATCACAGACAGCAATTACGCAGGCATCTGTATGCGTATACAGATATTCCGCTGCAATGCGCTCCTCCTCTGATCCAGTTTTCAGCGAGTATGCCCCCGGAAGATCTGTTACGTCATATGTCTGCGCTGCGTAAGAGTATGTGCCGTGTGCAACTGCGACCGTCTTCCCTGGCCAGTTTCCTGTATGCTGATGCAGTCCGGTAAGCGCGTTGAAAATGCTGCTCTTTCCTACATTTGGATTTCCAGCCAGTGCAATGGGATATGGCTTAGTTTCCTTCCGGCTCATCCGACCGCCTCCACAATAATCTGTGCCGCATCCGTTTTCCGCAGTGCAAATACAGCGCCGCCGATCTCATATGCCACAGGCGACGCATGTGGTGCGCGATACAGGCAGCTGAGTTCTGTGTCAGGCAGCAGCCCCAGTTCTTCCATGCGCGACTTTGCATCATCCGGCATCAAAATTTCGCGCAGAATCCCGCGCTGCCCCGGACGCAGCGCATCCAAGCTCACCCGCTGTTTTTTCATGGGCGCCACTCCCCTTTCCGTTCTTCCGGTTTCTAATCCAGAATATACAGAAAAGCGCGATTTTGTGACAGCGCCATTGTTTTTGCCGCGGCTGCGTGGTATACTGGCTTAAGAATTTACTCGAGGTGTGCTATGCTTCATAATTATCACACGCACACGTTCCGCAACCACCACACCATTGGAACGGAGCGCGAATATATTGAGTCTGCTATAAAAAACGGTTTCAGAACGCTAGGTTTTTCCGAGCATGCGCCATACCGGTTTCCGGATGGCTATATCTCTTATTTTCATATGTTTCCAGAGGATCTGGAGAACTATATCCAGACACTGCTGGCGCTGAAAGCAGAATACGCCGGACGCATTGAGATCCTGATTGGCTATGAGGCAGAGTTTTATCCCCGTTTTTTTGACGATTTTCTCAGGCGTATCACGCAGTATCCCGTTGACTATCTGCTGCTCGGCCAGCACTATATCCACAATGAGATTGATGGCGCCTATGTCTACGAACCGACGGACGATCCCAAAATATTGAAAGCTTATGTGGATCAGTGTATTGCAGGACTGGACACCGGTTTGTATACCTATCTGGCACATCCGGATTTGATCAACTTCACCGGCGCCGAAACGCTCTACCGCAAGGAGATGGAGCGATTGTGTCTCGCTGCAAAGGAGCGGAACATTCCGTTGGAACTCAACCTTCTGGGCCTGCGCGCAAACCGTACCTACCCTTCGGCACGCTTCTTCCATATTGCGAAAGCCTGCGACAGCACGATTGTGGTTGGTATCGATGCGCACGACCCAAACTGCTTCTTTCAGCCGGACTCGTTTGCGCCGTATCAAGCACTTCTTTCGGAATGCGGGCTTGCCATAACAGACAATATCACGCTCCGCCCCGTCCACAGATAATTGTCTCGATTGGAATATATTTTGTATCTGTGCAAAAACTAGAGAAAATTTGATCTGGTGAGGTGCAGGTATGAAAATTGCCTTTTTCGATGCCAAGCCGTATGACCGTCCGGGTTTTGACACATACACAGCTGGGACGGGGCTGGAAATGAAGTATTTTGAGACAAAGCTGAACGAAGATACTGTTTCGTTGGCAAGCGGGTTTGACGGCGTATGTGTATTCGTCAATGATACGCTGAATGATGCCGTTGTTCGTGAATTGCATGCGTTTGGAGTCAGAGTGATCGCCCTGCGGTGTGCGGGATTCAACAACGTAGATATCCGAGCATGTTTCGGGAAAATCCGGGTATTCCGTGTCCCTGCGTACTCACCTTACGCTGTGGCAGAGCATGCAATGGCACTGCTGCTCACAGTCAACCGGCATACCAATAAGGCTTATATCCGCACCCGTGATTTTAATTTCAGCCTTTCCGGTCTTACCGGATTTGATCTGCACGGCAAGACAGCCGGCATTGTGGGAACCGGCAAAATCGGACGCACGTTTTCCGAGATCTGCAAGGGCTTCGGTATGCGGATTCTGGCATATGACAAATTTCCATCCCCTGATAATGGGTTATCCTATGTGCCGCTGCTGGAACTGCTGGCACAGGCGGATGTGGTTTCGCTCCACTGCCCGCTGACTAGCGAGACACAGCATATGATTGACGCTGCCGCTATTGCTGGAATGAAGCCAGGCGTCGTGATCGTCAACACCTCCAGAGGTGCGCTGATCGACACAGAAGCGCTTATTGACGGACTTAAAAGCCGTAGGATCGGCGCTGCGTGCCTGGATGTTTACGAGGAGGAGAGCGACCTGTTCTACGAGGATCGCTCGGACAGCATTATTGAAGACGATGTGCTGGTGCGGCTGATTTCGATGCCCAATGTGATTGTCACGTCTCATCAAGCATTTTTAACTCGAGAGGCGCTGAATAACATTGCGGCGACAACGGTAGACAATTTGCTGAAATTCAAGCGCGGCGAAGCTGCATCGGATACCGAAGTCTGTTATCGCTGCGTGCAATAACCCCCCGCTTAAGATATAAAAACCGCGCTGGGCCTCCCAGCGCGGTCATTTTATCTATTCAATTTTCTTTCGGCAACTTTCACGATTCTCCAATATTGCCCATGCAATCAGGAAAAACGGCGTTGACAAGCACATGGAAATGCCGAAGAATGCCTGCATACAATACCCGAGTACCGCGCTGCCGCAGATGAGAACTGCAGGTTCCTCGCCTGCTGTTCTGACAAATCGAACAGCAGAGTATCCGAGTGCGGCCAGCCAGCAGAGAAGTGCAAAAATCCCCTGATTTGCAAGGATATTCAGATACTCGTTATGTGCCGTATCGATTCCGGAACGGCGCATAATATTCGTTGCCTCATCATAACGCTCGAAATACGCCGTGATGCGATGGGACAGCGTATCTGGACCGCCGCCAAACAGCGGCCGTTCCTTCACTGCCTGCCAGACGTTTTTCCAGATGAAGACTCGTCCGGAGCCGAATTCGTCTTCTGCACGGCCTTGCAAGATCTCATGCGCTTCGCCGAGCATCCCGGGCAATCCCGGGAGCAAAAGTATCGCAAAAAAAGCTGTTGCCAGACTGCATCCGATCGTAATCGCCGCTGCGCGGCGCTTTTTTTCACCCAACGCCAGCGGAAGCGGCAGGACAAGACCCGCCGCAATGCCGAGCAGTCCAGCAGAAACATCCATCCAGATACTGACGGTCACACAAAGTGCCAGCGGCACAAGCAGCCAGTGGCGCCGAAGCTTCCATGCCCCATAGAAGAACGCAGGAACAGCTACGCACATCACAGCTGCCAACAGGTCCGTGTTGCCAATCGTCCCGAGATATGCCCCACTGTAGGCTGTTCCAGCGTCGGAATAACTCAGTCCATTCGGATACAGACCAAGCGGGTTTCCACCTGCCAGCTGCCAGAGCGACAGCAGACAGCACAGGCTCATTGCTGCTCCAAAAACGTCAAGCAGCCATTTTTTCGGACGTGCAAGCCGTCCAAGCAGCAGGAAGATTACACCATACAGCGCAAGCGTCAAAAATCCCTCTCGTCGGAGAAGGCCGAGCCATGTGTCTTTGCGCCATGGTGAAAGCAGTGAGGAGAGTAGGCTGCACAGCACATAGCCTAGCATCAGCCATTCTGCGGGCCTAACGGCACGCAACAGTTCACGAAATGGAACCGTTCTAATCTGCCGCATTACGAGTAGTTCCAGATACAGCAATGCGTTGGTTGCACAGTAGCCGATTGTCAAAATCAGAAACAATCGATATTTTGCTGCCGTGATCTTTGTATATCCGTCCATTCCCGGCCAGAGGAGAAACACGCTCAGCATCATTGCAAGATAGACATCCGTGACCCCTCCGAATAAATGGTGGTCAGTTCTTGCTTTGTTTTTCATTCGCGTTCAAAGGCAGCCTGCAGCGCACCGCAGAGCGGCAGACATGCGGAGGAGTCTGTCAAAAGGAAGACCTTTGCATATGACGGCACTTTAGACGTACTGGCGGCGAGAGTCAACTCATTCACGCCAGTGTCCGCTGCAATGATCTTCTGAATAGAAAGTCCCTCTAACACACCTTCGCTGTCATACAGAGCCAACAGGCAGGTGAAATCCGTTCTTGCTTCCGGGGTTCCAGCGTGCATGTCGCTCACGTCCACATCCAGCAGATATTGTGTCTGTCCGCCGACCGTATCGGCCCGCAGCGTTCCGGCGAAAGCCGCAGCGGAACTGGTTCGACTCAGCGTTGTGGGCCGAACGTCCGCAACGGCAATGCGGCTGCCGTCGTCATCAAGAAATACGGCGTCCAACAGATCAATCTTGCCGGGCACAGCATTTTGAATTGTGATTTTTAAAAGCGCGATTTGGTCTGCGACCGGCGTTGCCGAGGCAAAGCTAGCGCGGATTCTGCCAGGTTCCGCATTGATCTGGCAGTTGCTCTCTGGCTCCGCCTGCGCAGAAAGGGACTGAGCATAAGTCAATGTAAAGCTTCCGCCGCAGACGACGCCGCGCCCTTGCAGAATGACGGACACAACTGCTGAGCCGTCTGCCTGGATTGCGCCGCCGACGGCCCACAGCTTGGGTGCGCGGGCAGACGGGAGTACAACATCGACGCTGCCATCTTCTGCGGACGCATCAAGCGGCTTCCCATCCGTGTCGTACATGCGCACGTTCGTCAGCGTGACGGCAGACGTCTCTCCCGCCGTACCGACCGTTCGGAACATGGCTGCACAAAGTTCTCCTGCGGAAATCGGCTGCTTGCCGCTGAAGCTGACGTGAACCGTTCCTAGTTCCGGCTCATTCCATGTCAAAAGATCTGCTGACGGGTGCAGCTTCAGAACAGCGGTCAGCTGCAAGCAGGAGGGGTCATATTGCAGCGTAAAATTCCCGCCTGCCGGAGATAACGTTCCTTCCAGCTTAATCGCCATGCGGACGGACTGCCGCTCTGCCGTCTGTTCACGGCTGAGGATCAGCCGGGCGGTGCTGCGGGAAACAGTTCCGTTTTCTACAGCAGCCGCAACGGAAGCGCCGTTTTCGTCGTACAGGCGAAGGTTTTTCAAAGAAACGGAACTGCCGCCTTCTGGCGTCGCTTTGGAAATGCGGAATTGCAGCGTACACAAGTCTGTATTCTCCAGTACAGCTGTCGATACGAATGCCATGAGCAGCAGACCAGGCTGTTCATGATTGAAAACGCACATTGCGCCTTCCACGCCGCTCCATTGGAGCAGTTCGATCTCTGCCGAGTCGTAGGCAAGTTCAAATCTGCCGCTGTTCACACTGCCGGTCAGACGGACCTGTACGGAAACTGTTTCGCCTGCACGGCCGCTGACCGAAGTGACCGTAAGCACGCGGCCCGCAGCCTGCGCGAATGGCGTGCAGAGTGTAATCAGCAGCATCAGGGCGAGAAGCAATGGGAAAAGTCTTTTTTTCATAGCGCTGCCCCCGTCAGTTGAGGTTCGGGATGAGTCTTGCGTCGTAGCGCAGGATCAGAATCGCGTCGCCTGCATCGACCAGACCGTCATGGTTGACATCTGCAGCAGCTTCCTGCTCCGGCGTGAGCGTAATCAGACCAACGGATGCACGCAGGCAGAGCAGCGCGTCGGCAGCGTCGATATAGCCGTCGCCGTTTACGTCACCAAGCTGCGCGGCGGCGGTAACGATGATTTTGATCTCGGCAGAATAGCCGCCATCAACCGTTGTAGCGGTGATGGTCGTTTCGCCGACGGACAGAGCCGTTACGATGCCTGTGCGGGAAACGGTCGCGGTCTGCTCGTCGCTGCTGACCCAGGTCAGGTTTTTGACGGTCGCGTCGTCCGGGGCGATGATGGGCTGGAGCGTGACGGTGCTGCCCATCATGAGCGTATGCGTCGGCTCGTCAAACCGGATGCCGGTCACGCGGACGCGTTCGGGCTGGACGGTCACGATGCAGCTGGCGCGGTAGTCCCCCGCTGCCGCCGTTACGACGGTAATGCCCGCAGAAAGCGGCGTGACCTTGCCGTCCTGACTGACGGTCGCGGCGGTCTGGTTGCTGGACGTCCAGCGGATGGTTGCTTCTGTGCCCTCTGGTTTCAGCGTCGCGGTCAGCTGTTCGGCCTCTTCTCCGGCGTAAAGCGTCAGCGTATAGCGGTCGAGCGAGACACCGGTCAGGCCGGACTCACCGGGCTGTTCGCCGGTGACGGTGATGGTGACGGACGAAGTGCATTCGCCAACACTCGCCGTGATCACCGCTTCTCCCTGTCCAACAGCGACGACCTTGCCGTTGGAGAGCACGCGGAGAATGGAGTTATCAGAGCTTTTCCAGGATATATGGCAGATATAATCCTCCGGGCTTACAGCTGCATCCAGCTGCACAGAGCTGCCGACGGAAAGAGACTGCGGCGCATTGGAAATTGAAACGCCTGACAGCAGCTTTTCCGACCAGATAACGTGCGTAACCGCTTCGATCCGTCTTTCATCACCTTCCGGGTATCCGTTGGAGAAGACAAGATCTGCGCTCCCCTCCGTGGTGTCGGGTGCAGTCAGATACCCGGTTTCCCGATCATATGTCAGATTTTCGGCTTCGGATTCGACCGACCAGCTTATATCTGGGCTGAACCACAGATCAAGGAATACGGATTCATTCGGGCGCATGGTTATGCTTTCCGCTGCTCCGATTTTGTCGTTATGGGTATAGTACCGGACGCGCGTTGTGCGCGTGGGTTCATTTTCAGAGAATTTTACAGACGCAGGCACTCTGAGATAGTAGACTCCGTCTGCGGGAATCTGGAAGCTGAAACTGGCATTATTCAAATATTTAATTCGTTTTCCATCAGCATCATAAACATCAATACTTCCATCTAGTTTGCTTCCGCCCTCGTCGCGCTGAATCTGGACGACTTCTCCGGCCTTGTGCTCGCCGATGGAGAAATACCCATCCTGCCATACGTCCTGCCATACCTTTTCTGTCAGCGGTGCAGCAGTCGCGATTGTGTCGTTTTCCAACTGGGGCAGCAGTTTAAATTGAATGTTCAGTTTCGTTATATCGGAAATGCTACCGCTGTAGTTGGACGCCATCAGATAATATGTTCCCGGTTCTAGATTACTGATATAAAACTGGGAATACAAGTTTTGATAAGAATTGTTGGCCCAGATGCTGTTGTCATCCATTCCGCTGAAATAAGCTTCCCGATAAAGGCTGAAAATAACATCAACATCGTTCTGACTTCTTGTTATGTTCAGAAGCATCGTTTTCTGACTGCCCTCCGGCACGGTAAACCGGAACCATTCTGTATCATTCGGCGCAGAAAGATCAAACGCCTGCACAAAGTCCTCGTAAAGCGGTGTGGCGCGGTACCATACATCATTATCTTCGATTTCATCCGGCGGGAGCAGGGAAATCATCGTCGAGTAGATTTTCTCGCTGGATCCGCCATCCATTTTAATATAATAAAGTCCTTTTTCGCCGAGTTTCCAATAGAGATTCTCTGCAGATTTTCCCCATGAAGTATTCTCAGACCAGATCACCCTTGCCTCATCTCCGTACTCTACAAGGGTCTGCCCAATATAAACCATGGCCTGTATCCCCTTGCAATCGGAGCTGACATGCAGCGTCATGTGATCCTCCGGAACGGTAAAACAGAACCAATCCGCGTCGCCGCTGGGCAAAACATGGGAGATCAGCTGGCCCGGCTCGATATAGGCCGCGTCGAGCCAGGTATCGTTGCTTTCATAGGGGTCGTCGCCGCCTTCCTCTACGCGGATACGGAGTGCTGCACGCTGGACTGAAGCATTATATTGATACTTCGGGTATAGCCTGACGGCATACTGTCCTTGCTGGCTGCACGAAAAGACGCGCGTATGCCGGAAGCTTACCTTGGTTTTGGAGGCGGCGACAGTTCCGTCCGGCGCGTAGATTTCATAGCAGACGTTTTCCGGGTCTTCAAGGTCAAAATCCAGCAGGCGAAGCGTATAGAGCTTCACCTGTCCGTCCTCCGGAGCGGCTTCAAAACTGAACCAGTCCTCATCGCCGATGCCGCCGAGGGTGAACGTCTCGTCCGTGCCGATCAGCAGCGGTGTGGCTGTCTGCATCGTATCGTTCGGCTCATGTCCGTCTCCGTCGAGAAGCTGCACGGACATCGTTCTCGTAATGCTCGGTGAACTGCTGCTCCATTCTTCCAGCGTAAATGTGTAGCGACCCGGCTGCCCGGCATGCAGATAATATACGCCGTTTTTTTCCACAATGAGGCTGTTATTATTCTGCCACTGGATGTCAAATCTGCCTCGGCTGGCATAGGAAAAGCCGCCGATGGTCAGCGCAATATCCTGTCCGGGCTTTGTTGTCGTAATTGCAAATTTATCGCAATCGCCGCTGTCAAGCGTGAAGCTGATGGTGTCGCCGTCGTGCAGCTCGGTCGGCGTTACATCGTTCGGTTCCTGCTCGTCATTTTTATATTCACGCAGCGTAAACTGAACGTTCTGTGTTTCTCCCTGCTTCAAATTATAATAGGATACGAGAACCAGTTGCTCTCCAGCCTCGTTTACGCTGAAAATGCGCTTTCCCGCTACATTTGCCGAGTCGCTGCCACCGATATAAAAACCAGTGGAATTGCTATTCCAATCGAAGCTCTGTGAATCGAGCAGGACACGCGTTCCGGCGACCGGTACGTCCAGATAGAGCTCATAACGGCTCACGCTGTCTGAAAAAGTCAGTTCTACCGGCTGATCCAGCTCAATATAGGTCTTTTCATTGGCTGCAAACACCGTTCCGCACAGCAGCAGAAGCAGCGTCAGCAGCATCCATGTCCATCTTCCAACTCGTTTCATGGTTCAGGCTCCTTTTCTTGTATCTGTCTGCTTACAGTATACTGCGCTTTTCTCCTGACTTCAACCATGGTTTGCTGCAAAACCGGATAAAAACCGCCTCCGCAGCACGGAATGGCTGCGGAGGCGGTTTTTCAGGACAGAAGCATCTTGTCGTTGGCTTCGTCGCTGCCGCTGGCGCGGGAGAACATGGCGAGAAGATCCGGGACGGTCAGTTTTTTCTTTTCCTCGCCGGATACATCCACGACAACCTGCCCAGCGTCCATCATGATGAGACGGTTTCCGTGGGCAATGGCGTCCTTCATGTTGTGCGTAATCATCAGCGTGGTCAGCCCGTGCTCCTGCACGATGCGGTCAGACAGGGCAAGTACCTTTTCTGCCGTGCGCGGGTCGAGTGCGGCGGTATGCTCGTCGAGGAGCAGCAGCTTCGGCTGCTGCAGTGCCGCCATCAGGAGTGTCAGCGCCTGACGCTGGCCGCCGGAGAGTAGACCGACCTTCGCGGTCATGCGGTCCTCAAGGCCGAGGTCGAGCGCGTGGAGGCACTTCCGGTACTCGGCACGCTCCGCCTTTGTGATACCCCATTTCAGCCCCCGGTGCTGTCCGCGCCGGGCAGCAAGGGCGAGGTTTTCTTCGATCTGCATGGTTGGCGCGGTTCCCATCATGGGGTCTTGAAACACACGGCCTAAAAGGGCAGCGCGCTTATGCTCCGGCAGACCGGTGGCGTCCGTGCCATCAATGACGATCTTGCCGCTGTCAATCTGGAAAGATCCTGCGATGGCGTTCAGCATGGTTGACTTCCCTGCCCCATTGCCGCCGATGACGGTGACGAAGTCGCCGTCGTTCAAGGTCAGATTCAGGTCATTCAGCGCCACTTTTGCGTTGACTGTGCCGGGATTGAAGGTCTTGCAGACATTGATAAGTTCAAGCATGGCGCGTTTCCTCCTTTTTGGTCTTTCCGTGGAACATTTTACTCTTCCAATACGGAATAGCGAGGAAGAGCGCAACGATCAGGGCCGTGATCAGCTTGAGGTCATTCGTATTCAGTCCAAGCTGCAGCACGATCTGGAGCACAAAATAATAAATCACAGCGCCAATGGAAACGGCGAACAACTTGAGTCCGAAGTTCGTGAACAACTTACCGAAAATGACCTCGCCGATGATAACGGCGGCAAGGCCGATGACAATCGCGCCGCGGCCCATGTTAACATCCGCTGCCCCCTGAAACTGCGCAAGAAGCGCGCCGGAAAGCGCAACAAGGCCATTGGAAAGCATCAGGCCAAAGACGACATTCGCATTCGTATTGATGCCCTGCGCGCGAGCCATGTTCTGGTTCGCGCCTGTGGCGCGGATAGCGCAGCCGCGCTCTGTACCGAAGAACCAATACAAAAGTGCAATCACGGCAAACGTGAAAAGAAGCAGCACAGGCAGCGGATTTTTCAGGCTCAGGTCGCGTACGAAGCGCTGCGAGACCATCAGCGGGTATTTATCCACGCCAACGGCCTGATTGGCCTTGCTGTCCATGATGCGCAGGTTAATAGAATAGAGTGCAAGCTGCGTGAGAATGCCGGACAGAATTGCAGGAATGCCGCATTTGGTATGGAACATTCCTGTCACAAAGCCAGCCAGCATGCCGCATGCGAACGCGCACAGCAGCGCCAGCCACGGGTTCATGCCAGCGCGGATCAGCATGACAGCTGCGGCACCGCCGGTGGCGATGGAGCCGTCAACGGTCAGGTCGGCCACGTCGAGAATGCGAAAGGTTATGTAGACGCCGATGGCCATCAGGCCCCAGATGAGTCCCTGCGCCGCTGCGCCGGGCAGCGAATTAAGAAGCGCGGAAAGGAAATTCATAGTCATTCTCCTTCTTGGTCTGCGCCTGCAATCGACCGGCAAAGAAAAACGGTTATCGGCCGATTGCAGGGGCAAACGATTTTTTCAGTTCTACCGGTCACGGGCGTTTGCCCGTGACCGGTCAAACCGTCAGATTCAGCCTTCAATGGCCTCGTAGCCATCCAGCGGGGTAATGCCGAGCTGGTCGCAGATGGAGGCGTTGTACTTCGGGGTCGCGTCGGTGTATTCGATGGGCATTTCGGAGATATTGGCCTCGCCCTTCAGGATCTTCGCGGCCATCTTGCCGGTGGTCACGCCGAGATCATAGTAGCTGATGGACAGCGTCGCCACGCCGCAGCCGCGGCAGAGGCCCTCTTCGCCGCAGACGGCGGGAACGCCGGCAGGGATCAGGACGTTGGCAATGGCCTCGGTGTTGGAGGCGGCGGTGTTATCGGTCGGGATGTAGACAACGTCGGAGAAGTCGGC
>ERZ1106939.2074-NODE-2074-length-13347-cov-15.330048_pt1 | contig 13347 bp, 10 predicted proteins | sample MGYA00403669_ERZ1106939 | MGnify/ENA primary metagenome ERZ1106939 (study PRJEB35170, sample SAMEA104062447) | human gut metagenome | biome: human gut; feature: human-associated habitat; material: faeces | place: Denmark | collected 2012-09-28 ...
AGCTGTGCGTCAGTGCGTTTTCCAGCAGCTTTCTGTTCTGAAAAATATATCCCAGACCCTCTTCAAGATTTCTGTACATGCTCCAACTCCTTCGGAACCATCATCTGTTCCACATTCGCGCGGATATCGTCGGTAAAGCCGCTCGAAACCGCCTGCGCCGCCTGCCGGATGGCACTGTGAATCGCAACCGCATCCGACGAGCCGTGCGCCTTAATCACCGGCTTTGTCAGACCGATCAGCACCGTGCCGCCTGTCTGCCGGTAGTCCAGCTTGCTTTTGAATTCCTTGATGCCCGACATGCACATCGCGGCAGCGAGCTTTGTAAAGATGTTCTTTTTGAACAGGTCCTTCAGCATGCCCGACATGAAAAGTGCCGTTCCCTCAATGCCCTTGAGAAGGACATTGCCGGAAAAACCGTCGGACACAACCACGTCTGCCTCGCCCAGCGGTACCCCGCGCGCTTCAATATTCCCAATAAAGTTTACATAACCTGCATCTGCTGCCTTCTGCAGCAGCGCATAGGCATCTTTTTGCAGCTGCGTGCCCTTCGAGTCCTCTGCGCCAATGTTGAGAAGCGCCACACGGGGATTTGAAATTCCCAGCATCTTCTTTGCGTAATACGATCCCATGAACGCGAACTGCAGCAGAAATTCCGGCGTACATTCTGCCGTCGCGCCGCAGTCGATGAGCATGACGCCCGCATCGCCGTTGGGCAGCACGGGGGCAAGCGCCGCGCGGCGGATGCCGTGGATGCGCTTGACGATGAGCGTCGCGCCCGTAAGCAGTGCGCCGGTGCTGCCGGCAGAGACGACCGCGTCACCCTTGCCGTCACGCAGCAGGTTGAGCGCGACCGTCATGGAAGCATCCTTCTTGCGGCGGGTCGCCGTGCTGGGGTCATCGTCCATGGTGATGACCTCGCTCGCGTCAATGATCTCCAGCTCGGCCTGCTCGTTGCGCAGGCAGGTCTCGATGGCGGCGCGCTGGCCGACGAGCACGATCTCCGCGCCCAGCTCCCGCTGCGCGTGCACCGCACCCTTCACGATCTCATCCGGGGCAAGGTCGCCGCCCATTGCGTCCACAAGTATTCTCATAGATGAAAAACCTCCTTTTGTTTCAGCCCGTCCAGAATCTGCAGGCTGCGCGCCGAGATCTCCGCATTCTTGTTGCGCTTGCCGCGCACGCGGTGATCGAGCGGCGTGATGATGCCGAAGTTGATGTTCATAGGTTGAAAATCACCGACACTGCCGCCGGAAATGTACAGCGACAGCGCGCCGATGGCCGTCTCCTGCGGGAAATCGACAGGCGGCAGACCGAGCACCTGCGCAGCCGTCTCGATGCCGACGAGCGCGCCGGACGCGCACGACTCCACATAGCCCTCAACGCCGGTCATCTGTCCGGCGAAGCGGATGCGCGGCGCTCTCCGAAGCCGGTAGTAGCGGTCGAGCATCTGCGGGGAATTTAAATAGGTGTTGCGGTGCATGACGCCGTAGCGCACGAACTCCGCCTCCCGCAGCGCGGGGATCATGGAAAAGACGCGCTTTTGCTCGCCGAACGTCAGATGCGTCTGAAAGCCGACGATGTTATACAGCGTGCCCTCGGCGTTGTCGCGCCGCAGCTGCACGACGGCATAGTTGTCCTTTCCGGTGCGCGGGTCGCGCAGGCCGACCGGCTTGAGCGGACCGTAGCGCAGCGTATCCTCGCCGCGGCGCGCCATGACCTCGACCGGCATGCAGCCCTCAAAGACCGCGCCATCGTCAAAGCCGTGCACCGGCGCTTCCTTGGCGGTGCGCAGCTCCTGAACGAAGGCGGTATACTCCGCCTGATCCATGGGGCAGTTGACGTAGTCCGCCGTGCCCTTATCATAGCGGCTGGCGAAAAAGGCACTGTCCATATCCACGCTCTCAAGCGTGACGATGGGCGCGACGGCATCATAAAAATGCAGGTCAAACTCCGGGCACAGGCGCTGGATCTCCTCGGCCATGGCATCACTCGTGAGCGGACCGGTCGCAATGACGACCTCGCCCTCGGGGATGGCGGTCGCCTCCGCGTGCTCGACGGTGATGTTCGGGTGCGCGCAGATGCGCTCCGTGATCTCGCGGGCGAAGGCCTCACGGTCCACGGCGAGCGCGCCGCCGGCGGCGACACGGTTATGATCCGCGCTGGCGAGCACGACGGAATCGAGCCGCCGCAGCTCCTCCTTGAGCAGACCGACGGCATTGGTGAGCTCATCACTGCGCAGCGAGTTGGAGCAGACGAGCTCCGCAAAGTTTTCCGATACGTGCGCGGGGGTCATTTTCTGGGGTTTCATCTCGATCAGGCGCACCGGGATGCCGCGCCCGGCCAGCTGCCACGCGCACTCGCATCCCGCCAGGCCCGCACCGATCACGGTCACTGGGGTCATAGCGTTCCTCCTCAAAAAAGGCGGCCATGATTAGGCCGCCTTTCCAATTATGCTTCCTACTTATGCTTCTTCCTTGGGTTTTGCCGTCTTTTTCGCAGCCGGTTTCTTTGCGGCAGGCTTTTTCGCAGCCGTTTTCTTGGTGGCTGGCTTCTTGGCTGCCGTTTTCTTCGCGGCAGGCTTCTTTTCGGCGGCAGCCTCGGCGGTCTCGGGCTCGGTCTTGGCCGTCTCCGCATCGTCCGCCGGCTTCGGCTTGCGCTTATAGCCGCGCTTATCCGGCGGCAGATAGTTCGGGCATTCGGGGTTGATGCAAAACGGCTTGTTGGCGCCCTTGCCGGCGCGTTTGAACATGGTCTTGCCGCACTCGGGGCAGTAGTCCTTTGTCGGCACATCCCACGTCATGAAGCCCTGAATGTTCTCGCCGCCCTCGCCTTCGCCGTGACCGGGGCAGTCATGTCCGCGCTCACAGGCATAGTAGGCAAAGCCCTTGCGCGATGTCCGCTTGAGCAGACGGCCGCCGCAGGCCGGGCACTTGCCGGGCATCTCGACCACAATGGGCATCGTGAAGCTGCACTCCGGGTAGCCGGGGCAGGCAAGGAAGCGGCCGAAGCGGCCGTTTTTGTACACGAGCTTACGCCCGCAGTTCGGGCAGACCTCGTCCGACTCCTCATCCGGCACCTTGAGGTGCTTGCCCTCGAGCTGGATCTCGGCATTGTTGAGGTTTGCGTCAAAGTCCTTATAATACTCGCGCAGCAGGTCCTTCCACGCGACGGTTCCGGCCTCGATCTTGTCGAGATCGGTCTCCATGTTGGCGGTGAATTTCAGGTCGACGATATTGCGGAAATACTCCTCCATCATCTCGGTCACAACGATTCCGAGATTCGTCGGGCGCAGATAGCGCCCCTCCTTGACGACATAGTTGCGGCTGAGGATGGTCGAGATCGTCGGCGCATACGTCGACGGGCGGCCGATGCCCTTTTCCTCCATCGCACGGATAAGCGTCGCCTCCGTGTAGCGGGCGGGCGGCTGGGTGAACTGCTGCTCTTTCGTGACGTTCTTGAGCTCCACGGCGTCGCCCTGCTTGAGCGACGGCAGCGGGCGGCGCACCTCGCTCGTCTCCTCATCCTTCGCCTCTTCGTACACGGCGGTGTAGCCCGCGAACTTCTGCTCGGAGTAGTTGGCGCGGAAGAGATAGCCCGCACTGCCGGCATCCACGACAACATTATCGTACACGGCATTGGACATCTGGCAGGCGGTGAAGCGGCCCCAGATGAGCCGGTAGAGACGGTACTGCTCCGGTGTGAGGTCGTGGCGCACACGATCCGGCGTAAGCGTGACATCCGTCGGGCGAATGGCCTCATGCGCGTCCTGCGCACCGGCCTTGGTCTTATACGTGCGCGGCTTGCCGGGATGATACTCCGGGCCGTAGTGCTCGACGATGAACGCCTGTGCCGAGGCGAGCGCCTCGTCCGACAGACGCTGGGAGTCGGTACGCATATAGGTGATGAGACCGATCGTGCCGCGGTCGGTAATATCCACGCCCTCATACAGCTGCTGTGCGACCGACATGGTGCGCCGCGGCGTCATACCCAGGCGGCGGGAAGCCTCCTGCTGCAGGGTCGAGGTGATGAACGGGGGCGAGGGGCTGCGCTGCTTCTCGCCGCGTTTGACGCTCGCGATCTGAAACGGCTCGGCAGACACGGCGGCAATGATCTTGTCGGCCGTGGCCTCGTCCGGGACGTCCATTTTCTTATTATCGGCCGTTCCGTAAAAGCGCGCAGTAAACGTGCCCGCGCCGCAGTCAAGCAGCGCGTCGAGCAGCCAGTATTCCTGCGGTTGGAAGGCGCGGATCTCATTTTCACGGTCGACCACGATGCGCGTGGCCACCGACTGCACGCGCCCGGCGGACAGGCCGGGCTTGACCTTGCGCCAGAGCAGCGGGCTGAGCTTGTAGCCCACGATGCGGTCGAGCACGCGGCGCGCCTGCTGCGCATCGACCAGATCCTGATCGATCTCGCGCGGGTGCTGGATGCTCTCGGTGACGACCTTCTTCGTGATCTCGTTGAAGGTCACGCGCTTGGCCTTATCGTCCGGCAGATTCAGCAGCTCCTTCAGGTGCCACGAAATGGCCTCTCCCTCGCGGTCAGGGTCGGTCGCGAGATAGACGGTTCCGGCAGATTTGGCGCGCTTTTTCAGGTCGGCGATCACGTCAGCGCGATCCTTCACGGGCAGATACTGCGGCGTGAAGTCGCCGTCGATATCGACGCCCATCGTGCTCTTGGGCAGGTCGCGCAAATGGCCCATCGAGGCCACGACCTGATAGTTGCTGCCCAGGTATTTTTCGATTGTTCTGGCCTTCGCCGGAGACTCGACGATCACCAGATCCGTTTTTGCTTTTGCCATCGGGTCTGTTCCAACTCCTTATGATTCCTGCGCAGTGCCTGCGCGTATATTTAATGAAAAGCGTTTGCCCGGCTCCTGCCGGACCACGCCGCGGATCTGCAGCACGGTCAGCTCCGCGAGCACCTTGCTCGCCGGCAGCCGGGTCCTGGCGATGATGAGATCCACCTGTGTAGCGGGCGCATCGATCGCCGCGACGATCTGCAGCTGCTCCGTCGTGAGCGATCGCAGCTGCGCTTCCAGGTCAATATATGCCTCCGGCTGCGGCTTGTCAATCCTTTTCTCCGCGACCGGGCGGCGCACCTGTGCAAAGCCGTCGCCCGTCTCGGGCGGAGCCTGCGGCGCGGCGGGTTCGGGTTCGGGCGCGATGCGCTCGTGCAGCGTGCCGGGAAACATCCGGCGAAAATCGCCCAGCACATCCCATGCGCACGTCGCCGGACGCGCCCCGTCCTTGAGCAGCGCGTTGCTGCCGACGGAGGCGTGGGAATCGGCGTTTCCGGGCACGGCAAAGACCTCCCTGCCCTGCGTGATCGCATCTTCGGCGAAGAGCAGCGCGCCGCTTTTCTCCGGCGCCTCGACCACGACCGTCGCCACGGCGAGACCGGAGGTGATGCGATTGCGCAGCCGGAAACCGAAGCGCGGCACGGACATATTCGGCGCAAACTCGCTCACGACCGCGCCGCAGCGCGCGACGCTCTGCGTGCACGCGCCCGCAAAATCCAGATTGATTGCCGTGCCGGACACGCCCACGCAGACACCGCCCGCATCCAGCGCGCCCTCGGCGGCTGAGCGGTCGATGCCGGCGGTGAGACCGGAGAGCACGATGCCGCCATGACGCACGATCTCCGAACCGAGCTTGTGCGCCGTGCGCATCCCGTAAGGCGTGGCGCTGCGCGTGCCGACGACGGCGACGGCCGCGCGGTCATCCAGCGGTGGCAGTGTGCCGCGCACATAGAGCACGAGCGGCGGGTCATAGATCTGCAGCAGCCGCTGCGGATAGGCGGCGTCCTGGATCGTCAGAGCCCGGATATCCTCCCGGTCGCAGATGGCGAGCGCGCGCTCGGCCTCATGCAGATCCTTATCCAGCAGCAGACGCAGCTCCTCCGGGCGCAGCGAGGCACGGACGCGGTAGTCCGCCTCCGTGGCAAAATACACATCGCGCGGCGTGCCGAAATGCTCCACAAGCGCGAGCTTCACCTTCGGCCGCACACCGAAGCGCATGGACAGCCAGACCCAGTATTTGAGCTGCGACATCTCACGCCCTCCTCATGTCTCGGTGCGGGCGATCTCCCACATGACGACCGCCGCGGCCACCGCCGCATTGAGCGACTCCGCGCCCGGCTGCATGGGGATGATGATCTGCCCGTCGCACTGCGCGAGCAGTTCCGCGCTCAGACCGCGTCCCTCACTGCCGATCGCCACGGCGGCCGGTGTGAGCGGCACGCGCCGCAGATCCTGCGCCGTATCCGTCAGCGCCGCGCCGTAGAGCTTGAGACCGTTTGCGCGCAGCAGCTGCATCAGCTCGTCCGTCGCGCACGTCAGCACCGGCTGACGAAAGAGCGCGCCCATCGTCGCGCGCACAGTCTTCGGGCCGTAGAGATCGGCGCACGCGCCGGTGAGCACCACGGCGTCCATGCCGAGGGCGTTGGCCGTGCGGATGACCGTGCCGACATTGCCGGGATCCTGCACCCCTTCGAGCACGATGACCCGGCGCAGCGGCTGCGGCAGGCGCATCGCCGGGATGCGCACGGTAAAGACCGGACCCGGCGAGTGCATGAGCGGCGAGGCATACTCGACGAGCTCGGCATCCGCCGCGTACTGCGCGATACCGTCCGGCAGTGAAAACGCCGCCGCCTCGCGCCAGAGCACGGACGTGACCTCCGCGCCGAACTGCAGCGCCTCGCGCAGCAGCTTTTCGCCGTCGCAGACGTACTCCCCCGCCTCCCGGCGCGCATCCGCCGACTTTGCCAGCGCGCGCAGGTGCAGGATATATTGATTTTTCCGCGACCGAATCTGCTCCATAGTCCTGTTCTCCGCATATTCTATTACAATGTAATTAGATATTGTCCTTCATCTTATAACATCGCTCCACAATTTTCAAGACCTGTCGGTCAGGAATTTGCAAAGCGGTGCAAATTTTCCGCCGCATATGCCAGCAGTGCCGCCCGCTCATTTGCAACCCGCTCATCCATGACAGCATCCAGACACGCCTGCAGCGCCGCGCCCACAGCCCGCCCGCGCAGGCCGAGCGCGAGCAGGTCGCTGCCGTTGACGGCGAGATCCCGGAGCGAAAAGCAGGCATCCGCCGCAAGCAGCGCATCGAGCACGCGCCCGGCCTCCTGATAGGTCTGCACGCGTCCGGCGCAGACGGCGGACTGTCCGCAGGTATCGGCGATGTGCAGCGCGAAGAGCTGGCGCACCGGCTCGACACCGAGCTTATGCATCAGCCGCCGGATGGGTTTCGGCTCCGGGGCAATGGGCAGGTCGTGATAGCGGATGAGCTGCGTGATGCGCGTGCGCCCGGCCGTATCCATGCGCAGCCGCGTCAGGATCGCATCCGCGAGCTCCGTGCTCTTGGCGGCGTGACCGTAAAAGTGTCCGACACCGTCGTCTGCAAGCGAGAAGCACGGCGGCTTTCCGACGTCGTGCAGCAGTGCTGCCCAGCGCAGCACCGGCTCGGGCGGGATGTGCTCCACGACCGCGACCGTGTGCTGCCAGACGTCCCGGTCATGGTGCGGGTTGTGCTGCGCAAAGCCGAACATCGGCCGCAGCTCCGGTATGGGGACGGCCAGCACATCGGAAAATTCCCGCAGCACCGCGCCTGCGTTTTGCCCGCAGAGCAGCTTTGTCAGCTCACTGAGCACGCGCTCCGCCGCAAGATACCGCAGCAGCTCGGCGCAGCGGTGGATGGCCGCCGCCGTCTCCGGTTCGATGGTGAAGCCGAGCACGGACGCAAAGCGCAGCGCGCGCAAAATGCGCAGCCCGTCCTCCCGAAAGCGGCGCTCGGGCTCGCCCACGCAGCGCACGACGCCGCGCGCGAGATCCTCCGCGCCGCCGCAGATATCCACAAGCCCCGTGCGCGGATTATAAGCGAGCGCATTCATCGTAAAATCGCGCCGCAGCAGATCGTCGCGCAGGCTGCGCGTAAACGTCACACTGTCCGGCCGCCGGTGGTCTGAGTAGCCGCCGTCGACGCGGTAGGTCGTGATCTCCAGCGGCAGACCGTCAAGCAGGACGGTCACCGTGCCGTGCCGGAGTCCCGTCTCGATGAGCCGCTCGCCGGAAAAGACCTGCTCGACCTGCTCAGGCTCGGCATCGGTCGTGATGTCCCAGTCCCCCGCCGCGCAGCCGCGCAGCGCATCGCGCACCGCGCCGCCGACGACGAAGGCCTCCCACCCCGCCGCCTCGAGGCGGTCGAGCGCCGTATGCACTTGTTCCGGCAGGGTCATCATGGGCAAGCTCCTCAGTTGTGGTGATAGATCTTCTTTTCCAGCGCAAAAATACGCCCGCTGAAGCCGCCGGCCGGCACGCCCGGGAGCGTCTCGGCATAGATCTCCATGCGGCTGTCAATGAGGTCGATGTACGACAGCAGCTCCGCCTCGGCGCACATGGGGCGCACGGCCGCGCCAAAGTCCGGCTCGCCGTGGTGCGAGAGCAGCAGATGCTGCAGCAGCAGGGACTTTTCCTCGGCAATGGCAAGCTCGCGCGCGACGTCCGCGACCTCCTGCGCGCCCATGACCAGATGACCGAGCAGCTGCCCGGCGGTGGAATACTCCGTCACGATGCCGAGGTCGGAAAACACGAACTCCCGCTCCTTGGCAAAATCGTGCAGCAGTGTGCCGGTCAGCAGCAGGCTGCGGTCGATGACCTCCGGATAGAGCCCGGCGAGAAAATCCGCCGCGCGCAGCATGTTGTATGTGTGCATCAAAAGGCCGGACAGGAAGCTGTGGTGCACGGTCTTTCCGGCCGGGATGCGGCGAAACGCATCAAGGTGGCGCGTGAGCATCGTCTCGGCGACGCTGCGGTAGTCCGCGTCCGCGATCGAGGCAACCAGCCGCTGCACGTCCGCAAGCGCGGCGTCCGCGTCGATCGGCGCCGTCGGCACGAGCAGGGATTTATCATACGTATCCGCAGCCTCGGCCATGCGGATGCGGTGCACGCTCACCTGAAGCGCGCCGCGGTATTCCGAGACGCTGCCGCGGATCTTCACGACGCGGCCGGTATCGTCCGCGCGCGCGCCGATCGGGCCGCTGTAGTCCCAGACCTTGATCTCGACGCTGCCCGTGCGGTCACAGATCGTGCCGCTGAGAAAGGGCTTGCCGCTGTTGGTCGTCTTGAGCGCCGCTGCGCGCAGGATGTAAAAGCCCTCGACATCCATGCCGGGGCACATATCCGAAATGGGTTTGTTGTATTCCATAGCTCCGCCTTTCTGCCCGCCAAGCGGGTCATACTTTGTTCGGTCTCATAATTTCAGATATACATTGCCGTCATTTTGCGCTTCTGTCAAGCCTTTTTGTGCAAAAACCTGCTGCATCGGCGGTGCAGCAGGTTTTGTGTGCGTCGTTCAGGGATCGGCGTGGGTGACCTTGCGCGCGATCTTCCGACCGGTCGGTGTGCCCGCAAGACCGCCGAGGCCGGTCTCGCGCAGATCGGCCGGGAGCGCATCACCGATCTCGCCCATCGCGTCGATGACCTCATCGACCGGGATGCGGCTCGTGATGCCGGCAACGGCCATGTTCGCCGCGCTCACGGCGTTGACCGCACCGATGACGTTGCGCTTAACGCACGGCACCTCCACAAGCCCGGCGACCGGATCGCAGACAAGCCCGAGCAGGTTCGCAAGCGCCATCGCGTATGCGTCCGCGCACTGCTGCGCCGTGCCGCCGAGGATATGCGTCAGCGCGGCGGCGGCCATGGCGCTGGCCGTGCCGATCTCCGCCTGACAGCCGCCCTGCGCCCCGGCAACGCTCGCGCGCAGCGCCGTGACCTGACCGAAGCCCGCCGCGATGTACAGCGCCTGCAGGATCGTCTCCTCCGGCACATCCCGCTCGTCCGCGAGCGGGATCAGCACCGCCGGAAGCACGCCGCAGCTGCCCGCCGTGGGTGCGGCAACGATGCGCTTCATGCAGGCGTTGCACTCGGCGACCTTGAGCGCCTGCTCCATCACGCGCTGAAAATATGTCCCGCCGAGCAGCATTCCCTTTTCCGCCGCCGCGCGGAGCTTTTCCGCGTCGCCGCCGATAAGCCCGCTGTTGGAGCGATCCGATGTGCAATACTGCCGGCTGGAGGCCTGCATGGCCGCCCAGAGCGCTGCGATCTGTCGGTGGGAGGCCGCGGCGTCATAGCCGTTTTCCAGACAGTCTGCGTCGCGAATGACGGCGTAGAGCGGCTGGGTGCGCTCCTGCGCCGCCGAAAGCATGTCCGCAATGCGCGAAAAGCTCATACCGGTTCCTCCTGATTAAAGATCGTGATCTTCTGAATGCCCTCGATGTGCGACAGCCACTGCTCGATGTCCTTCGGGATCGGCTGGTCACATTCGAGGATCATGACCGCATAGCCCCCCTGCTCATCACGGTAGAGCTGCATGGTGGCGATGTTGACATGCCGCTGCATGAGCGCCGCTGTCACGGCCGCGACATGGCCGGGTGTGTCCTGATTATGGACGATGAGCGTGTTATGCTCACCGGAAAAGTTCGTCTCTATCCCGTCGATGGAGCGGATACGGATGCGTCCGCCGCCGACGCTCTCGGCCACGATATCGAGCGCGCGGCCGTTTGCTCCCGTGAGCTTCAGGCGCGCGGTATTCGGATGCGCATTGCGCATCTGCACGTTTTGAAATGTGAACGTAAGCCCCTGCTCCGCCGCGACGGCGAAGCTCTCCGGGATGCGCAGGTCGTCCGGCTGCATGCCGAGCAGGCCTGCAATCAGCGCGCAGTCCGTACCGTGGCCGTGGCCGGTCAGGGCAAAGCTGCCGTGCAGCGAGATGTCGGCATGCACCGGCCGGTCGCCGAGCAGCTTGCGCGCCGTCAGGCCAATGCGCACAGCGCCGGCCGTGTGACTGCTGGACGGGCCGACCATCACGGGCCCGAGAATATCAAATAAACGCATAACACGCCTCCTTGGATGCAAAACAGGCCGCAGATCGCGGATCAAAAAATATGAGTTATTATACGCGCCGTGCGCCCGAAATGCAAGCGGCACGCGCCGCTGCGCGCAAAAAAATGCCGGCCGCCATGCGGCAGCCGGCAAATTCCATATGTGTCAGTGCTCCTGGATCATCATGCGGATGATCGTGCGGTCGGTTTCACGCATGCCCTCGCTGGCAAGCGTGCCGATGTTGCGGATCGTGTTCTCCACGCCCTTGACGACGATACCGTCGCCGCCGTAGAACTGGCTCTCGTGCATCTGCATCTGCATCCCCAGCAGCCCTGCCTCGACCGCCGAGGCGATCTTGGCCGCGCAGCTTGCCTTCGCGCCGTCGCAGATCATGCCGGAGGCGATGGCAACGGCATTGACGACCGTGTGCGCGATCTCGCGGAACTGACCGCCGTAGAGATACGTCACGCCTGCTGCCGCGCCGCAGCCGGCCGCCGTCGCGCCGCAATAGGCGGACAGGCTGCCGATGCCGGTCTTCAGATGGATGGTGATCAGGTTCGACACCGCAAGCGCGCGGTAGAGCATCTCCTGCGTGACATCGAGCTCCTTGGCATAAATAATGACCGGCAAGGATGCCGTCAGGCCCTGATTGCCGCTGCCGGAATTGATGACGACCGGCAGGTCGCAGCCGTTCATGCGCGCATCCGACCCTGCAGCGGCGTAGGCCTTGGCGCGGTTGTGGACGCTCGTGCCGTAAGACTGCAGCAGGATGCGGCCGATGTTCGCACCGTAGTCCCCCCGCAGGCCTTCCTCGGCAATCGCCCAGTTCAGGTCGATCTGCCGCTGGAGGGTCTCCTGCACATCGGCGATCTCGACCTCGTTTGCAAAGGCGATGATATCCTCGACCGTCAGCAGGCTGCGGTCGGTCGCGTGCTGACCGGCCGACTCCTGATAGTCCTTGTGCTGCAGCACGACGCCGTTTTTCTCCACACGGATCACGTTGGTATGGAAGCCCGCGATCTCGATGAAGGCGCTGTCCGTTCCCGCCGTGACGCGCACCTGAATGTCAAACACATAGTCCTTATCCGAACGCCCGACGGTGAACGCCGCCTGCTCCAGATAGGTGCCGACGGACTCTACCTGCTCCGGCGTGAGCTCCGCGAGCACCTGAAGCTGCGCATCCGCGTTGTCGGCCACGATGCCCGCCGCGGCCGCGGCAGCGATGCCGCGCATGCCGTTCGTATTCGGAACGATGACGCTCTTGACGTTTTTAATGATGTTCGCACTTGCGAGCACCTCCACCGTCTCCGGCAGCGCGCCGAGCGTCTGGCGCGCAAGCGCCGCACAGTAAGCCACGGCGATGGGCTCGGTACAGCCCATGGCGGGCTGCAGCTCCTCTTTCAGGATCGCGACATATTCGCGATAGATCCGCTTATCCATAATTTTCCTCCGAATTTGATTTCTCCGTTATCCGTGTTTTCGCGTTTTTTATAACAACACCAGTATACAGGAACTCCTGCCTGTTTTCAACCGGAAAAGCCGCCGGCAGTTCAGCGCCTATCCCTGCCGTTTTTTGCAGCAGACGTTTCCAAGCGCCCAGAGTGCATAGCCGAGCACGCCGCCGATCGTATTCGTGATGACGTCCGTAATGTCCGAGCTGCGAAAACTGTGCAGCAGCGGCTGCACGACCTCGATGCCGGCACTGAGCGCCAGTGTCAGCAGCAGGCAGCGCCAGAAACGCGGCCGCCTGCCGCGGCAGCGATCGCACAGCGGCTGCAGCACTCCAAACGGGACAAATAGGATGACGTTGAGCACGATCTGCCGCACATAGTCCCCGTGGCGGAGGATGACATCCTCAAACGGAGCCATATGCATCGGGATGTACGGATGGTCAAAGCAATACGGCAGCGCCGTGAGCACCGGCATGAGCGTAAAGCGCACGATCCCGGCGAGGCAGCCATACATGAGCGTATAGACGAGCAGCGGTCTTTTCCCCAGCCGCCGCCACTTCGGCAGCAGCCAGATGCCGTAAGCGGCCGCAAGCACAAGCAGGTCGAGCAGAACACCGGATTGACCCATGCCCCTGCCCTCCTATCGCAGCCGCAGGCGCTCGACGAGCGCCTCATCACTCTCGGCCATGCAGGTCTGATAATCGGTATAGAGCACCATGCCCGGCAGCGCGCCGGAGGGCTTGCGCACAAAGCGCGCCATGGTGTAGTCCACGGGCGTCTTTCCGCCGTCGCGCGCCTGCGAATAGTACACGGCGAGACTTGCCGCCTCGGCGATCGTCTGCTCGTCCGGCGTCGTATCATGCGCGCGGATGATGACGTGTGAGCCGTGCACCTTCTGCACGTGCAGCCAGATGTCCGTGCGGCGGGCAGTGCGGTGCGTAAGCTCATCGTTTTGCGTGTTGGAGCGGCCGACCAGGATCTCATACCCGGTGCTCGAGACGA
>ERZ1106939.2075-NODE-2075-length-13346-cov-3.511248_pt1 | contig 13346 bp, 7 predicted proteins | sample MGYA00403669_ERZ1106939 | MGnify/ENA primary metagenome ERZ1106939 (study PRJEB35170, sample SAMEA104062447) | human gut metagenome | biome: human gut; feature: human-associated habitat; material: faeces | place: Denmark | collected 2012-09-28 ...
CGCTCAGGCGCATATCGGCTATAGGTGCCCATTCACGAGTAAGTGCCTCCACATAGCCGTTGTTTTCGGCATCAAAGGCATGACGCTCTATGTCGTCATAGAGCGACAAAGCCATAGCCAAAGCCTCTTTGTCGCCTGTGGCCCGTGCATATTCGGAAAAGCCGTAGATGGCAAAGCCTATGGCATAGGTCTGCTTTTTGGTGTCTACGGGGTTCCCCTTATAGTCCACACTCCAATACAGGCCGCCATACTCCTTGTCTAAAAAATGGGCTTCGATATAGTCTTTGGCCCGCCGGGCTGTTTCCAGATATTCCCGCTTCTTCAACACACGGTAGGATGCGGCAAACGACCAAAGGATGCGGGCATTCATGACGGCTCCTTTATCGGCCTCGGGATGGACATTCTCATAGCCATCGATGCGTCCATAGAAGCCCCCGTTTTCGTGGTCGGTCACGTTGTTAATCCAATAAGGAAGGATGTTGTTGGTAAGCACATCCCTCATAGTAAGTTTAAAGCTGTTCACGTCAGTAGCATTTTATGGTTTAATTCTACAAGGTTGTCACCGTCAGTCTTCCACCTGCTGCAAGGAGGCCAACAGCCGGCCTATTTCCTTCATCTTACTTTTGGTCAGCGGATACACCACCATGATGAAGACCATCAACAAGGCTATGGCGGCAGGAATCCAACTCATAGTGAGTTTCATGCCGAGAATGGCACTCTCGGTCTGGGAGGCGGCATTGGGCACAAGCCCGAAAGCGGCAAACAGCCACAGCACGGCACTGCCCGCGATGGCTCCGCCAAACTTCTGGGCCATGGACCCCGAAGAGAATATCAGTCCGGTGGAGGAAGAACCATCCTTCACTCTCGCATAGTCGGCCACATCGGCATACATGCTCCACACCAGCGGAGACACAATGCCCGTGCAGATGGAAATGAGTATCTGCAACAACAGCATGAGGATGAAACCGGCATTGGTGCAAGGCACGAAAAAGAAGGCTATGCTCAACACGGCCAGCAATACGCCGGCCAACCCAAATGTCTTGCGCTTACCCAACCGGCGACTGACGGGCACGGCCACCACCACACCTATCATGTTGCACACCTCACCGACAGCCAGAAACAGACCGGCAAAGAAGAGGAAACTGATGGCTCCCAACTCGATGCTGGCATTCTCGCCGATGTAATATTTGAAATAATAGGCCACCGTGGCTCCACGCACCGTATTGAAAAGATTGGTGCAGAGGGCTGCCACGGTCAACAGCCACCAAGGGGCATTGCGCACCAGAGAAGACAGGTCGGAGCCCAAGGCCGTGGCCTCAGCCTTCACGTGTTCTTTAGTCAACTTGAAGGAGAGCAGGAATAAGAGAAAGCAGAAAACTGCAATAACGATCATGGCACTCTGCCAAGCCGAACTCTCCGTGCCGCCCTGCTGCTTAAACAAGTTGCAAAGCGGCTCCCATGCAAACAGGGCAATGAACGAACCGGCGTAGGCAAAAAACATGCGAAAACTCGAGAAGACGGTCTTCTCGTCAGAATCATTGGTCATCACGCCAAGCATAGAGCCGTATGGCACATTGATGCCGGTATAGACGGTCATCATCAATATGTAGGTGACGTATGCCCACACCAACTTTCCCGTTTCGCCCAAGTCGGGTGTCGTAAACAACAGCACACCGGAAATGGCAAACGGAGCTGCAAAGAAAAGCAGATAGGGACGATACTTGCCCCAACGGGTGTGCGTGCGGTCGGCTATGACACCCATCATAGGGTCGCTCACGGTGTCCCATATCCGAGTGACGAGCATCAATGTGGCCGTGGCCCCCAAGGACAGACCGAACACATCGCTGTAAAAAATAGGTAGATAATAGGAGAATATCTTCCAAAACATGCTGGAAGACATGTCACCGAAACCGTATCCGATTTTTTCTTTTAAACTTGCCATACTTGCTTTCAGAATTTAAGTGTTGAAGATGTCGCCGGCAACGGTTCATTGCCCCATCGCCTTGTTCTTGGCCACCAGCCGCTTGATGGTCTCCACACTGGCCGAAGTGGTGAAACCGTCTTCGGGAGTATTCATGCAATAGTCCACCAACCGGTCGATGGTGGAAGTGGCTACGTGCATACGGGTATCCGACGAAGCATAATAGATGAACACCTTGCCGTCTTCATCGGCTATCCAGCCATTGGCAAAGACGACATTCATCACATCGCCGATATATTCTTCACCTTCCGGCACCAGGAAATAACCTCCCGGCCGGGCTATGACGCGGGTCGGGTCGTCAAGGGCCGTCATGTACATATAGAGCACATAGCGCAGACCGGAAGCGCACCCGCGCACGCCATGGGCCAGATGCAACCAGCCACGGTCGGTCTTGATGGGATGGGGCCCTTCACCGTTTTTCACTTCCATGATGGTGTGGTAATGACGTAGATTGATGATTTTCTCTTCTTTCACCTCAGCATGGGTGATATCATCAACAAGTGCCCAACCGATGCCGCCTCCCGAACCGGTATCGATGAAACCGTCTTGCGGCCGGGTGTAAAACGCATACTTGCCATTGACAAATTCGGGGTGCAACACCACGTTGCGCTGCTGACTCTTGGCCTTCAAGTCGGGCAGTCGCTCCCAGTTGACCAGGTCCTTGGTACGGGCAATGGCCGCGGTGGCCGTGGCGGCACTCAGATCGCCGGGCACACTGTCGTCGTGCCGCTCGGCACAGAACACGCCGTAGATGTAGCCATCTTCATGGCTTGTGAGCCGCATGTCGTAGATATTAGTCGCCGGCACCACATCATCAGGCATGGTGATGGGTTCGTCCCAGAAGCGGAAGTTATCTACACCATTGGGGCTTTCGGCCACAGCGAAAAAGCTCTTGCGGTCGGCTCCTTCCACCCGCACCACCAGCAAGTATTTGCCATTCCACTTGATGGCTCCACTGTTTAGCGTGGCATTCATCATGATGCGCTGCATGAAATAGGGATTGTCCTTCTCGTTGAAGTCATAACGCCACTCCAAGGGCGTATGTTCAGCTGTCAGAATGGGATACTTATACTTCTCGTAGATGCCGTTGCCACACTCCAACGGTTCGTTCTTTCTGCCTAACAACTCTTCGTGACGGGCACGAACTTGCCGTACTCTTGTCTTAAAATCTGTCATGATTATATTTCTTTTATATTGTTATTCTCAATCTTCTATTTGACTTTTCTGATATCTTTGACCGTGCAGACCTCTTTCAGATCCACCCACTTCTTGAAATCCGGTGCAGCTTTGTCACCTGTGGCCGGCAAGTAAGATTCTTCTTCCGGCTTCTGCCAGTCGTTGCGCCAAAAGAGCACATAACTCAACTTGTACTGCCGCAATACCGGCCAAAGCGTGTTCATGAACCAGTCGGTTTTCTTGCCTATCCCCCTACAACCGGTCTCGGTCAAAGCGGCGAGCTTATGTTCTTTCGATGCCACGGACACCAATACATCAAGCGTCTCTTTGAGGTTCTTGCTATAAGCGGCATCGTTGTTGTCAAATTCGTAGATATCCACCCCAATGAGGTCTACATATTGGTTGCCGGGATAACGCTCCATAAAAGCTGCTTCCGTTTTCACATCGCTGAGATTGGGTGACCAAGCCCACACGATGTTGTTGCAACGATATTGGTCCACCAATTTATGATGGGTAAATGTAAAAAGGTTTATATACTCCTCGGCTGTACAGCTCTTTGCTCCCCACCAGAACCATCCGCCATTCATTTCGTGCCATGGGCGGAATATCACGGGTATCCGTTGCCCGTCGGGAGTCTGCAAAGAGTTGATAAACGCTGCCACGGTCTCCAGCCAACCTTCAAATTTCCGGTACTGGCTTCCTCCACGAAGTATGTCTTTTACGGCTTCGCCTGAAGAATCCCAAGCATTTTCTCCCGTAATAGGATTCCACGGATGCCAACTCAGGGTGACGATACCACCCCGCAGATAATGGGCGATGATTTCACGCCGCATACGCTCAAACGGCACCCCGTCGAGGTTTTCATCGCTGCCAAGCTCTATCTTGCCCAAGTCGAAGCCCATCACTGCAGGATAATCACCTACGGTTTCAAGCACATCAGATCGCCCATTGTCCCATTTCCAAGTCGTTCCATAGACAGGAGAGTCCTGATGGCCGAGCATGATTCCTTTTTTCTGCAACTTCTGCAATCTCTTGACCAACTCCCGGGCCGGTGTCTGTGCACCAATACCCACGCTCATGAGCATGGCTGCCAAAACTATACTTATCTTTTTCATATTCCACACAGCATTTGTCATTTGATGTTCATCCGGCCAAGCAACCAGTTCTCCCATTCGTCCCACTGCTCTTGATACCAATAGTGCGCAGTCTGCGGATAGGCACTAAGCTGCTTGGGGGCTTTGACTGCATTATAGGTAGCATAGGCAGAGTTGGGCGGAACCACCTCGTCGTTATAGCCGAAAGAGAACCATCCGGGCACCGTGATGCGCCGGGCGAAATTGACACCATCGTAGTATTGAGAACCTGCCAAATGGGCCTCAGATGGTTTCTTGTTCCATATAAAATACTGGGGCCAACCGGGAGCCACACCGCTCAAAGCTGCCAGATGATCACACAAGGCTGCATGCACGGCTCCATAGAACGTGACACGCTTGTCCAACGCGGCGACAACCAACGACAGGAAACCGCCTTGGCTCGATCCGGTGACACCCAACGTGCGACCGTTCCACTCGGGAAGAGAAGCAATATAATCTACGGCACGGACGGCTCCTACCACCACATGCTTGTAATAATTCTTATCCGGCTGATCAATATTAGTCTCCCAATATCCGTTCAAGGCTCCATTGCCCAAATCGTCGTACACTTTTTGCGGCATAGTGACCGACACCCCATGTATGCCTATCTCCAAAGTGACGGCTCCTCGGGAGGCTGTATAGACATCTCCGGCGTAGGGACGGACACCGGCACCGGGCACCCTCAACAAAGCCGGATACCTACCCGGCTTGACCGGTATACAAAGAATGCCGTAAACCCGCCGATTGGGAGTGTCGTTGATAAAGTCCACTTCGTAGACATTCACGTCTTTCGTACACCGTTCGGGTAACAGCCTCCGATGCGGATTGATGTCAAGTTTGCGAGCTTCATCAAGCGCCCTACGCCAAAAGACATCAAAATCCTCAGGCTCTTTAGCATGATCTCTAATTTCCAAAGGAGAAAATCCTACCATACAAAGTCCTTCATACTTCCTGCCTTCTACGTCGGCTATGACTTTCAGACGATAAAAACCGGGATGCTTCATCGTGCCCGTCCATTTCATGGTACCATCTTTCAAAACGACATTCTGTTTCTTCACTTCGGGAAACATCACCGGACCGGCTTCATAATCGACCTTGACATGCTCAAGCAGCGTGCCCGACTTACGGACATCCACCGTAAAACCGGCATTCTCACCCACGCGATAATTCCAATCTTTATGGTCGGGTGTAACCGTTACGACAATATTATTTCCACGAATCTGGGCTCCAACAGACAGCACGACTATCAAAGTCTGCAAAAACAAACACAGTCTTTTCATTTCAAGTTATTGTTGTTTAGGATAATGATTATTCATCGAGTGCAAAGATAAAACAAAAAAACTACATTGATTGATACTTTCTTATCGAAAGATAATACTTTAATACCTAAAAAAGAATTAGGTGGAAGGACTGCCCCCTCCACCTAATTTTCAATGCAAAATTTGACTAAGTTTTTATTTGTTCAAGACCTTCATCAAGGCATTCACAAGCTGCGGTTCGGTCCACGTCAGTGTCTTCCGGTCGAAGAGTCCCATCCACCAAAGGCCTGTCGTGTTATGAACCTTGAATTGTGCGGCTACATAATTGGCATACTTCACCCGCTCATTTATATTCTTTTTATTGTCAATGGCACCAAACTCTCCAAAGACGTATGGAATGCCAAGCTCGTCGGCGCGCTTGGCTACCTGATTGACCACCTTGGATACTTCAGCCTCACAATCGGCATCCCACACCAGAATGTTATAGTCGTATAACGATCCGTCGGCCTTCTTTCCGGCATTGTTCTCACAGAAGTTATAAGGATCGTAACTGTGGATCGTGAGATAAATATGGCTGGGATGCACATCCGTCGGCACAGCCAGTTCAGCCAAAGCCACAGCTTTGTTGCCGGTAGCGGCATAGGTCGTGATGGCCAGATTGCGGTATTCGTTGTTACCGCCCGTTGCACGCACAGTGTTGACAAAGTCTTGCTGCAACTTATTGATGGCCTGATAGGCCCCATCGCCGGCGGCAGGAGCCGTCCAAGAACGCTGCTTGTTCAAAATCTCGTTGAAACTTTCAAAGACAAGCTTTTCTCCGTAGTTCTTGAAACGTTCTGCAATCTGTTTCCAAACAGCCTGATACTTCGCGGTCCGAGTGGCATAATCCCCCATATCAGCATAGAGCCACCCTTTCTCACCGGTATCGTGCATCACATTGATGACGCAATAGCAACCGGCTTTCAACACATAGTTTACCACTTCTTCCACACGTGTCATCCAAGCCTCATCAATCTTGTTGTTGGAATCCAAATGCGGCCCCCACGTGACAGGCACACGAATGATGTTGAAACCTTTGGCGGCAATGCTGTCTATCATCTCTTGAGTGGTATAAGGCTGCCCCCATGAGGTTTCATAGTCTTTCGGTGTCTTGCCGGCGGGATCCCACCATGAGCCCTCGGGGTTGCTGTCAAGGGTGTTCCCAAGATTATACCCCACCTTCAAATTGGCTATCATATTCCATGCACTCTCAAACGGGTCGTTGGGATCAACACCCGTTCCTTTCTGCTTTACCGTAATCGTTTTCGATTGGCTACCCGCCTTGACAGTAATAGTGGAAGTACGAACAGCCGCCTTGTTGGTCGCCACCGTCACCTTAATGTAGGCATTGGTGTTGGAAGCCGTCGAGTCTTTATAGTTCCATCCATAGCCGGCATGGGGGGTAATCTTCAACCATGTAGTGTCCGCATCGGGCACGGCGGCCGTCCAGTCGCCATCGGTAGACACTCCGAGTATGGCAGAAGATGCGGAGATGTTGAAATCGAGTGCGCTGACGGAGACATTGTCTTTCGTCACATCAAGCCCAGTAGCCGCCATGCTGTTGTCGCCGTCGCTACAGCCTTGGAATCCCCAAGCCATAGCCGCGAAGAGCACAAGGCTTAAAATATTCTTTGTTTTCATAACTAAGTTGCTTTTAATGTTTTATTTTGAAGGAATGTAGATGACGCGCACATTGTCAACCTTGATGTCAACCTTACCCTTGGTTTTGCCTTCATTGTATTCCATCAGGCGGAACTGGTTAATGCCTTGCTTTACAATGTCGGCGTAGGTAAGGCCTCTGAAACATTCAAAATTATTGAGGCTCACCACAGCACGATACCACCTGCCCTTAGGATTCCGGTCGTTGATGTCGGCCAAAACCGGATGTGAGAATGTCCACGACGACTTATCACCGGCCCACACGATTCCGTTATCATTCAAACCATAGAAATAATTCGCATCTCCTATCGGCTGAATCAGATAGCGAATCATACCCGAGAAAGTGTCACTGTTGAAATCCGAATTGTTGTCATAGACATTATAGGCCAAATAAACGTCTTTAGCAGAAGCCGTGGAAGGGATATTCGCTGACAGTGGAAATGAATTTCCATTCTTGTCTTTACGCCAATAGATCATAGTTCCCCACCAATTTTCTCCATTGTCAATTACATTGATATGACCAAACATTCCGTCGGCTGTACCGCTGTCTTCGTAAATAGCATTCGGGCCCCAGCCATTGTCGATAGCATCACCGTCGAAAGTGGTCAAGAGCGTAGTCCTATCATAGAAGCTCTGCGACGAGGTTACGGAACCGCCCGGAGTCTTCACGGTGAGCGTGGTGCCACTGCCGGCTGTCGGCTTTTTCTTGAAATCGACATAGATGGTGTCAAGAGACGCAGAAACGGTGAAGTCGCTTTGCTTCAACGTCACATCTCCATAAGTGACAGACTCAACCTGAACAAATTCACGACCGGTGATAATCAGCGTCTCGCCTATCTGCGGCATATCGGAGGAAATGTAACTGATAACAGGCTTGCCCGGAACTTTATAGTAGCCCACATAGGTAATACCGGCAGCACACTCCATGACCAGCGTACCCGAATCAGGGGCCTCAGCCGGAACGATGGCTCCCACGATGGAACTTGTCTCATAGGCATTGGTAGCCGTATTCAGGTAGTGATTTTGCTTGATGTTGAAATAGTCGGTGATGTCAACATGCTTGCCACCCACTTCTTTCCACACAGTTGTGTCCAGCTGAGCCGACTGCAAATCGGTGATATACATTTTCTCAATGTCCACAAGATTGAGTCCGTTCAGCCGCAATGTATCACCCGTTTGGCGGGGATAGTTGGCATCGATGCGCCGAAGTTGTGGACCGGGAGCCGTTATCTTGAAAGCATACACAGCCGTGCCGTGGCTTGTCTCCACCCGTATCTCATCTTTGATGTTGCTGTTGAAAGCCGAAAGTTTGAACCCGTCTTTCTCCGAAGGAATCGTTACCATGATACTGTGGTCGGTGTTCATGGTCGGATTGAAATATACCTCCTGATCATTGATGTACACTTTCTGTGCATGGCCCAGATTGGTACCTATGATGGCAATGAGCTGTCCGGCCCCCGACTTGGTAAACAGACTGTCGGCCTTTGCCGGGTCGGGCACACGCACACCGGTGATCGTAGGTTGCCCGCCTGCCGAATCGTCATCGCTGCAAGACGTAAATCCGAAAGAGAATGCCATCAGGAGCAACAACGTCCCAAGACTCTTTCCGATATTATTTCTATTCTTTTTCATAAGAAAATCCTATTATATTTACTTGAATTACTTACCGCTGCCAAAGTTGTAAGCCTGCGGTGCCTCATTGAAATAATGATTCTGTATGACATCACTCTCCGGATAAGGCATAAAGATGTTCGCCTCGCTCAAAGTGATGGCTTGATACCCCGGCACATATTTTCTCAAAAGACTGTTCAAATCATACTTATATCCCTGCGCAACAGTTTGAATCGGCGTGTTGTCATTCTCGGATACCGTGATTTTGTCATTCCAATAGACATGCCCCTTTGAATCGGCAATGTACCATGTTTTCACTCCGGGAGGGATACAACGATAGCTGAATGTCCCATCTGCATTCTTGAAGAGATTGTTCTCGCGTATTTCAAAGCCACGATGCTGCTTGTTGTTGAAAAAATCAAGCATGGTCTGGGGCTTCCAACGATACCATGTCACCATATCCCACCAGTTGCAATACTCCATGCAGAACTCGATGCGGCGTTCACGAATCAAGTCGCTGAATGTAATCTTGGTGTATGGCTCCACACCGGCACGCACACGCACGGCATTGAAAGCCGCAAGTGCCTGCGCATCTGAAGTCTCTGCGTTGTTGCCGAGAATGGCCTCGGCCTTCATCAAATAGACATCGGCCAAACGTTGAATATACGTATTCAGCGGTGAAGCCATCTGCGCCAAATTGCAAGGGGCGACATCCGCTTTGGTGCCCAGCACACCTTTCTTCAGCTGCATCCAGTTGTGGGCATAGGTATACCCCCCCTCTGCTTTCTTGATGTAACTGTAATGATGGTTGGGAGTAAAGAACGTGGCGTTGATACGTGCCGAGTCGGCCGGCTCCTCATTATAGATATCGATCATATCCACAGAGGCAACAAGAGCCCCACCCCATACATTGACATCGGTCACTTCAGGAAAAGCCAAATCGGAATAAAGCGCATTCCTTGTCCCCCACTCATCTGTATTGGGGTCTGCCCAGCGCATGGCAAGGATAGTTTCACTATTGTCATTGTTCTGTGCCTTGAAGAGATCTTCATAGTTGGGCAACAACGAATACCGCCCACAGTTGATGACCTCATCGCAGAGAGTAACCACCTCCTGCAATATTTTGTCGTCACGACTGTGGTCTCCCTTTGCCGAAGACCATCCGCTCTGTGCCAACAACGCCTTGGCCAATGCCGCTTTGGCAGCATAGCGTGAGGGATGATGGTCTGTCCCCGTTTCGGGCAATAGCTCTACAGCCTTACGAAAGTCGCGGACAATGAACTTCAGCACGTCTGTTTCTGGATTCAAGGGCTGCACAGGATTGTCCACCATCTTTTGATTGTCTTCAAACAAGATGTTGTCTCCCCAGCCACGAAGCAAGTAGAAGTAGGCCCAGCCGCGCATGAGATAGCACTCACCTTCTGCCGCATTCTTCACGCTTTCCGTGACAGCAGAGGTTGTGTAGTGCTGCAAATTATACAACACGGCATTGCTCATAGTCACCACGTTATAGAGTGACGACCACGCCAAGCTCATGTCCTCAGTCAGGCCGGTCACCTGAAATTTGGCAAACTCCGCACTCACGTATGGATTCCAGGCATCATTGGCGCGATAGGAGCCCATACCGACGAAAGCCCGGCGATTGAAGTTAAACCAAGCCCGGTTGTAGAGTGGTTCGGTGCCTTTCATCACTGCCTTGTCGGAGGAGTAGTAGGTCGGGGCCGTATATTGACCTTTGGGCTTCTGGTCGAGGAAATCCTCGCTACAACCGGTCAATGACAGTGAGAGACCAGCCAGAGCAGCCACCATTATCACATTTATCTTTTTCATATTCATTGCTCGAATTATAAGTTTAGAATTTGACCTTCACGCCGAATGTATAGATGCGTTGCGAAGGATAGCGGTAGTTGTCGATGCCCTGCAGGATAACGCTCTGTCCCTGTGCTCCAACCTCCGGGTCGTATCCGTTGTATCCGCAAATGGTGAACAGGTTTTGAATGTTTCCATACACCTGCACCCAATCGATCTTCAGCGGATTGAGCCATTTCTTGGGAAGGTTGTAAGCCAACGACAATGTTTTCAGACGGAGATAGGATCCGTTCTCCACAAAACGGTCGCTCACACGGTTATTGTCATTCAGACTCGTGCCTGCCGCACTGATGCGTTGCACCGATGCCGTATTTGCATTGGGGACATACACATTGGAGATGTCAGTGGCCGAGCCGTTGGGATCGATGAGCTCCACATGCGCGTAGTTGGCCACTTCGCTCATCTTGTTGCCATATCCCTGTGTGTTCGTGTGGTCTTGACGCACAAGATTGTAGATGTCGCCACCCACGCTACCGCTCAGGAAGAAACTCAATTCAAAGTTCCTCCACGTGATGACATTGTTCAGACCGAAAGTGAAATCGGGGTTCGGATCGCCGATATAGGTGCGGTCGGCCTCCGTGATCTTGCCATCCTTGTTGATATCTTCATAGATATAATCTCCTACCCAAATGCCATTCTGCGCAATGGGTTGAAGATTCTTGTTCGTATCGACCGGTCGTGCAACGGGCACTCTGTTTCCCGAAGCATCAAGCAGGAACTCACCTTGTGCGTTCCGCTGATAGAAGTCGCTCTCTTTGGTGAACATGCCGATCACCTTGTAGCCATAGAAGCGGCCTACAGGTCCACCTACCTCAGAAAGCGTGTAGGTATTGGTTCCGATGGTTCCGGGTATGGTAGAGCTCTCGCTGTTCAGGGCAGTCAACTTGTTGCGGTTGAAAGAGAGCGTCGCTCCCGTGCGCCACTGCAAGTCTTTGGTCATGATGTTGACGGTATTCAAAGAAAACTCGATACCCTTATTCTGCAAACTGCCCTTGTTCACCCAAGGAGACGACATGCCCATATAGTCGTTGTTGATGACGTAGGAGGGCAGTACCGCTCTCATCAGGAGATTGTCCGTCTTTTTGAGATAAGCATCTACGATAAACTCGATACGATTGTTCAAGACATTCAAGTCAAAACCTACATTCCAAGCCCGCGTGCTCTCCCACTTCAAGTTCTCGTTGGCAAAGTTGCCCGGATAGTATCCCGTGCCCCAAGCTGTGGAAGTGTTGGCCATTGTTGCACCGTAGGCGAAAGAGGCCGACTGCTGGTTGCCGACAAGTCCCCATCCCAAACGGAGTTTCAAGTTGTCTATCCACTTAACACTCTTCATGAAGTCTTCATTGCTCACACGCCATGCCAAGGCTGCCGAGGGGAACCATCCCCACCGCTTGTTTTTGCCGAAGCTCGACGAACCGTCGGTACGAAGGGTGGCGGTAACGAGGTAACGATCCAGCAAATTATAGTTCACACGACCGAAGTACGACTCGATAGACCATTGGGTGCCATCGTCGCCGGAGTTGGTGGCCGTTGTCGCATTACCCACATCCAGCGAATGAATGATGTCGGAGATATAGCCCTTACGGGAACCGGAGAGCGATTCCCAGTTGCCCCACTGCGCTTCATGCCCGCCCATGATCTGGAACCGGTGCGATTTCCACGGCTCGAAGTCATAAGTGGCGTATTGTTTGAACGAGTTGTACTTGCTCAGGTTCTTTCTGCGAGTGCTCAAAGATTCATTTTTGATCATCCCGTAAGAATATTCCGGAGTGAAGTAATAATTGTTCAGCCAACCACGGTTTCCACCATATTCTATACGGATGCTCAAACCTTTCAGGGGCATGATATTGGCATAGACATTATAGTCAAGCTGGTAGTTGTTGGTGCGGTTCTCCTTCATGTTGGCCTCAAAGATGGGGTTGCTGTAATAAGTACCGGTATCATTGATTTTCGGGAAGCCATACGTGCCGTCCGGATTGCGCGGCGCAACATCGGGAAACTGGTTGAGTGCCGTGTTGATCACGTTGTTCTCCGTAAAGGTGATGAGCTGCTTCGTGTTGGCGTATGCCGTGTTGAAGCCCACCTGCAACCAGTTGGTGATGTTGGTGTCAAAGTTGGCACGGAAGCTGGCGCGGGTGAAGCCCGAGCCTATACCCACACCGTCTTGATCGAGATAGCCGCCACTCAAGGAGTAGTGCATGTCCTTGTTACCGCCATTGATGTTCACCGAGTGGTTTTGCATGAAGGCCGTCTGGAAAAGTTCGTCCTGCCAGTCGGTGCCGTTGGTGAGCAGCGAGGGGTCTTTATAGTCTTCGCGGGTGCCCCAGCCTTGAATGGCCGCACGCACATTATAGAACTCCGCATACTGCGGCAGGTTCATCACACTGAGTTTCTTGGGGAGGGCCTGCCAGCCGATATACCCCTCATACTGTATTTTGGCCTTGCCGTCTTGTCCCCGCTTGGTGGTGATCATCACCACACCATTGGAAGCACGCGAACCGTAGATGGCCGTGGCCGAAGCGTCTTTCAGCACCTCAATGGAGGTGATGTCAGAGGGGTTGATACTGGCCAGCACACTCGAACTGCCTGAAGTATTGCCGCTCGTGGCGATACCGTCGA
>ERZ1106939.2085-NODE-2085-length-13315-cov-10.484389_pt1 | contig 13315 bp, 12 predicted proteins | sample MGYA00403669_ERZ1106939 | MGnify/ENA primary metagenome ERZ1106939 (study PRJEB35170, sample SAMEA104062447) | human gut metagenome | biome: human gut; feature: human-associated habitat; material: faeces | place: Denmark | collected 2012-09-28 ...
CTATAAGTTTTAACATAGAAGCATGTCTGGCAATACGCCAGAACAGATTCTTGAAATTAGAATCTGTAATGTGCGAATGCTTTGTTTGCTTCTGCCATCTTGTGCATATCTTCTTTTTTCTTTACAGATGCTCCTGTATTGTTGGAAGCGTCAAGAAGTTCTTTTGCAAGACGTTCTTCCATTGTTCTTTCTCCTCTTTTACGTGAGAAAGTTGTGATCCAACGAAGCGCTAATGCCTGTCTTCTGTCTGGTCTAACGTCGATAGGCACCTGATATGTTGCTCCACCGATACGTCTAGCTTTTACTTCAAGAACTGGCATGATGTTGTTCATAGCTTCTTCGAATACTTCTAAAGCTGGTTTTCCAGCTTCTTCTTCGATACGGGCAAATGCTCCGTATACGATTTTCTGAGCAACGCCCTTTTTACCGTCATACATAATGTTATTGATAAGACGAGTTACAAGTTTTGAATTATAAAGCGGATCCGGTAATACGTCACGCTTCGCAATAGAACCTCTTCTTGGCACTTTGCTTCCCTCCTTCACAGTATGATTTCATAGGTACTCGAAACCTGTTTTAAAAACAGGCCCCGTGTAAAGACAAGTGCCTGCTTGTCCAGTGCCTCACAAGGGAGACGCCCCCTCTTATATAGGTAAGCGCATCTTGCAAGGACAACTGCCTTGTGCTATGAGCGCAAAAGATGTTCCATTGCTGAGGAAGTAATGAAGATTACTTCTTGCCGCCCTTGCCGGCCTTGGGACGCTTGGCGCCGTACTTGGAGCGGGCCTGCATACGGCCGGACACACCCTGGGTATCCAGCGTGCCGCGGATGATGTGGTAACGGACGCCGGGCAGGTCCTTGACACGGCCGCCGCGGATCATCACGACGGAGTGCTCCTGCAGGGAGTGGCCCACGCCGGGGATGTATGCGGTGACTTCGTAGCCGTTGGTCAGACGCACACGGGCGATCTTACGCAGAGCGGAGTTGGGCTTCTTGGGAGTCGCGGTTCTCACGGCAGTGCAGACGCCGCGCTTCTGGGGAGAGCTCAGGTCAGTCTCCTTGTTCTTCAGCGTGTTGAGGCCCTTCTGCATGGCGGGGGAATTGGACTTGTAGGTGCTCTTCTTGCGACCCTGCTTGACCAGCTGATTGAAAGTAGGCATTTGGTTTCTCCTTTCTTAAGAATTGGCGGGAGGTATTCCATCCCTTTATTTTCCACGGGATAAACGGTGTTTATACCCGGCGGAAACAATATCATTCTGCGCAGAGCAATGCCACAGCGGCGGCCGGCACGGCGATACCGCAGGCTCTGCCCAGCTGCTGGAGCGTCATGCTGCCGTCGCAGGGCACATCCTGCGTGCGGCACAGCTCCCGCAGCGGCTCGGTGAGCCGGGGATCGGCGTCGGAGGCCAAATAGACGACGCGGGCAGCACCCTGGAGCACGGCGCGGCGGGTCTGCTTCAGTCCCACCACCCTATCCTTGGAAGCCAGCTCTCCGGGCACAGGCGCTCTCCCCCTGTCGTTGCATAACAAATTTCACGGGCGATTCCCGCGCAATTTGAGATTATAGCATAGCATGAGGAACGCGTCAAGTGGAATCGCGGGAAAAATTTGTAGAAACGCCCTGATAATACATAACGTAATCATTCACCGCCGCCGCAATAAAAAGCATTGGAAAAGTTTCAAATTGCACTTTTCCTCTCGGTCGGCCCGCAAAAGACTCCGCCGGGAAATGTAAGCCTACGCGCCTGATTTCCCCTGTTTTTGCGATTTATTCATGAGTGTGCCGCAACCGCTTCCCCTTTACGACCATTTGACATAATTCTACAACCCATAAAGTTTACAAGCAGTTATCCACAGTTTCCACAGGGTTTTCCACACCGGTGCAAATCCTTTATTCAAGCCATTTTCTACAGCACTTTACAGAAAATACCACAGCCGGAAACGGCACTTTTACCCGCGAAACAGGGGTTATTCACTTAACATAATGTCGCCAACCGTGGAAAACCGGCCCATTCTGACGTCCCGTTTACCATAACACACGTTTACATTACAAAGAAACGACAAAAGCCGCCCTCAGGCGGCTTTTGCTCTGTTTTCAAAACACCGGATCGCCCAGATCCATGGTGGCATAAGCGTTCAGGTCCAGCCCGGCGGTCCTCCCGGCCCGATACTCATAGTAGCCCTGCGCGCCGATCATAGCGCCGTTGTCACCGCACCACCGCAGCGGCGGCAGGTACAGCTTCACCCCGGCCTTTTCACAGGCATTCTGCAAATCGGCGCGGATGATGGAGTTGGCAGCCACGCCGCCGGCGGCCACCAGCGCCTTGCGGCCCGTCAGCTCCAGCGCCCGCATGGCCCGGGGCACAAGCTCATTGGACACGGCGCGGGTGAAATCGCGGGCCAGCGCCGCCGCGTCCAGCGGTTCGCCCTTCTGCTGGGCGTTGTGGGCCATGTTCACCACGGCGGTCTTGAGGCCGGAAAAGCTCATGTCCAGCTCCGCGCCGGACACATGGGCACTGGGCAGGTCGTACTTGCCGCCCTGCGACCGCTGTGCCAGCTCATCCATAGGCCTGCCGCCGGGATAGGGCAGCCCCAGCACCCGGGCGGCCTTGTCGAAGCACTCCCCCGCCGCGTCGTCCCGGGTCGCGCCCAGGATGGTCATATCCGTGTAATCCGCCACGTCCACGATCAGCGTGTTGCCGCCGGAGATGGCCAGGGCCACAAAGGGCGGCTCCAGCTCCGGAAACGCCAGATAGTTTGCGGCGATATGACCGCGGACGTGGTGCACCGGGATCAGCGGCACGCCCAGAGCATAGGCGGCGGACTTGGCAAAGCTGACGCCCACCAGTACCGCGCCGATAAGCCCCGGCGCATAGGTGACGGCCACCGCGTCGATGTCCGTCTTCGTCAGCCCCGCGTCGGAGAGCGCCTTGTCCGTCAGGGCGGAGATGGCCTCCACGTGCTTGCGGGAGGCCATCTCCGGCACCACGCCGCCGTACAGCGCGTGCATATCTGCCTGGGACAGTATGGCGTCGGACAGCACCTGCCGTCCGTCCCGTACTACCGCCACCGCCGTCTCGTCGCAGGAGGACTCAAACGCCAGAATGTTCATTGCGCCGCCTCCTCCGTGTAGTATTTCGTCAGGATGAGGGCGTCCTCCTTGGGCAGGTCGTAGTAATTCCTGCGGCGGCCCGCCTCGATGAAGCCAAATCCCTGATACAGGGCAATGGCAGCCTGGTTGGAGGGCCGCACCTCCAGCGTCAGGAACGCCAGGTGGTTGGCCCGGGCAAAATCGTCGAACACCCGCAGCAGTTGGGCGGCCACGCCCTGACGGCGGCGGGAGGGATCTACGGCCACGTTGGTGATATACCCCTCGTCGGCGGCCACCAGCAGCCCGGCATAGCCGATGACCTTTTCCGTCTCCGGCTCAAGGGCCACCAGAAATGCGGCGCACTGGTTGTCCAGCTCGTCGGCCAGCATCTGCCGCGACCAGGGCCGGGAAAAGCATATCCGCTCCAGGGACGCCAGCGCATCCAAATGCTCGGCGGACATGGGAATTATTTTTACCGTTTTCATGACAGTCACTCCTTGGCTTGCAGCCAGTTCTGGCCGGAATGGGCCTCCGCGATCAGCGGCAGGGACAGTTCAGCGGCCCGGGACATCTCCTCCGTCAGCAGACGCTCCACCCGCTCCCGCTCCGATACGGGGCACTCCACGATCAGCTCGTCGTGCACCTGCATCAGCAACCGGGCCTGCAGGTGCTCCTCCCTCAGGCGGCTGTGAACGCGCACCATAGCGATCTTGATGATGTCGGCGGCAGCGCCCTGCACCGGCATATTCAGCGCCACCCGTTTGCCGAACTCCCGCAGGTTGTGGTTGCTGCTCTTCAGCTCCGGCAGCGCACGGCGGCGGTGCATGGGCGTCTCCACGAAGCCGTCACGCTCCGCCTGGGCTACCACGTCGGTCATATACTGCCGCACCCCGGTGTAGGTGGCGAAATAGCGCTCCATATAGTCCTTGGCCTCCTGCACCGTCACGCCGATGTCCTGAGCCAGGGAAAAGGCGGAGATACCGTAGACCACGCCGAAGTTCACGGCCTTGGCCCGGCGGCGCAGCTCCGGCGTCACCTGCTCCGGGGGCAGGTGGAACACCTTGGCGGCGGTGACGGTGTGGAAATCCGCGCCGGACAGGAATGCGTCCCGCATCTCCGTGTCCCCCGCCATGTCCGCCAGCAGCCGCAGCTCGATCTGGGAGTAGTCCGCGTCCACCAGCACGCACCCCGGCGCGGCGGTGAACATGGCCCGCAGGCGGCTGCCCAGCTCGGTGCGGGTGGGGATATTCTGCAAATTCGGCTCGGTGGAGCTGAGCCTCCCCGTGGCGGTGACGGTCATTTGGAAGCTGGTGCGCACCCGGCCATCCGGGTCTATGACCTTCAATAGCCCGTCCACGTAGGTGGAGCGCAGCTTGGCGTACTGCCGGTAGCGCAGGATGCTGTCCACGATGGGATAGTCGTACCGCAGCTTCTCCAGCACCTCCGCATTGGTGGACCAGCCGGTCTTGGTCTTCTTCCCATGGGGCAGGTGCAGCTTGTCGAACAGCAGCACCCCCAGCTGTTTTGGGGAATTGATGTTGAACCGCGCCCCCGCCGCGTCATAGATGGCCTGCTCCGTCTCCTCCATGGTGCGGCCCAGCATCTCGCCGAACTCCGCCAAAGCCTTCCGGTCCACCAGGAAGCCCGCCGTCTCCATATCCGCCAGCACCCGGCACAGGGGCAGCTCCACGTCGTAGTACAGCCGCTCCACGTTCCGCTCCGCCAGCTTGGGCCGCAGCGTCTCATGGAGGGCGCTGACGGCGGCGGTATAGCTCAGCAGCGACGCCTGGGCCTCCCCATCCTCGCCCAGCAGCGAGGTGAACGCTTCCGGCGCAAGGTGGGCCGGCTTGGGCAGCTCCTCATTATAATATGCCACGAACAGACGGGGCAGGTCGTAGCTCCCGGCTGTGGCGTCCAGCAGATACGCCGCCAGCGCCGTGTCAAACACGAACCCCTCGGCGGGCAGTCCCTGCTCCAGCAGGGCGCGCATCATATCCTTGACATTGTGGCTCACCTTCTTGATGTCCCCGGAGAACAGCGCCGTCAGAAGATCGTGCCAGCCGCCTTCATATCGGTTTACATAAAGCTCCACCGCCAGAGAGCTGTCCTCCCCTGTCTCACAGGATACCACCAAAGCAGACAGGTCCGACAGTCCATATACGGTGACATGGTCCGCCTGCCGCCACAGCGCCAAGCATTCCTCCGCCCGGCCCTCGCCGGTCAGTATCTCCGCCGCAGCGGTGTACTCCCGATGCGCCTCCACCGGATGGCCCGGCGTCAGATGAAACTTGTCGATGAACCGCTGGAACTCCAGCCGCAGGAATACGTCGTACAGCTCCGGCTTGAAGGGCTTTCGCAGGGCGTCCGCCGGCTGGAACTCCAGCGGCGCGTCGGTGACGATGGTGGCCATCCAATAGCTGTGACGGGCGGCGGCCTCGCCGTCCCTGAGCTTGGCCAGCATACCGGCCCGCAGATCCACACTGTCGATGTGGGCATATACCGCGTCGATGCTGCCGTAGGTCTGGATCAGCGTCATGGCCGTCTTTTCGCCGATGCCCGGCACACCGGAGATGTTGTCCGAGGCGTCGCCCATCAGGGCCTTCAGGTCGATCATGTGGATAGGGTCGAAGCCATAGGCCTCCCGGAACGACTCCGGCGTCATGTCCTTGTAGGACTCCCGCCCCGGCATCCCGGTGGCCAGCTTCACCCGGGTATGGTCGGTGATGAGCTGTAAGCTGTCCTTATCGCCGGTGACGATGACGCAATCCCAGCCGTCGGCCTCGCACCGGCGGCTGATGGTGCCGATCAGGTCGTCGGCCTCATAGCCCGCCAGCTCGTAGCGGGGGATGGCCATGGCGTCCAGCACGTCCTTCAGCGGCGGAAACTGCATGGCCAACTCCTCGTCCATGGGCTTGCGCTTGGCCTTGTAGGCCTCGTCCGCCTTGTGACGGAACGTAGGCTCACGGCGGTCGAAGGTGACGCACAGCGCGTCGGGCTTTTCCTCGTCCGTCAGCCGCTGGAGGGTGGTGAGGAAACCGAAAATGGCGTTGGTCTGCAAGCCCTGACTGGTGCTCAGGGGACGAACGCCGTGGTAGGCGCGGTTGATGAGGCTGTTGCCGTCCAGTACCATGAGTTTCATAAAAGCGCCTCCTGCTTTTCTCAAAATGACGTAATAGATGTATTATACGCCGTTTTCCACCGTAAGACAACAGTTTCTCTTGACACCCGCTGGATTTGTGGTAGACTGTGTCGGAATGTGAATTTTTTGCAGGGAGGTATGCCCTATGCTCCAATCGTTTCTCACCGTGGGCCATCAGATCATCACGCTGTACCTGCTGATGGTGGTGGGCTTCGTGCTGGGGAAGTCAAAGCTGCTGGATGACCGCGGCTCTGTGGCCCTGAGCACGCTGGTGATGTACGTGGTGTCGCCCTGTATGCTGATGGTGGCGTTCCAGCGCCCGCTGGAGCGGGAGACGCTCCGCGCCTTCGGCATCGTGGCGCTGGTGGCGCTGGTGCTGCACGTGATCTTCATCGCCGCGTCGTACCTCTTCGTCCGCGACGAAAGCCTCCCCCGGCAGCGCGCCCTGCGGTTTGCCACGGTGTTCTCCAACTCCGGATTTATGGGCTATCCCCTGATGGCGGCGCTGTTGGGCAGCATCGGCGTGTTCTACGGCTCTGCCTACACCATCGTGTTCACCGTGCTGAGCTGGACCTGGGGCGTATACATCCTCACCGGTGACCGACGGAAGCTGAAGCTGCGGCCGCTGCTGCTGAACCCCGGCGTCATCAGCATCGCACTGGCCATGCTCCTGTATCTGCTCCAGATCGAGCTGCCTCAGTTCCTGATCACGCCCATCGGCTACCTGGCTGACCTGAACACCCCCGTCCCCATGGTGGTGGTGGGCTATCAGCTCAGCCACGCCGACTTCCGTGCGGCCCTGCAGGGCAAGTCCTCCTGGGTGACCATGGGCCTCCGTCTGGTGGCGCTGCCTCTGGCGTCCCTTGGCATCTGCCTGCTGCTGGGCGTGCCCCACGATCTGACGCTGGTGCTGCTCATCGCGGCCAGTGCTCCTCCGGCGGCGCTGCTGAGTATGTTTTCCGCCAAGTTCGGCTGCGACACGGCGCTGTCCTCATCGGTGGTGTCGGTGCAGACCGCCTTCTCCGCCCTGACCATGCCGATAATGGTGGGTCTGGCAAACGCGCTGGGATAAAGTATGATGTAATGAGAGAAGGACGCCCGGAGGGCGTCCTTCTCTCATTACATCAGCGTGTCGATAAACCCAAACCTTTTGCTGAAAATCTGCGAAAAATGCAGGAATTATGTATTTTGGAAGCGGATTGCCGCGACCAGTCTGCGGACTGGGTCGCAATGACAGGCTTTTTTGACAGTCTGATGTAATGGCAGAACGGCGGCAGCGTGAAGCGGTGCTGCTCCAGCATGACCTCCATGCCCCGCAGGGCACGGTTGATCTCAGAGCGCTTCATGGGCATATCTCCCATCAGACGGAAATACGACGCACCCCGCTATTTTCTTTCATAAACATCAACGCCTCATCATGGGAGATGGGCGGCTCCAGCTTGGCGGTGATCTCCATGCGGAGATACCCCTCCTCCCGGGTCAGGCTGCTCTCCGTCACCTGTCCCCGGTGCTTTTTCAGCAGCTCGTCAAACTTGTCCTGCATCTCCTGGGTGTCCGCCATCTCCACCAGGATCTCCTGGGTGGTCAGCGCGTCCGCCCCCACGGGGAAGCGGTGCAGGATGATCTGTATGGCCACCAGGATAGCAGCCTCGATGAACCCCACCCAGTACATTCCCGCGCCGATAGCCATACCCACGGCTGCCGTGCCCCACATACCGGCGGCGGTGGTCAGCCCGCGGATGGAGTTGCCGTTTTTGAAGATAACGCCCGCGCCAAGGAACGAAATGCCGCTGACCACCTGGGCCGCGATGCGGGCCGGGTCAGCGCCCCGGATACCGCTGATGTCCACCAGGTCCATAAAGGCGTACTTGGACAGGATCATGAACAAAGCGGAGGTGCAGGCGATGATGCAGTGGGTGCGGACGCCCGCCTCCTTCTGCCGCTTGCTGCGCTCCAGACCCACCAGCGCGCCCAGCGCGGCGGACAGCAGCAGGCGGACAAAGAATTCAAGGTTGTCGAACAGCGTCAGCGTGCTCTCCGGCAGATATTGACTGAGTCCTGCAAGCATAGCGGCCGCCCCTTTCTCCCTCTGTTTTAGTGTATGTATTGTACCACGCTTTTTTCAGATTGCAAGTGCTATTTCCCTACCATCGATTGGTCAACTCGGAATCCGTCTCCATAAGCAAAAACAGGAAGCACCCTCCCGGGTGCTTCCCTTTTTGCTTATTTGCTTCTCTTTTTCGCGGCCCTCCGCTGGATGCACTTCACCAGCTCCACGATGGGGATGACCAAGATCGCCAAGCCCATGGCCACGCCGTACTCGGCCCAGCTCACCGGGGTAAATCCAAAGGCATTGGCCACCACCGGCACCTCCAGCACCACCGTGGTCAGGACCAGTGAGCCGACCATCGCGCCCCACAGCACCTTGTTGTGGCTGGGCAGCGAGAACACGCTCTTGCGCTGGGAGCGCATATTGAAGCTGTGGAAGATCTCACACATGCTCATGGTCAGGAAGGCCATGGTCATACCGTCGTCGGACACGCCCTTGGGCATCTCAAAATAGCCCACCTCCATGCAGTGTCCGATGATGTAGGAGGTCATGGTGATGATCGTGATCAGCACGCCCTGATACAGGATGTCAAAGCCCAGGCCGCCGGCGAAGATGCCGTCCTTGCTGTCACGGGGAGGCCGAGTCATGGTGTCCGGCTCTTCCTTCTCCATACCCAGCGCCAGCGCCGGGAAGCAGTCGGTGATCAGGTTGATGAACAGCAGGTGCACCGGGTTCAACAGCGTGAAGCCCAGCAGCGTGGCAAAGAACACGCCCAGCACCTCACTCATGTTGCTGGCCAGCAGGAACTGGATGGCCTTGCGGATGTTGTCGTAGATACGCCGTCCCTCGCCCACGGCGGAGACGATGGTGGCGAAGTTATCGTCGCTGAGCACCATATCCGCCACGTTCTTCGTCACGTCCGTGCCGGTGATGCCCATACCCACGCCGATGTCGGCGGACTTGATGGACGGCGCGTCGTTGACGCCGTCGCCGGTCATGGCGGTCACAGCGCCCTTTCGCCGCCAGGCGGACACGATGCGCACCTTATGCTCCGGCTGCACCCGGGCGTACACACTGTACTTCTCCACCGCCTGATCCAGCTCCTCGTCGCTCATGCCGTCCAGCGCGCTGCCGGTGATGGCCTGGTCGGCGCTGTCGATAATGCCCAGCTCCTTGCCGATGGCCACGGCGGTGTCCTTGTGGTCGCCGGTGATCATCACAGGCCGGATACCGGCAGCCCGGCACTCCGCCACGGCCGCCTTCACCTCAGGCCGCACCGGGTCGATCATGCCCGCCAGGCCGATGAAGCACAGCTCCTGCTCCAGATCCTCCGGCTCCTGCCGGTCGGGCAGCGCGTCATACAGCCGCTCCGCCGCCGCCAGCACACGCAGCGCCTTGTCGGCCATTGCCTTGTTCTCCGCCAGAATGGCGCTGCGCTTCTCCTCCGTCATGGGCAGCACCGCGCCGGCCTCCGTATAGCTCACGCACCGGCGCAGCACCTCGTCCGGCGCACCCTTGGTGTACTGGATGAACCCGGTGTCCATACGGTGGATGGTGGACATCATCTTCCGCCCGGAGTCAAAGGGCGCTTCGCCGCACCGGGGCTGCTTCTCCTCCAAACGCGCCTTCTCCAGCCCATTGGCGGCGGCAAAGTTCACCAGCGCCGCCTCCGTAGGCTCGCCCACCGCCTTGCCGTCCTCCAGCACGGCGTCGCTGCACAGGGCCATCGCCGTGGCCAGCAGCTCCGTCGGGCCGGTGTGCTCCACCACCGTCATCTTGTTCTGGGTCAGCGTGCCGGTCTTATCCGAGCAGATGACCTGGGTGCAACCCAGCGTCTCCACCGCCGTCAGCCGGCGGATCACCGCGTGGTGCTTGCTCATGTTGGTCACACCGATGCTCAGCACCACCGTCACCACCGTGGCCAGTCCCTCCGGGATGGCCGCCACCGCCAGGGAAACGGCCACCATAAACGTGCTCAGCACGGTGTCCAGCGTGAACTCGCCGGCCACCACCAGGTCAAAGATAAAGATGAACACGCAGATGCCCAGCACCAGCTTGCTCATGGTCTTGCCCAGCTCATTCAGCTTGCGCTGCAGGGGCGTCTGCTCCTGCTCCGTCTGGGCCAGCACACCGGCGATCTTGCCCATCTCCGTGTCCATGCCGGTGGCGGTGATCACCGCCTTGCCCCGGCCATAGACCACCGTGCTGCCCATATAGCACATATTCTTCCGGTCACCCAGGGGGATGGAGTCGCCGGTCAGCAGCTCCACCGCCTTGTTCACCGGTACGCTCTCGCCTGTCAGCGCCGCCTCCTCGATCTTCAGCGATGCACTCTCCAGCAGCCGCCCGTCGGCAGGCACGGCGTCGCCGGCCTCCAGCACCACCACATCGCCGGGCACGAGCTGGCTGCTCTCCACCACGATCTGATGGCCGCCCCGCAGCACCTTGCACTTGGCGGCGGTCATGGTCTGCAATGCCTCGATGGCGGCCTCCGCCTTGCTCTCCTGCACCACGCCCAGCACCGCGTTCAGCAGCACCACGATGAGGATGATGAACACCTCCGTGAAGCTCTCGCCGCTGAGGGCATTGGTCACGGCGGATACCGCCGCCGCTGCCATCAAAATCAGCAGCATGGGGTCCTTCAGCTGCGCCAGAAACCGCTGGAACACGGAGGGCTTCTCCGCCTCCTTCAGCTTATTCGGCCCATGCTGCCGCAGCCGCTCCGCCGCCTGTTCCTCCGTCAAGCCGGTGGGACAGGACTGGAGTGACTCCAGCACCTCCTGCGGGCTGTGGGTATACTCTCTGTCCATAATGACCTACTCCTTTTCGTTTCTCGTCCTGTATGTTCTCCGCCCTGTGCAGCAAAAAACTCATGCACAGGGCAGTCTGTGCATGAGTCTCACTCTTTCAGGACACATCGGGCGCTGACGCGCCGGGATGACGGTGTGTCTCGCCGCGCCGGAGGCACTGCGGAATTACTCCCTCATTCATCAGGCAATATTTTACCCACCCCGGCGTCGGTTGTCAAGCGGCAAAGCGCCCTTATTCACAAAAACTTTTCACTTTTCGGTCTGCGCCGCGCACAGCCTGTCGAAATACTTATAAAACGGCATCAGCGCCTCAAAGCCCTCGATCATGTCCCGGGCCAGCTCCGGTGAAAAGATCCGCTCGTCCGGCGGCAGCTCGTGCTGCAAATTCACCGACTTCTTCTGATACCAGGGCCGCAGCAGCGCGCTGACCTCCCCACGGCTTCTGGCATACTCCGGCCCAACCAGCACGAAATGTTCCTGCCGGTTGAACCGCCGCACCAGCCTGGCCAATTCCTCCGGCTTCTCGTCGATGCCCTTGCGGTACGCCTCCATCAGCGACGCCTTCGGCGACCAGAACCCCATGCCGTAGCTGTAATAATCCGGCGCGATCTCAAAGTAAAACGTAGGCCTCCCCGTCCAGTCCTCGTCCCCGGTGCGGATGCAGAACCACAGATGATCCTTGTACGGCCCTTGTCCGTGCAGCCGCCGGGCGTCCCGGTAGATACGGGACATCTTCAGCAGGAACGGTTCTTTCGGGTACTTCTCGTGCAGCGCCTCATATACCTGCTCCCCCAGCTCCCGGGTAGGCCGCAGCAGATGCGCCTGATAGTCCTCCTTATGGGCCATGAACCAGCCCCGTTCGTTGTTGAACCGTATACCCCACAGAAAGTCCAGCGTCTCCTGGGTGTAACCCTCAAATGCCATGTCAGCACACTCCTTTCACCGGGATGATAGCACAGTCCGTCCCGTTTGTCCACCCACGGAAAAGGGGTGCGCTGCGCGCACCCCTTCCCCTTTCTCTATTTCCTTCTCTCCCGGAGTATAAAGCGTACTTTACTGGGCGCTCCTGGCCGCCTCACGGCCGGCACGGAACGCCTTCAGGTTCAGCTCCTTGACCTTGGCCGGCACGGTCTCCGCCACGATCTCCTCCCAGTCGATCTCCGGGCAGCCCAGGCTGTCGCACATAGCGCCGAACAGCACCACGTTCATGCACTTGGGGTTGCCCAGTCCGATGGCAATATCGCTGGCGGGCACGGCGATGGTCTTGAAGTTCTTCTGCATGGCCTCGATGCAGCCCTCGGGATAGGCCTCCGCGCCGGAGGCGATGGTGGTGGACTTGATGGCATAGTCATTGATGACGGCCACGCCGTTGGGGTTCAGGAACTCCGCGTAGCGGACGGCCTCCATCTTCTCCAGCGCCACCATGATGTCGGCCTCGCCGCGGCCGAACACGGGGCCATAGACCTTGTCGCCCCAGCGAACCTGGGTGGAAACGGAGCCGCCCCGCTGGCTCATGCCGTGAACCTCGGAGACCTTCACGTCGTGGCCCGCAGCCACCATAGCGTTGCCCAGCAGCCGGCTGGCAAGCAATGTTCCCTGGCCGCCAACGCCCACGATCAAAACGCTTTTTACCTCGCTCATGCTTTCGCCTCCTTGCTCACAATAGCCTGCTTCGGGCACAGGCCCTCGCACACGCCGCATCCCACGCACTGGGTTCTGTCGATGACCGCCTTGCCATCCCGCTGGGAAATGGCCGAGCAGCCGATGGCCATACAGGCCTTGCAGCCGATGCATTTATCGGTATCCACCGCCAGCGGCGGGTTGTGCTTCACGGTTTTCAGCAAGGCACAGGGCCTTCTGGAAATAATCACAGAGGGGCCGTCCGCCGCCAGCTCCTCGTTGACGGCTTTCTGGGTTTCCTTCAGGTCATAGGGGTCGCACACCCGCACCCGGTCGATGCCCACGGCCTTGCACAAGGCCTCCAGGGAAACCTCCGACGCCGGGTCGCCGTAAATATTTTTACCGGTGGTGGGGTTCTCCTGATGGCCGGTCATGCCGGTGATGGAGTTGTCGAGCACGACGGGGATGAGGTTGCCCTTGTTGTAGATGATCTCGGCCGCGCCGGTCATGCCGCTGTGGAAGAACGTGGAGTCGCCCATCACGCCGAACACCACCTTGTCGGTGACGCCCTCGCGCTGGAAGGACTTGGCCATGCCCATACCGG
>ERZ1106939.2098-NODE-2098-length-13226-cov-37.487738_pt1 | contig 13226 bp, 8 predicted proteins | sample MGYA00403669_ERZ1106939 | MGnify/ENA primary metagenome ERZ1106939 (study PRJEB35170, sample SAMEA104062447) | human gut metagenome | biome: human gut; feature: human-associated habitat; material: faeces | place: Denmark | collected 2012-09-28 ...
ACAGCGCTGGAGGGAATGTCTCTTCCGGGAAAACTGGCAGACTGTTCTGATAAAGATCCAAAGAACTGTGAGATTTTCATCGTCGAGGGAGATTCCGCCGGCGGTTCCGCTAAGACTGCGAGAAGCCGTGCAACCCAGGCAATCCTCCCACTTCGTGGTAAGATTTTAAATGTCGAGAAGGCAAGACTGGATAAGATTTATGGAAATGCTGAGATCAAAGCTATGATCACTGCGTTTGGTACAGGTATTCATGAAGACTTTGATATCAGCAAACTTCGTTACAACAAGATTATCATTATGACGGATGCCGATGTCGATGGTGCCCATATCAGTACGTTAATGCTGACATTCCTTTATCGGTTCATGCCGGATCTGATCAAAGAAGGCCATGTATATCTGGCACAGCCGCCACTATACAAGATCGAGAAAAATAAAAATGTATGGTATGCCTACAGTGACGATGAGTTAAATGCAATCTTAACGGAGATCGGACGTGATGGAAATAATAAGATCCAGCGTTACAAAGGACTTGGTGAGATGGATGCGGAGCAGCTCTGGGAGACGACCATGGATCCGGAGAAACGAATTTTAAAACGTGTCATGATCGATGATGAGAGTACTTCTGAGATAGATATTACATTTACAACTCTGATGGGAGATAAAGTAGAGCCGAGACGTGAGTTTATTGAAGAAAATGCGAAGTATGTGCAGAATCTTGATATCTAAGATTAAGTGTGCAGAAAACTATATATTACTGCAAATGTAGTTTAATAGCGTGATAGGAAGTTAATTTATAATATAATTGCAAATGTAGTTTAATTAGAGAAATGCAGATTTTTAACCAAAAAGAATTTGCAGGAATGAGGTAAATAGAATGGATGACAAAATTTTTGATCAAATCCATGATGTCGATCTGAAAAAAACAATGGAGACATCCTACATCGATTATGCGATGAGCGTTATCGCCCAGCGTGCATTGCCGGATGTAAGAGATGGTTTGAAACCGGTACAGCGTCGTGTACTCTACTCCATGATCGAATTAAATAATGGACCGGACAAGCCACACAGAAAATGTGCGCGTATTGTCGGTGATACCATGGGTAAATACCATCCACATGGAGACAGTTCCATCTATGGAGCATTGGTCAACATGGCACAGGACTGGTCTACAAGATATCCGCTTGTTGATGGTCATGGAAACTTTGGTTCTGTCGACGGTGACGGTGCTGCTGCGATGCGATATACAGAGGCAAGACTCAGTAAAATTTCCATGGAAATGCTCGCAGACATCAATAAAGATACCGTTGACTTTGTACCAAACTTTGATGAGACCGAGAAAGAGCCGACGGTGCTCCCTTCCCGCTATCCGAATCTTCTGGTAAACGGTTCTGTAGGTATTGCTGTTGGTATGGCTACCAATATTCCGCCTCACAATCTTCGTGAGGTTATTAATGCTGTTGTAAAAATTATTGACAATACCATCGAGGAGCAGAGAGAAACCACAATTGAAGAGCTTCTTGACGTTGTAAAAGGCCCGGATTTCCCTACAGGAGCCACTATTCTCGGAAGAAGGGGAATCGAGGAGGCATACCGCACAGGCCGCGGAAAGATCCGTGTACGTGCAGTATCAAATATTGAGACCTTACCAAATGGAAAATCACGTATTATCGTTACGGAGCTTCCCTATCTGGTAAATAAAGCCCGGCTGATCGAGAAGATCGCAGAGCTTGTCCGTGATAAAAAGATTGATGGAATTACTGACCTGAATGATCATTCCAGCCGTGAGGGAATGCGTATTTGTATTGACCTGCGTAAAGATGCCAATGCAAATGTTGTTCTGAATCAGCTGTACAAGCATACCCAGCTGCAGGATACTTTTGGCGTTATTATGCTTTGCGTGGTACCTCAGGGCGACAGCCTTGTACCAAAGGTACTGAATCTGAAAGAACTTCTGGAGCATTATCTGGCTCATCAGGAGGACGTTGTTACCAGAAGAACCAAATATGATCTGAACAAGGCAGAAGAGAGAGCCCATATTTTGGAAGGTCTTTTAAAGGCACTGGATCATATCGATGAGGTTATTAAGATCATCCGCGGTTCTGCCAATGTTCAGGCGGCGAAAGCTCAGTTAATGGAGCGTTTTGATCTTTCGGATGCACAGGCACAGGCCATCGTAGATATGCGTCTTGGACAGTTGACCGGTTTGGATCAAGACAAACTGAGAAACGAATACGCCGAGGTGGAAAAAATGATTGCCTATTACAAAGAAATTCTCGCCGATGAGTCTGTTTGTATGAAAGTGGTAAAAGACGAGCTTCTCGAAATAAAAGAGAAGTATGGCGACGAACGTAAAACAGAAATCATTTATTCTTCGGAAGAGTTCAATGCTGAGGATTTCTATGCCGACGACGAAATGATTATCACCATATCGCACATGGGATATATCAAACGGACCCCTCTGTCCGAATTCCGTGCTCAAAATCGAGGAGGAGTCGGAGCAAAAGGAAGCAATACTCGTGAAGAAGATTTCATCGAGTATATCTATCCGGCATCAATGCACAATTATATGTTGTTCTTTACCCAAAAGGGTAAATGCTATTGGCTGAAAGTCTATGAAATCCCCGAAGGTGCTAAAAACTCAAAGGGACGTGCCATTCAAAATATGCTCAATATAGAGTCCGACGACAAGGTAAACATGTTTGGTTCTTTTTCGGTACATTTTTGTTTCTTATTTGTTCCTTAATTCGGATTATTCTTTCTACCTTTGTGGCAGGAATAACGAGTAAAGCAAGGAGGAACTATGCCACGAGTAAAGAAGCCCGCAAAAGTCAAAGAACCTATCCGTCTTCGGATGAAAGAGTTGGCCAATGGAAACAAAAGTCTGTATTTGGATATCTATCGGGACGGCAAACGGACGTATGAGTATCTGAAGATGTATCTTATCCCCGAAACGGATAACAATGCCCGTGTGCGGAATCAAACGACTATGGCCGCAGCCAATGCCATCAAATCGAAACGGATCATTCAACTTACCAACGGCGAAGCGGGTATCGAAACCCGTGAAAAGGTTTTTCTTCTGGACTGGATGGAAACCTACAAAGAGAATCAGGCGAAGCGAGGAAAGAAAGATGGAAACCAAATCCAAGTTACTATCCGCATCTTGAAAAATTATGCCGGAGAACGGGTAACGATGGATCAAATCGACAAGGTGTTTTGTCAAGAGTATATCGACTATCTATTGACTGAATATCGACCGAAGGGCAAACAAGTATCTAATTTTACGCTACACACCTATTACCGCATTCTGAACGGAGCTTTGAATGCAGCCGTGCGAGCGGAAATTATAAAAGTCAATCCTTTTACGAAGATCAACAATTCGGATAAAATCCGTCTGCCGGAGAGCAAGCGGTCGTATATGACCATTGAAGAGGTGCGGGCATTGATTGCTGCTCCGATGAAAAACGAAGCCGTAAAACAGGCTTATTTGTTCTCCTGCTTCTGCGGACTGCGGATAAGCGATATCATCAGTTTAAAGTGGAAAGATGTCTTTGTTGATAGGGGACAATATCGTTTGGCTGTATCTATGCAAAAGACCAAAGAGCCGATTTATCTGCCGCTTTCCCCCGAAGCCTTGAAGTGGATGCCGGAACGTGGAGAGAAGACATCGGAAGATCATGTATTCGATTTGCCGAGCCCAACGATGATAAACACGCTTCTCAAACCTTGGGCGAAAGCGGCTGGAATAGATAAGCGGTTTTCATTTCACACGAGCCGCCACACGTTCGCGACGATGATGCTGACGCTCGGAGCAGACCTCTACACCACTTCGAAATTACTCGGCCATGCTGATGTGAAAATGACGCAAGTCTACGCCAAAATCATCAATCAGAAAAAGGACGATGCGGTCAATTTAGTAAACGGATTATTCGACTAAAGCAACTGCCGAATTTTCTGGTTTCCCGATGTTTTTTTTGCAGGTGTAGTTTATTCCCGCGCGGGTATATATAATTCTGTTTAGTTTAGTATTTCTCTATATATAGGGCAAGAAAACTAAAGTAAACCGTTTCATGCAAACAACTGAAAAGAAATGCGGTTGAACTTTGATGACCGAAATCGTACTCTAAAACAGGATTCTTACACTCGAATGCCGGTAGCATTATCGACAAGGAAAAGGTCGTAATTCGACCGCTGAGAAATGAACGGATTATGTCGAAGAAGCAAATCCGTTCTTAACCCGCGAGAAACAATTATTGGTAACAATTTTTTCAGCTCCCTTTTGTCGGTTAAAACCTATTCGCGAATTGAGGTCTAAAATCTTCCGACCGGGAAAGGCTGTTTATCCATTTGACTGCCATTCTATAATCCGTCATATATCGGATAATCCCACCGCCTCTGCTTGCAGATTGTATGGCAGCCTACCCGACGCCGTAAGGCGGTTGGGGTATTAGGCTCCCCCGAAAGATATTTCGTGGCACACGGGCAAGCCCAAACGAAAACGGCTGTGGCAAATGCTTAATACCTAATTATGAGGTCAGAGATAGAGAATATTCCAAAGAAAATGCCGTAAATAATATCACCGCAATAGTATAAAATAATTATACGCCAAATTTCCAATCGAAACAGAGCCAAATTTCCAAATGATTTTGCGTCAAATTTCCAAATATATTTTTGAAATTGATTTGGAATACAAAGAAATAAGCTATCTTTGCAGAAAAATACGGTGTATGGAATATAAGAATCGAATAGCGGATCAACTTCTGCGTGATAAATTAGAGGCGATGGGTGCTGTATTGATAGAGGGACCTAAAGCTTGTGGTAAAACGACCACGGCTGAACAACAGGCCAAAAGTGTTATCTATATGGATGACCCTACTAAGCAACAGCAATATAGGCAAATGGCTCAAACCAATATTAGTTTTTTGCTCGAAGGGGAAACTCCTCGTTTGATTGACGAATGGCAGGAAGTTCCTCAATTTTGGGATGCTATTCGGTTTGAAGTAGATCACCGAGATGAAGACGGGCAGTTTATGCTTACAGGTTCTGCTGTACCTGTCGAAGCTAAGGAAATTCACCACACAGGTACTGGAAGATATGGATGGCTCACCATGCGTCCTATGAGTTTGTGGGAATCAGGGGATTCTACAGGTGAGATAAGTCTGTCGGAACTGTTCCTTGCCCCGGATAAAATAGGAGCCTTGAATAAACTTACATTGCCAGTGCTTGCGTTTGTTGTTTGCCGTGGGGGGTGGCCTAAAGCTTTGCAAAAGAAAACAGAAAAGGCGGCACTATTACAGGCAACAGAATATTATAAAGCGATAACAAATAGCGATATATCACGAGTAGACAATGTAAAACGAGATGCAGAACGGGCAAAAAGAATTATGCGTTCATATGCCAGGCATCAAGGCTCTCAAGCAAGTATCGCCACAATCCTTGCCGACATATCAACAAATGAACCAGAGGATGTCAGCGATGAAACGATAGATGCGTACCTTACCGCTTTGCGGAAAATATTTGTAATTGAGGATATGCCGGCATGGAATCCTAACTTGAGAAGTAAAACAGCGGTTCGTACATCTGATACAAGGTATTATGTTGACCCTTCGGTTGGCGTGGCAGCCCTTGGTTTAGGTCCCAATGATTTAATTAACGACCTAAATACTTTTGGGTTATTTTTTGAAACAATGTGTATTCGAGATCTTAGGGTTTATGCTGATGCCTTAGATGGTTCTGTCTATCATTATAGAGATAAGAATGGTTTGGAATGTGATGCTGTAGTACATTTGCGTAATGGTTCGTATGGTCTCATTGAAATAAAATTGGGTGGAGAGAAATTGATTGAGGATGGTGCAAAAACATTAATGGCACTCTCAAATATCATAGATACATCTCGAATGAAAGCTCCTGCTTTTTGTATGGTGCTGACAGGCGTTGGTGATTTTGCCTATAAGCGAACAGATGGAGTCTATGTTGTACCTATTGGATGTCTGAAAAATTAATTATGACACCAAATTTAAAAACGATCCAATTATGCCAACATATAAGTTTATAGATTTATTTGCAGGATTAGGAGGATTCCATTTGGCCTTAGAGCAATTGGGCTGCAAATGTGTATTTGCTAGTGAACTCCAGCAAGATTTACGCACTTTGTATGAGAGTAATTTTGGTATGAAGTGTGCTGGGGATATTAATCTTATTAATATCGAAAAGGACATTCCATCACATGATATTTTATGTGGTGGTTTTCCATGTCAACCATTTTCACAAGCAGGAAAACAACAAGGGTTTCAGGATGAGAAAGAAAGGGGCAACTTGTTTAATAAAATAATGGAAGTTCTCGAATTTCACAAGCCTGAATTTGTATTTCTTGAGAATGTTCCTAACTTGAAATCTCATGATAAAGGAAATACGTATCGTGTAATTCATGAAAAGCTATCAATGCTTTATGAGGTAAAAGAAGATATTATATCTCCCCATTATTTTGGTATTCCCCAGCATCGAACAAGAATGTATATTGTTGGTCGTTTAAAAAGTAGAGGTGGGTTGCAAACTTTTGCATTTCCAAAACATGAGGAAAGGCCTGACTGTGATATTTCTCAAATACTAATTCCTGAAGATACAGACTATATGTCTTTACGTCCAGTCACGAGAAAGCACATGGCAGCATGGCAAAAATTCTTGGATTTACTTTCTCAAAATAAGAGTACACTACCAACATTCCCTATTTGGGCAATGGAATTTGGTGCCACTTATGATTACGAGGGGGTAGCACCTTACTTTCAGAAACGGCAACAATTGTCTGGGAAAAAAGGTAAATTTGGAGAAGATATAGTTGGAAACTCAAAAGATGATTTTTTGCAACTTCTTCCCATATATTCTCAAGGAAAACCTAAAACAGGACGACAATTCCCGGATTGGAAAAAACAATTCATCAGACAGAACCGACAATTCTATCAAGATAATAAATCATGGATTGATGCATGGATTGATGAAATTAAGCAAGAAGGATTCGAAAATAGCCATCAAAAATTTGAATGGAATTGTGGTTATGAAGAACACCCTACAATATATAATAAAATTATTCAGTTCCGTCCATCTGGAATGCGTGTGAAATTGCCGACCTATTCGCCTGCATTGGTGTTAACAACAACTCAAATTCCTATAATTCCGTGGTTGATAACTCCCAATGGAGAAAAAGGTCGGTACATGACAAGAAAAGAAGGAGCCAAACTTCAATGTATGGAAGAATTGGCGGAATATCCTGATACGATTGCCAGCGCATTTAAAGCTTTTGGAAATGCGGTTAATGTAGAAGTTGTAAAACGTATTGCAATAAATTTGTTATTTGATGGAAATGAAACAAATAAATAAGGTGTCAATTGCATTAAAACCCAATGTATATAGTACATTTCGAAATTTAAACAATACCGTCTCAAATACATTGGGAGAGTATGTAGATAATGCAGTGCAAAGTTTCTTGAATCATAAAACAGAATTATTTGATTTAGAATCTAATTACAAACTTCGCATTGAGATTTCTGTTGATTGGGAGAATAGAACAATTTTAATATCTGACAATGCCGCAGGTATTGATGCTGTAAACTATCAAAGGGCTTTTGAGCCTGCGCATATTCCATTGGATGACACCGGCTTAAATGAATTTGGAATGGGTATGAAAACAGCATCTGTTTGGCTCGCAAATAAATGGTGTGTATATACAAAAGCTTTAGGAGAAGATGTTGAACGTTTTACTGAATTTGATTTACAAAAAGTAACAACAGAGGAAAAGGAAGAACTTGTTGTGATTGAGAAAAATGCTCCAGCTAATGAGCATTATACAAGAATAATATTATCTCAATTATCCACAAATGCGCCAAAACCAGGGCAAATGGAAAAGATACGCAGACACTTATCAAGTATTTACAGACAGTTCCTTAGAACTGGGAATGTTGAGATCATTGTAAATGGTCAAAGTCTTGAAGCACCAGATTATGGAATACTTTATGCCCCTTTCTATAAAACTCCTGATGGTGAAAATATTCTTTGGAGAAAAGAAATAGATTTTGAAATGGGGGAATATAAAGCAAAAGGATTCATAGCAATACTTGATAAAATCCAAAATGGAGCAAATGGTTTAGTGTTAATGCGTCGAGGTCGAGTAATTGTTGGAGGAGGAGATGAGAGGTATTTCCCAACTGTTATATTTGGACAGTCTGGTAGTTTTAGATACAGACGTTTATTCGGAGAAATTGAATTAGAGGGTTTTGAAGTATCATTTAATAAAAATGGTTTCAGAGAAGAAGAAGATTTATATCTTTTTATGGACGCCTTAAAGGATGAATTAAAAGCGGACAATCTGAATATTCTTGGGCAAACGGATAATTATAGACAACGCGGTAAAGATCAATACACAAAAATCTCCAAAGCTATAAAAAAGGACTTGGAAAAGAAGGCAAAACCCAAACAACTATCTCGTCAAGTTAGTGAAGTGGAAGCCAAAATTAGCAACCAACAATATTTGCAGAAAAACGAAGATGTAATTATAAATGCAAAACCACTTGATAGCTATAGTGAATCTTTTCAATACAATGGGAAAAATTATATCCTCACAATGGATTTGGTAACTGAAACAGAAACTGATTCTTTGTACTCTGTAATTACTACTGACACAGAAGAAAATCTATTTCTTGATACCAAATCAATATCATGCAAAATTAATTTAGCACATCCGTTCTTTACGAGATTTGAGCATTTTAAAAAAGGACAGGACTATGCACCGATAGTTGCTATTTTTAAGGCATTGACGTTAGCTGAAATTATGGCACCAGATAAAGGCACTAAATTCGCATCAAATTTGCGTATATTATTTAATCAAAATATTTTGCAGTAGTTATGGAAATAGAAATACTCAATACTCATAAAAATGATTTTTCTCCAGTCATAGGGGAACGAACAATGGAATTATTGTCTCGTTTTGGGCAAAAATTAGATGAAGATGGCATCGATACATTGAGTTCTGAAACAATTGAAATCTTATCGCATTGTACAAACCCCTACAAAAATGAAGTGCAGTCTGTAACCAATCTAGTGGTAGGTTATGTACAAAGTGGTAAAACCATGTCTTTCACAACGCTTTCTGCACTTGCTCACGACAATGGGTTTCGTATAATTATATACTTTGCCGGAACTAAAAACAATCTTCTTTCTCAGACCACTAAACGATTAAGAAAGGATTTAATTAATGGAAGTGCAAATAGCGCATACTATAAACTTTTTGAAAATCCGACTTTAGAATATGCGCAAAGGATACGCAATGCTTTGAATATTAGTTCTAAACCAACTATTTTGATAACAGTGCTTAAACATCATAAGTATATCTCAGACTTGGCTGCAATGTTTAATTCCATGCAACTTAAACAGACATTAGGAAAAGCAGGAGTTTTAATTATTGATGATGAAGCTGATCAAGCAAGTCTGAATGGCTATGCTTACAAAAATAGTAAATCAGAAGAATGGGAAGATGATGAATATACAACTACATATAGTAGTATCATGAAATTAAAGGGGGCTTTGGCAAACCATTCCTACATACAATATACGGCAACTCCGCAAGGACCATTGTTAATAAGTATAATGGACTTACTATCACCTAAGCATCATACTGTTTTGACTCCTGGCAAAACTTATACTGGTGGCAAAACTTTTTTTTGTGATGAGCCAGGTTTAATCATAACAATTCCTGAAGGAGAAGTTTTTCATTCAAAGCACAATAACCTTGCTGATTGTCCGGATTCACTTGTAAACGCCTTACAGTTACATTTAATGGGTGTTGCTATCATAGTAAAACTTTTACAGAAAGAATCTTTTTTATCTATGATGATACATGCGGATAGAGATCAAGATGCGAGCGAGAAATTTTATAGATGGATAAAAAATATCATTGATGCATGGTCGAATATTTTAGCTAATGGAGAACAAGACCTGGGCTACCAAGAATTGAAAGATAGCTTTGCAAAATGTTATCCAGAATCTATACGGATGTATGAAGCTCACAATGAGTCAGCCCCATCCTTTGAGGATATCTGGTGCTGTATAGATGATATCATTCTTGACACCAATGTTGAATTAGTTATAAGCAGGAATAAGAGACAAGGTGAAAATAAAGAGATTGATTGGGCTAGCAGTTGTTCTCACATATTGGTTGGAGCAGATATGCTTAATCGGGGTTTTACTGTAGAGCATCTTGCAGTAACATATATGCCGAGATGTAGTGTCGGAAAATCTACCGCAGATACAATTCAACAGCGATGTCGTTTTTTTGGATATAAGCAAAATTATCTTTGGTCATGCCGTGTGTTTTTACCTTTTGAGGTAATAATTGAATACAAAGAATATGTAGAGCATGAAGAAGAAATGAGAAAATGGCTTCTCGATAATAAAAACCTTGAAGATGTTGAGCGACTACTATTAATCTCTAATAGATTAAATGCCACGCGAAAAAATATCTTATCTAAACATACTGTAACAACAAAATTGAATGGATGGCGTAAAATGAATGCGTTCCAAGCAATTGATGAAAATACCGCATTTGTAAACCGCTTCCTTGCAGATGTAGAATTGAAATTGTTTGAGAATTATGGTACGGACGATCGAAATCATGGATATGTCAAGCTTCCAATTCAGAGAATCATTGAATTTTTAACAGAGTTTAAATTTCAGAATATGCCTGATGCTGCAAGAAAAGAGGCAACTTTAAGATATATAAAATACTTAAGTACCAAAAAACAAGGAGCATTAGAGTACGCATATATCATACAAATGGCATATAGAGGAATACCCCGCGAACGTGCTTTTGATATTGATACATTTAGAATAAATAATTTGCATTCTGGACGTTCGATGTCCGGTAGTACCGTATATCCTGGTGATGCGAATATAAAATTTGAAGACTCAATTTGTATTCAGATTCATCATGTAAAACTAAAATGCAATTCTACTCAATGGGCGGGACGAACGGCTTATACTTTGGCGATATATTATCCGGAAGAATTCGCAATCAATTATGTAGAAACAGAAGAATAATATGAAAGTATCACTTCATTCCATATTTAGTAAACTACAAACAAAAATTTTGACGGAGCATAATTGTTATGCTGCTGATAATATTCCTTTTTCTGATACGCATAAAATAGGCATATCTTATGAGGGGTTTCCAATCTTTTTTATTGCTAGTTCGAATATCAGTTCGCTTTCGAACATAAAATTGGATTTAATCTCTATTCAATTCAATCAATTATGTAGATTGAAATTGTCAAATACGGATAAACCGATAGAGAATTACTATACAATAGTTGCATTGCAAACAGAGAATGTCGATTATATCAATTATTTCATAGATGTAGTAGAAATTGTATTAAGTAAATTAGGCAATTATCCTACTCAAAAACAACTGCATGATGAAATACAAAAATTGGTTGATTTATTTCGATGCTTTAATTTACCTCCACAAAAAACAATTCAAGGCTTATGGGCGGAGTTGTTTGTTATATCTATAGCCAGTAATCCGGAATATTTATTAAAAGCATGGCATTCTTCATTAAATGATGTATATGATTTTAATGATGGAATAGATAAAATAGAGGTAAAAAGCACATCTAAATCTCATAGAATACATAAATTTTCGTATAATCAATTATCTCCCACTGAAAACACCAATTTGATTATATCTTCAATCTTTGTTATTCAATCTGGAATAGGAAAAAATATCTTTGATTTAAAAGAGGACATAGAGACTCAAATTTGTTCATTGGAATTGCGGTATAAGTTAAATGAAATTATATTTCGAACATTAGGTTCTGAATTTGAAAAGGTATATGATGTTTATTTTGATTATCAACAGGCAGTAGATTCCTATAAACTGATTCCTGCTATATATATACCGTCATTGAATAGTGAAAGTATTCCGAATGAAATTACTAATATCCATTTCGATTGTGATTTATCACAAATTGATGTTCCGGATAATATTGCTGCAATATACCCACATAGTAAACTATTTTCAAGTTTATAGCGTATGATGAATGAGAAAGTTCTACCAGAAACATTGCTTCAGCTAATGTTGAATGTACTTGCAAAAGCAGACAGTTTTCAATATATAAGCGGAATACAACCCTTTTTAATGTCGTTAAAAGGGAGGAAATATTATGTGTATGTAAAAAATCTTTCTTCTGCATATTTTAAAGATAGACCTGATACGACACGAGCTCAACTACCAATAAAAGATGAATTCTCAGAAATAAAGGAATCTGCCTATCCTTTCATTTTCTTGGGCTATGATAGAATAAATGACGTTTTAGTATGTTGGAATTTTCATATTGCTAAAAAACGATTAAATGAAAGAAAGAGCGTGTCGTTTTATTCACGAACATTTTTTCAAGAAGAAGTTTCTCCAGGCGAATTATTGCGTAAGCGATTGAAAAATGATGATGAACCAGTCTTTTTTAAGCGTAAGGACTTATTGATGTTTTTTGAGAATATAGATTCATTTTTCGAAAATTCATCTCCTAAGGCACAAGTGATAACTCATACTCCATCTATCGAGAATGGTAAGATTACAACTATTTCAGATGTCAAGTTACTAGAGAAGCTAAGACCCCTTTTAGCTATAGATACACCCCATACCTTGGAAGCAATAAAAGTTGTGCAAGCGCATTATGGAGATAGTCCTGAAATGAAGTTTCGAGACTGGGCTAATTTGGTTAAAGCAGTAAAATTTGACCAAGAAAAAACAATAGATACGGTTAATTGCGAATTAATTAGATTACCTTCCACAAAGCAGTAGAAGTAACTTTATAAGGAATAAAATGGGGCAAACAAACCTGTATTCATTTCTATCCGATAAATTATGATATTATTGCATCGAAAAGAGAAAAACACATGGTGAAAATTTCTTCTCTTTTGGCTGTGCATATGTGTAGGATAGAATGTGGAAATCCATTGAAAATTCAGTTTAGTTTAGTCTATTAGCCTATATATATGCTAAATCAAAGTAAACTAAATATAGGTAGGCATATTTGCCTTTTCATATATGCCTATGATTTGATAGAAGTACTTACTTTTGCGTGGTGCAAAAAAAAATGAGCGTATACCCTTAAGATGTACATTTGCCTATTTTCTTCTATGGAACACATGCATTGCCAATTTCTATATGTGTCCCTGTAATTCGT
>ERZ1106939.2100-NODE-2100-length-13222-cov-5.550543_pt1 | contig 13222 bp, 10 predicted proteins | sample MGYA00403669_ERZ1106939 | MGnify/ENA primary metagenome ERZ1106939 (study PRJEB35170, sample SAMEA104062447) | human gut metagenome | biome: human gut; feature: human-associated habitat; material: faeces | place: Denmark | collected 2012-09-28 ...
AGATATTAAATGTTGAGCTCACCGGCGGAGACGTCATAAGCGACGTTCTGGCAGCTCTGCCGGATAACACGGCAAACGATGTTTACCGCATCGTTCTGCGCGGCGAGGCGGCTGAGCCTCCGCAGCCGGACGCGCTCTGCACGGCACTTGAGGATAAATTTTTCTCGCTTCAGGTGCGCGATGAGACTGTTTTAAAGCGCGATGCTTGGCAAAGCGCCGGGGAGGATAACCTGCGCGGTCAATTTCTGGCGCGGCTCAAGGCAGCCTTCGACGCGGCAAATACCGATGCAGAGCGCGAAAAGATAAGTCAGGCAGCACGCTGGGGGCTTGCTGCTCTGGATAATCGCGAGGAGGTGGTACGCCATGATGATAAAAAGGCTTGACGCCACCTTCGGAAAGCTCGAGGGAGAGAGCCTCGTGCTGCACGAGGGGCTGAACGTCATCTCATCCCCGAACGAGAGCGGCAAGAGCACATGGTGCGCGTTTATCCGCGCCATGCTCTACGGTATTGACAGCTCCGAGAGACAGAAGGCGGGCTTTCTGCCCGATAAAATGCGCTATGCCCCGTGGTCGGGAGCACCCATGCAGGGCAGCATGGAAATAGAAAAGGAAGGCCGCGATATCACCGTCGTGCGCACGACGAAAACGGCCTCCGCTCCGATGCGCGAATTTTCCGCGGGCATGGCTGAAGTCATAAAATGCGGAGCCCTCGGCGACGCTGAACTGTTCTCGGCTCTCGAAAAAACTCAGGAGCCCCTTTCGTACGACTCAAAGTACCTTCCGGAGGCAATACGCCGCTCGTGCGCGCTTAAAGCAAAAATCGTGTCCGAGGACGAGCGCGAAACTTCAAAAGAAGGGGGAAGGGCCCTGCTGAATTTTGGGCATACACTCGGGCATGCCGTCGAAAAATGCGCGGGATACGGCGTGTTTGTGCACGGGGAGGCCGTTGCGATAGGAATGGCGTTTGCGGCTAAACTTTCCGTCGCGCAATCGACGCTCTCAGAAAGCGACGCTAACAGGCTCGTAAAGCTCATTCAGAAGTTCGGGCTGCCGACCAGCGTGCCCGACCGCATAAAAACTGCCGATATCATAGAATCCATGCGCCACGACAAAAAATCCGTCGGGGGAAGCCTGCGGTTTGTCCTGCTCGACGGAATCGGCGCGTCGTACACGAAAACTTTGGAGGAGGCTGACGTCCTAAAAGCCCTCGAATCGTAATGCTCGAAAGATTATCAGACGCCCATTGCCATCTCGAAGGCGAAGATCCGGAGTCCTACCCTCCAGAAGGAGTGGAGGCATGCGCCATTTGCGCAAGCTTCGCAAACGAATGGTCAAAACTTGAAGAAATCTCGCGCGCGTCCGTAAAAAAAATATTCGGAATACACCCCGACATAGAAATATCGAAACTCGACGATATCGAAATTGTAGAAAGGCAAATGCGCCTAACAATTCTGCCGGAACTCGAAAAACATATGGATTCTGCGGACGCGATAGGCGAGATAGGCCTCGACTCGCGCATAGCCGACAGAGTTCCAATCGAAATCCAAAAGACGCTCTTTGAGACGCAGCTCGATATGGCGGCAAAGCGCGGCCTTCCGGTCGTAATACACTGCGTGGGCGAATGGGGCGCGCTTTACGACATCTTGCGCGACTTCACAAAAAATAGGGGCCTGAAAAAATTTCTTATCCACGCGGCGTCTTGCTCGGCGCAAATGGCTGTGCAGTTCGAGAAAATCGGCGCGCGATTCTCCTTCGGAATACGCGAACTTTCGAGCAAAAGAGGCGCGGAATGCGCAAGGGCGGCGTCGCCGGAAAGAATCTTGACGGAGACTGACGGTGAATGTTCGGCGGAGTCGCTCGAAAATGCCGCCGCGGCTCTCGCCGCGCTCAGGGGCGTGTCGGCCGCTGAAATCGCAGACGCCGCTTTTGAAAACTTCCACTCGTTCTATTCAAAATGATACGGGATAGGTTTTCAAGGACGGCAATTTTGTTCGGCGATGTTGCATGTGAAAAAATCTTCGCGGCGCATGCCGTAATCTGTGGTGTGGGGGCGGTCGGCTCGTTCGCTGCCGAGGCTCTCGCCCGCTCGGGCGTCGGGCGCTTCGACCTCTGGGACTTCGACTCCGTAGAAGAAAGCAATGTAAACCGCCAGCTTTGCGCGCTCTCCTCAACAATCGGAAGGCTGAAAATCGACGTCGTAAAGGAGAGAATACTGGATATTAACCCAAGTGCAAAAGTCGATTTGCACCCTGCGTTTATAGATTCCGAAAACGCCGCACAAGTTGTGGGAGCGCCGGAGAACGGCAAAGTTGTGGTCGATGCTATCGACTCTATACCGTCGAAAGCGGCGCTTATATTCCGCGCCGCCGAAGCGGGGGTTGCGATAGTATCCAGCATGGGAGCCGCAAGGCGCTCGGACCCATCGCGCATTAAACAGGCGGACATAATGAAAACGTACGGCTGCCCGGTCGCCGCGCGCGTCCGAAAATTGTTGCGTTCCCTCGGATACTCTGGAAACTGCGAGTGCGTGTTTTCCGACGAAAGCGTATCGGAATCCACCCATGTCCCAAGCCAAAACGAAAAAATAATAGGCAGCTGCGCGGTTGTCGCGGGCATTTTCGGATTGCGCCTTGCAAACCTCGCCATCGCGGAAATTTTGCCTAAAAAATGAACATAACCCGTTTTTTCAACATCAATATATAAAATGTCCATCTACGATAGAGACTATATGCGCGGACAGGGCGAAAAAAAGAGTGCCCTGTCGGACTTCTTTGGGCGGATCTCGGCGGTAAAGGCGCTGATAATAATAAACGTCGCAATATTTATCATAGGGGCGTTTGTCGATAGATTCTTCGGATACGGCACGTTTTTTTCGATGTTCGACTTGTCGCTGCCGGGATTGGCTTCCGGCAAAATATGGACGGTTGTAACATATTCGTTCCTACACGCGGGGCTCGCGCACATAGCGTTCAATATGATTGCACTGTATTTTATGGGAACTCCGCTCGAATCGTGGATTGGCTCGCGAAAATTCTTATTTGTGTATTTCGCGGGGGCTTTGGCGGGCGCGGCGCTATGGCTGCTGTTCTCGTTTGGCTCGCCCGTCGGGCTTGTGGGGGCGTCGGCTTCGGTAATGGCGGTTTTCGCATGCTTTTGCGCTCTATACCCGCCAATGCCTGTCACTTTCCTGCTATTTTTTGTCCTGCCGATTTCCATAAAACCAATAAATATGCTTAAAATCGCCGCTACGCTCGAGGCGCTCGGCCTGCTTTACACTTTGTCGGGAGGGTTGTCGGAGATTGCATATGCGGGGCATCTCGGCGGAATCGCGGCGGGCTTTTTGGCCGCGCGCGCAATTAAGTCCGGAAAGCTTGCGTTCTTAGATAAACTTTCCTTTAAGCTTCCGCGCAGAAAATCCGAAAAATATACGAAGAGCGCGTCCGAATATTCTTACCGCGTAAACATTTCAAATCCCAAAGACTTAAAAAATGAAGTCGATAGAATACTCGATAAAATCAGCGAAAAAGGCTTTGCGTCTCTCACGGAAAGCGAGCGCCAAACCCTCGTGGACGCGCGCCGCCGCATGAAATAACCCCGATTTTTAATTTGAAACATTCACAATTTTTAACGATTATTGACATATGATGAATTTTTTAAAGTTGCTGCCGGTTGCCGTAGCGATATTCGCTTCGGCGCTATTCTGCATTCCCGCAACCGCATCGGACGCCAAACCACAACAGGCACAGCGCAAGCCGATTTCATTGCAGACCTCCCCAAAAATGCGCAACGAGACCAAATGGCTCGTATATTGCATGGAGCGCGGCCACTACCTTAAAATGCCGATTACCGACCTTGACGTCCGCGAATTTATCCGCGAATACATGCAGAACATCGACTTCTTCAAGCTGTTTTTCACCGCAGAGGACGTTCAGCATTTCCAAGACTTCTTTTCCCCCTCTATTGACGTAATGCTCCACCAGGGGACTCTGCTGCCGGCTTTCTCAATTTACGACAAATTCCTCGACAGAGCCGACGCGAGGCTCGAATGGATACGCGAAAGAATGAAAAAACCCTTCGACTTCTCGAAGGAGGAAACTTTTAGGCCCGACAGAAGTAAAGAAGAATGGCCAAAAAATTGGGAGGCCGCAAACGCCCTCTGGGAAAAAAGGCTCAAATACGACATCGTAAACGAAATACTCTCGTATTCCGTCAAGAAAAACGACGAAGAAAAGCAGAAGGAGTCCGCAGATAATGCAGGGCAAGACAAATCTGCGGAAAAGTCCGCCGCGGCACCCAAACAGACGGAAAAGGAAAAATTCGCGGAAGTTGTGGAAGAGGAGGTCGAAGCTCCAAAAACTTTTGAAGAAAAGCTCGCAAAGGCGGAAAAAGAAGTTCTGCGCCGCTACGAAAGACTAATCGAAAACTACCGCAAGGCGGACGCAATGGAGATTCAGGAAATATACCTTAATACGCTCTCGCACCTCTACGACCCGCACTCATCTTTCCTCTCCGAATACTATCTCGAAGAATTTGACATCTCAGTTCGCAATGCGCTTGTCGGAATTGGCGCGCTGCTTCAAGACAAGGACGGATATTGCACAATATCCGAGCTTATGCCAGGCGGCCCTGCCGAAGAATGCAAACTGCTAAGCCCCGGCGACAAAATTTTGGGTGTCGGCCAGGAAACAGGAGAGATTGTCGATGTAATCGGAATGAAGCTCCGCAACACTGTAAGAATGATTCGCGGCAAAAGCGGGACAAAAGTGAGGCTGCTGATTGAACCGGCTTCAAATCCGTCGGCGCGCAAAACAATAACACTCGTCCGCCGCGAAATAAAACTTACAACTAAACTCGCAAAGGCTGAAATCTACACAATCCCTGTCGACGACAAAACACTGCCAATAGGCGTAATCGACCTGCCCGCATTCTACGGTGAAGGCGGTTTCAACGGCGAGTCGAAAGGTTTTAGCACTACTAAGGATGTCGAGGAGCTCCTACTAAAACTGAAAAAAGTTGGAGTGAAGGGCATAATACTCGACTTGCGCCGCAACGGCGGAGGTTTCCTAACCGAGGCTGTCGATTTGGCCGGCCTATTTATAAAGCGCGGCCCGGTAGTGCAGGTTAAAAACGCAGCCGGCAAAACCGAAAAATTGTGGGACGAAGACCCCAAGGTTGTTTGGGACGGCCCCCTAATCATAATGGTAAGCCGCCTATCCGCCTCCGCGACGGAAATTGTCGCAGGCGCCCTGCAAAACCACAAGCGCGCGATTATAGTCGGCGACAAAAGCACCCACGGCAAGGGAACGGTACAAGCCGTCCTAAACCTCGGCAATTTCGACCCCGAACAAAAGAGCGCGGCGAAAGTCACCGTACAAAAATGGTACGCGCCAAACGGAGATTCCATACAGGTAAAGGGCGTCCATTCAGATATAGTCCTGCCGTCGCCGTACGACTATATGGAAATCGGCGAACAGTACAAAGACTACGCGATGAAGTGGGACTCAATCGCCCCGGATACGATAGAGGAAGTTTGGGGATACGGCGTTCCGGAGGGCGAGGCAAAAGCTCTTATGGACAAGCTTACAAAGCAGTCCGAAGAACGCCAAAAGAAGCTCGACGAATTCGCATTCTGGAATTCCCAGATAAACCGCGTGAAGGATAGATGGCAGACGAAGGACTGGAGCGTAAATCTCGCCACCCGCGAGAAAAAGCTTGCCGAAGACGAGGCTTTCGCCGATGCTTCTGAAAAGAAGGAAAAGGAACTGTCCAAGTTGAACTTCAAAAAGGAGGAGGTTCTCCTCGAGAGCGCCAAGGAAAACGCCCATGCGGATAAGGATGAAAATCCCGAAGCCAAAAAGGACGATAACGGCGCGTCCCCGCAAGATAAGCTCGACGCCGAGCTTGCTTCCGACGAGCCGCCCGCGTTCGATGTACAGTTGCGCGAAGCGCTCCGCATAATGGCGGATTGGATAGAAATTCTCGATAAAAACAAGGAGTCAAAATGAAGCTTGCAATAGGAGCAGACCCGTTTGCGTACGGCTTGAAAAAAGCCGTGGCGCAACATTTGAAAAACCGCGGAGTTGAAGTTATGGATATGGATTCCTATGCGGAAACTCCCTACTACGAGGTCGCAGAAAAGGCGGCTCGGGAAATCTCCGCCGGGAATGCCGACGGGGCTGTCTTGTTTTGCGGAACAGGGGCGGGAATGGCGATTGTGGCAAACAAAATATGCGGAGTCAGGGCCGTCTGTGTGGAATCCGTCTTTGCGGCGAAAAAAGCTAAAGCCATAAACGACGCAAACGCGATAACTATGGGCGCAATGATTATCGGAGAGGCAATGGCTTGCGAAATGGTCGATGCCTGGCTCGATACAAAGTTTGCGGAGGGCTTTGAACAGCTGCGCGAATTTCTCGAATCGGCGCGCGGACAGGTCGGAAAAATTGACGCTGCCAACAGGGCGGATTCGTAAAAAATAAAATAAATCTTGCCAGCCAACGTTGTTATTTCGCGTTTAGTTGTTACTGAAAAAGTTGTTACTGCAAATTTATTATTCATCTGGACATGAATATATAGCATAGTTGCAGCAAATGCGTATGCAAGTTGTGGTATTAGAATTACCTGTTGGTTGCAACATGTAAATTGTAGGTTGGAATTGCTCTGGTGATAAATAGACTATTTTTGTTAGTGGTAAAATAATTTGTAAAGATGAGTACGGATTTAAAATTTCCAATTAGATTTTATTGAAAAAACAACTTTGCATCGTAGAGGGTAATTCCTATCATATTTACATACCTGGAACGCAAGAGCGATATGTCGCGATGGCCCATATTGATTTGTAAACGCGGAAGGTCATGGAAACGCTTTACATGGTAACTCGCATAAGTGTGTCGTAGAACGTCTTGAACCCATGTATTTTTAAATCCAGCAAAGTCTCGGATTTTCTTCCATCGCCTTGACCAGTTTTTAGGACAAACGGAAGATTCCGGAGGAAAAATATGGCCACTCAAAAAAGTTTTTAAGGAATTGCATATTTCGACTTGCCTGCTTCCTCCTGTTTTAGAGCATTCCGGACGAATTGTAATAGTGTTTTCTTCAATGTCTATGTCGCGCCATTTTAGTCGCCTGATTTCTCTCGGACGGATTCCTGCATAAATTAAAATTGCGGCGGCAGCAATGCAGTTTGAGTTTCCGTGTTTCTTTGCGGAATCTATGAGTCTCTTAGTATCTAGAAGAGATAATGGTTTTATTTCCCTTTCGATTACTTTGCGCTTTTCTATAAGTTTTAATGGATTTGTGGAAACCCATTCGCGTTTTACGGCAAATTCAAATATAGAGTGAAGGAAACTCCTGCCTTTGTTAAATTGCGGTGAAGTTTTGAATGTAGTATTTAGCCATTCTTCACATTCAGATCGGGAAATGTCCGAAAAATTGCGCCCGGCAAGTTCTGGATTTGATCTTGATAAGCGTTGCTTCAAATATCTTATGTCTCTAAGTGAATCGGGACGTAAATAGAGTTTTGATTTTAGATAAATCTCAAATCCATCTGAAAAATTCATTTCGGTCGAACGAATATATCGTTTGCCGGTTTCGACGACTTTTGAGCAAAATCGAACAGGAGAATAAGAGGATGCCTTTGGTAAGGCGTCTAATATATTACAAATAAGCCGAGCGGCGTCGAGAATCGACACGCCCGTTCCTTCAAGAAGAGTCACAGCTGAAATAATTTTATTGTCCATGGCATTGATAATACCAATGTCAATAACAAATTTCAAAAAAACTTTTGATGTCTTTGATTCTAATGAAATAGTGATTTTTCCTTCATCTTTTTCTACATTCTTTATTTTCAATGTATTTTTAAATTAATATTGTAATTTTTGTTGAATATCAAGATATTAAGAGTATTTGCGCAATTATAGTATTATCAATACTGTACATTTTCATAATAATCTAATGAAAGGTATAAAATGTCAGCGATAATATTTATAAGTAGGCAACTTAGTTTGACTAAAAAAATATTTCTTGGGATTATTATGATGCTTCAGCTGCATTCAGCTTTTGCAGACAATGAGAACTATGACGGACAAGATGTATCTGGAGAAATTTTCAAAGATAAGGATATGAAGGATTCATCATGGGTAAATACCATAGCTATAGGAACTCAATTTACCGCTTGTGATCTAGAAAATGCAAATTTTAGTAACGCAAACCTTCAAGAAGCGTCTTTTAATTCTAGCACTTCAGTAATATTTTCAAATTTTAATAAAGCAATTCTTACGAATTCTAGGTTTAGCACTTCTTCTTTATATCGTGCATCTTTTGAAGATGCAGTTATTTATGGAGTTACTTTTAGACAAACTAAAATTTCAAATGAGCAACTATATTCCACATTAAATTATAAAAATAAAGATTTAAATGGAATAAGATTTGAATATGAAGAACTAATAAGAGTTGATTTTACAGGACAGGATCTTAGTAATTCATATTTTTTAAAGGGAAAGGTTGAAAATTCAGATTTTACAAATGCAAGGCTTATAAATGCAGAGTTTGTTGATATGGATTTTGGAATTTATGCATGTTTTAAGAATGCAGATCTTACTGGTGCGCGTTTTAATAACAACGTTTGGGAATTGGCAGATTTCACTAATGCAAATTTAACGGGTTCAAAATTTGGCTTTTTGGGTGGTACAATTTATTTTACTAATGCAAATCTTACAGACGTTTATGTGACACAAATTAATACAAAAAATATCGATTTTACTAATGCAACGATAAATGGAGCATATTTGAATGGAATTACAAGAGAACAATTATACACTACAGCAAATTACAAAAATAAGGATCTAAACCGTGTTAATTTCTCAAGACAAGATGTAAGTTATTGGAATTTCATAGGACAAAATTTGACACATGCTAATTTTCTCTCTTCGACACTAACAAATACGAATCTTACTATGGCTGATCTCCGAAAGGCAGCTTATTATAATTCCGCACTTGCAGATGCAATTACAAAAAACACAATTATGGCGGACGGGCGGATTGAAAATTTTTCCATGATTTCCTCTGACGACAATTTTTCAATTCGCAAGTATACGCCCGCTTCAGAGGGCGGAGAAATGATAAGCGCAAAAATAAGCGAAGTGGCGGCAATTTCGGGCGGTGCGGCATTAACTCTTGAAAACGGCGCGGAATTGGAGGTTTTGAATGCGGCTGACCTCACCGTCGAGAACGGCTCTTCAATTATCATAAATACCGACGCCGATTCATCCACAAGTTTTAAGGTAAATTCGGGCGGAGGGCTGGCGTTTGAAAACGGCGCGATTTTGGAAATTAACGTGGTTTCCGACTTGTCCGCGCAGGACATATTGCAGATTGAAATAATGGAATTTGCGGAAAATGCCAGCATTGCCGGTTTGGACGCACTCGTAAAGGGAGAAACGATATTGCTTAACGTAAACGGTTCAGAATGGCTCGGGGAATGGGATTACGCGCTTGAAAACAATCAAATGCTAATAACCGTGTCGGTTCCCGAACCCGCCGTTTGCGCGGCGGCCATTGGCGCGCTCGCCTTGGGATTGGCGTTAAAATTTAGAAATTATAAAAATTGAAAATGCAAAATAAAACGGTGAAAGATATGTATCAAAAATATGTAAAATATTATGGGAACGAGCATATATTTGACATATTTGAAAATAAAAGACTTTACGCGTCGCCTTATCAAAATCTAAACGATTGCGCGGAAGGCGACTTCTATATATTGGGGAAAATTGGCGGAACGGAGACTCACGCTTTGATGGATGATATTAAAAATGAAAAGTCCGCCAGATATATTTGTTGTTTTTCCAAAGGTGAAAAAAATTACGATAACGACAGAAAAGGCAGTGTAAAATTTAACCCGTTGATGTGGGCGCATTATGCGGACGGCGGCAAGGGAATAATGATAAATTTCCATACGGTCAATTCCGCATGCGTCAGGGAAGTAAAATATGTAAACAGTTATCCGTATTATGATTATAAAATGTCTATACCCGACAATGCCGACTTTATCCTTACCCATAAAATTAACGATTGGAAATACGAAAACGAATACAGGATTTTGACGGATAGCCAATATGTCGATATAGAAATAAAATCGGTTGTCGCGGGATTTAGATTCAATAAGAAAAGCGGAACCAATTGCATGCCGGATACGCGTATTGCCGCAGAATATGAATGGTTTAAATCCTATTTAAAAGAAAAGAAAATAGCATTGTTTTCCTTTGAGGAATATTATGGAACGGTCTAATCGATATTAGCTTATTGCCTGTCCGGACTTCGCATTTACGATAATTTTTTCGGCATTATTAACAGCAAAAAGCGCGCCGCATTTGGCGCGCTTTTTTGTGGAGCGAAGCTCTGTTTTTGCCTTTTTGCCGCCGCCCGAGCCGTTTTTCTCGAGGCCGCGGGCGGGCGCGGGCTCATTTGTACGGCATAAACTTTACCGCAAAACCTCCGCCGCTTCTCATCGACAGCTTTAACTTTGTGTCGGAAGTAACTTTCTTGGTCTCGATTTTGTAGTCCTCGGGGATGTCGTCGGAATTTATTGTGTCGCGGACAATTTTCGCAAGGTATTTGCCTTCGGGCAGGAATTTCGACAAGTCTATCTCGACGTCCTTTCCGCCCCAGCCGCACATTCCGCCAAGATACCATTTGTCGCCCTTGCTGCGCGCTATCACAACATAGTCGCCCATCTTGCCCTCGATTACTTTTGTATCGTCCCACGTCGTCGGTACTGCGGCTATAAAATCAAGCAGCTTCTGCTCCTTCATGTATTCGCTCGGCATATCCGATATCATTTGCAGCGTGCTTAAAAACAAAACATATTGAGCCGCCATGTGCGCGCGCGTTCCCTGTACTCTCGGTATGTCGCGTATTGCCTTGAATGAGCGTTCGTTAGAATTCCTCATTCCGCCAGGCGTGTAGTCCATTGGCCCAAGCAGCATTCGCGTAAACACCAAATCAACATTGTGCGAAGGCGTCACGGTCTTTGCCCATTTATTCACTTCCGCACCGTGTACGGCTTCAAATGTTATCGCATTCGGATATGTGCGCTGCAACCCGGACGGCGCGGGGCATCCGTGCCACTCTATCACCATCTGGCGGTCGGCCGCCAACTTTGTGATGTTTTCTATATGGCGTATCATCAGCTGGTCGTCGCGGTCGTTGAAGTCTATCTTTAGCCCGTCTACACCCCAGCTCTTAAACAAATCCAACGCCTTCTCCGGATACGCATACAGAACCTTGCTGAGGCACCATATCACAACTTTCACACCCTTCGAGTGCGCGTATTCGACAACTCCAGGAATGTCCACATGCGGCTTGCCGTTTATGTAGTTCTCGTCCGTATTGTATATCTCTGTGAATTTCGTGCGGGCGTCGGTTGCCAAATATGTCTTCCCGAGCCCCTCTCTCCCAACATGCCAGCCGGCGTCGAGCGTTATGTACGGTATGTCGTTGTCGGCGGCAAAATCGACGTAGTATTTGCACATCTGCTCGTTAAATCCGCATTTGAAATCAACGCCTTTCGTATTCCAGTTGACCCACCAGTCCCATACAGAGGGGCCGGGCGTTATCCATGAAGCGTCTCCTATCTTGGATTCCGATGCCAATTTATATACGGTGTCGTTGTCGGCAAGAACCTTGTCGTCGCGCGCCACTATAAAGGCTCTCCACGGAAATTCGCGCGTGCCGGAAGTCTTTGCTATATAATCCTCAACTTCCGACGGCTGGAGCTGGTTGCCCTTTTGCACAAGCTTTTTTGGCACAGGCGCAAAAAGCGCGCGCGGTGAATCGGCGTCTTTCGGATAGTGTATCCTAAGCCCCGGGTATTCCGTCCAATCCGACTCTACAAGCGCGATTTTCATTCCTTCCTTCTCAAATATAAAAGGCATCGAGGCGTTCGCGCCCTTTTTCAGCCCTTTAAGCCCGCCCGCCGTTGTCCGCGTAAAGATTGATTCAAACGAAGTCCTTATGCCGTTTACTATGTGGGCGATTACTTTGTCGGCGTCTTTGAGCGGCAGTTTGAGCGTCTCTTGCTTCACTATCATCTCTCCGCCATTCTTTGACACAAACCTGTATGCGGCGGCGTCGTCGTACACCCTTATTATTACGTCGTAGTTGCCAAGGTCGGCGCGGCTCTCGTTGTAATTGTCGGTTATCGTTTTCCTCGCGCCAAAGAGGGGCTTAATCTCGGTATTTACGCTCCTTGATTTTGACCCCTTGATTGCGGCGTCCGCACCGAATTCCCCTTTGTTTGTCGACATGCCTATCGCGGCTTTGTCCAAGACTTTTTTGCCGTCGGCGGTTATTGAAAAAGAAAGCTGTTTGCCGTCTTCGAGTTTGGCCTCAATCCTGCCGTCGGGAGATTTTACGGTCACTTCCGCAGCGTATCCCGCGCCGGCTGCGGCAAATGCCGCGCATAATATGTATAATAGTCCGTGTTTCATACGGTCGCATTTTGCTGAAAACTCACGCGCTTTGCAATTATGCTCTATCCTTTTTTTATTTAACAGTTAAATCTTTATATTGCCAACTCCTGCCGCAAAATTCCGCAAAACCTTAGCGTCTATTGAGGCATCTGTCGATTGCGGTATCTTGGCAAAATTTTTAGCTCGAATTTCAAACTTACTTTTCTAAGATGCTTTTTAAAACCGAAAGGATTTTATGGTTTATAGATGCACGGTATGCGGATATGAATATGACGAGGCTTCGGAAGGCAAGTCTTGGGATTCGTTGCCCGACGACTGGATTTGCCCAGTATGCGGCGTAGGCAAGGAATTATTTGAAAAAATCCAGACCGAAGAGGCTCCAATAAAACAGGAAGAAGCGCGCGCGCCACAGCCCGCCGACACTTCCGCGGCTTCCTGCGCAGCATCTGAAACGCCTTCGGAACTAGCGCAGCCAAATGCTACATCTTCCGACATATGCGCGGAAACAATGGCTAATTGGGGCGTTAAGTGGGTTCTCGGCATGGTCGGCCACTCGAATCTCGGAATGGCGGACGCAATCCGCAGGCAGGTCGAAAACGGAAAAATGCGCTATATCGGAATCCGCCACGAGGGCGCCGCTGCCTTCGCGTGCTCCGCTTATGGCAAGCTCTCAGGAAACCCCGCGGCGTGCATATCTATTGCGGGCCCGGGTTCTACAAACCTCCTGACAGGCCTATGCGACGCCGCGCTCGACTCCG
>ERZ1106939.2103-NODE-2103-length-13187-cov-22.964210_pt1 | contig 13187 bp, 9 predicted proteins | sample MGYA00403669_ERZ1106939 | MGnify/ENA primary metagenome ERZ1106939 (study PRJEB35170, sample SAMEA104062447) | human gut metagenome | biome: human gut; feature: human-associated habitat; material: faeces | place: Denmark | collected 2012-09-28 ...
ATAAATGCTCACTATAAAAGACGGCGAGTTCAAAATGGACGGCGCGAGCTTTCGCATATATTCCGGCTCGATGCACTATTTCCGCATCATGCCCGAATATTGGGAGGACAGGCTCAGGAAGCTCAAGGCGGCGGGTTTCAACACGGTTGAAACATATGTCTGCTGGAACATGCATGAGCCGCGGAAGGGCGAATTTGACTTCACCGGCAGGTTCGACATCAGGCGTTTTATCAAGACGGCGCAGAAGGTCGGGCTCTATGCGATAGTCAGACCCGGTCCGTATATCTGCGCGGAGTGGGACTTCGGCGGACTGCCCGCATGGCTGCTCAAGGACAGAAACATGCGTCTGCGCTGCGCCTATCCCGAATATTTGCAGCATGTTTCTGACTTCTATCACAGGCTGTTTGAGGAGATCGGCGATCTTCAGCAGAGCGAGGGCGGCAACATAATCGCGATGCAGATTGAGAACGAATACGGAAGCTACGGCAACGACAAGGAATATCTCAGATATATCGAAAAGCTGATGCTCGACTGCGGCACAAAGGTTATGCTCTTCACCTCCGACGGCGACGACAACAGCATGCTCTCCGGCGGCACGCTCCCCGATGTGTTCAAGACGCTGAACTTCGGTTCGCGCGCGTCCGAGATATTCAACGCCATGGACAGATTCCACGAGAACACCCCGAAGATGTGCACCGAGTTCTGGTGCGGCTGGTTCGACCACTGGGGCGAGGAACATCACACTCGCGGCTCAGACAGCGTTGCGGGCGAGATTAAAGATTTTCTTGACATCGACGCGAGCTTCAATTTCTACATGTTCCACGGTGGCACGAACTTCGGCTTCACTGCCGGAGCGAACTGCTACGAAGAATATCAGCCGACGGTCACGAGCTACGACTACTGCGCGCTGCTGACCGAATGGGGCAACTACACACCTGCATATTATGCAGTCAGAAAGCTTCTGCTCAAGGCTCAGAACCTGCCCGAGACCGAGCTTCCCGCATCGCCGGAGCTCCAGACGATAGGCAAAGTCGAGCTTGACGAGAGCACCTCGCTGATGAGCAACTTCGACAATCTCGGCGAGCACCACCGCGTTCCCCTGCCCGAGAGCATGGAATATTTCGGTCAGAACAGCGGCATGATTTACTATGAGACGAAGCTTGAACAGATATATGACCCGCGCGAGCTGCGCGTTGCGAATGTCCACGACACTGCGTATGTCTATATAGACGGCGAGCACAAGGCGACTATTGACCGCCGCGACAAGAACAAAGTCAAGGGCTACGATACATTCAAATTCGATGGCTGCACGGACGGCTGCACGATAGGCGTATTGGTTGACGCGATGGGACGAGTGAACTACGGCGAGCACCTCTACGACCGCAAGGGCATTGATGCCATCCGCTACGGCAACCAGAATCTCATGGGCTACGATGTTGTCACACTTCCGCTCGACAACCCCGAGAAGATAGACTTTTCGCTCGAGGGCGGCAAGTATCCCCTCTTCATGCGCGGACACTTCAAGGCGCAGAGCCAAAATGACTGCTTCGTTCACCTTGACGGGTTCAAGAAGGGCTGCGTATACATAAACGGCTTCAACATCGGCCGCTACTGGGAGATAGGTCCCCAGCGCGCGCTGTACATTCCCGGAGTCCTGCTCAAGGACGAGAATGAGATAATCATACTCGAACTTGAGGGCTGCGAAAAGGCGGAGGTCGAGATAACCGCCGAGCCTGATTTGGGATAAAAAATATATAAAAGACAAAACCCCGGGCTGTAAAATACAGTCCGGGGTGAGCTTATTTAAGATAAGATTTACTGCTTTGCGCCGTTATCGAACATCTCGAGAGCTTTGACGCTGATTGCGAAGCAATCGGCGAGACCCTGCTCGTTCATGTTGTCATAGGTGTCTCTTCTGGTGTGATAATAGTCCTCAAGCTTATGGTTGAGTCCGGTGACGCCGGTCGCTCTGAAGCCCGCCTGCGCGAACGCTGCGGAGTCGGTAGCGCCGCCGAGAGGCGGAACCCAGCCCTTCTTGCAGGAGATATCAAGCTCCTTAGCAGCCTCCATGAACAGGTCGGAGACATCTTTATCCGCCTTGACCGTGCCGTTGAGGTCGCGGTAGTTGGTCATGAGGTACTTGGGATCGTGAATCGTATCATAAGAGAAGATGAAGGTCGGGACATCGTCGAACTCGCCCTTATGAGCCGCGCACCACGCCTTTGCGCCGCGTAGACCCGCTTCCTCGGAGCCGGTGAGGATAACGCCGACTTCGGTGTTATCAAACTCGATGCCCTCTTCCTTGAGAGCCTTGAGGATGGCTATGCCCATATAGCAGCCGGAAAGGTTGTCGTTCGCGCCGTCAACGACGCGGTTCTCGTTCCACATCCAATAAAGGCCGATAAGGAACGGTACGAACACGAGACCGATGAGGCGAAGAAGTCCGAGGGTCTCGTCTGCGTCAAACGAGACATACTCGAGTCCGTTCTTTGCTACGAGCATTATGGAAATGACAAGATAATAGACAGCGCCGATGCCGCAGATAACCGCGTGACCCTCAAAGCCGACACCGCCGAGCTTATAGTTGACAGGCCACTCCCAGGCAGCGTCCGGATGGCCGTTGAAGAATATGCGGCGCTTGACTTCGCCCTTGCAGCTCTTGACTGCGGTGACGTTATGGCCGGTCTTTTCGGGGAAGAAGCGATCGATGAATTTCTTATAGAGTCCGAACTGCATAAAGACTATAAGCAGACCGACGACGATAAGAATTATCGAGACGAGCGGATAGAAGAACGAAATAGCTACCGCCGCGAGAACGAAGGTAATTGTGAAATATATCCAGCCGAAGAACGAACCGGGGTTCTCTTTGAACGACTCGACGTCGGCTCTCTCGCATCCGCACTCGTTTTTCAGTACGTCCGCCATATACTCACATGCCTGCTGCTCGCCCTTGGAGCCGGGATCGCGTTTTTCGAAGTCCTTGCATATGTGGGTTATCTCGCTCACCATATACTCGGCCGCTTCTTTCTTCTTGTCAATGATTGACTGAAGATTCATTTTTATTACCTCCTTAAATATAAGTCAAGCGGCCGCCCGAAACCGCAAATACGGGTCGCGGCAGCCGCTCAAAACAGTCTTTTATCTGCGGGGACCGGTAAAGCCGTTCGCCTGCTGGAACTTGTCGATCTTGTCGATAACGCCGAGGACAACATCGAAGCCGTCGCCGACGGTGTCAACGCTGAAGCGCTCGGGCATATCGTGCCAGGTGTGATAATAATAGGTCAGGGTCGGATCCTGAGCCGCAAACGTAACGGACTTCATGCCCGCCTTGGTCATCGGGGTGCTGTCGCAGCCGCCGACGGGGTTATGTATGCAGCCGTTCGACTTACTCTGAATACCGAGCTCCGAGAAAGTATCCTTGAACATTGCCTCAAGATCCTTGTCGAAGCGGCAGAACTGCCAATCGTCCTTGATAACAACCTCGAAATAGTCCTTATCGGCGACGGAGTCGATATTTATGTTCCATGCGTTTTCAAGAATGACCTCGCCCTTATGAGCGCGGGTGAACGCGATAGAGCCGCGCAGACCCGCCTCCTCGGAGCCGCAGTTGAAGTCGATGATGCGGCAGTTCTTGGGCATCTTGTCGGGATTCTCTTTGAAATACTTTGCAACAGCATAGCTGATAGCGCAGCCGGAGGCGTTATCCATAGCACCGCGGGATGCGTTGCGCGGATCGGGATCAGCCCACATAACAAGGAACGCGCAGCCGATAGCTGTGACGAGGGGCAGGAAGCGCATAGCGAACATGAAGTTCACGAACGCGGGAGAAGCGAAAGCTTCCGCTGCCCAGCTTGCGCCGAAATAATAGCCGGTGTAGAGGGTCGCGACGGCAATCGAAGTGCCTGCAAGGAAGAAGAAGCAGAGAGCGCCGAAGCCGACCTTGGCGAAGGTGGCAACGAGACCGAGTGCGGGGTTTGTCTTAGCGAACTTCGAAGCGTGCTCGGAATGACGCCAGTTCCAGCTGGTGTCGGTATGGCCGGAGAGGATGATGGTGTAGTCATACTTGCCGTCCTCCGGGAGCAGCTCGCCGTAGGTGTTCTGCGATACTTCCTGCTTGAAGAACATATCGAACCAGGTCTTATAAAGGAAAACGCTGCAGACGAGCCAGACGATACATGCCGCAGATGCGAGCGCCATGCCGTACCAGACTGCGGGGATGCCCATTGCGATATAGACAAGGGCGCTCAGCGCGAGACCGAGCCAGCCTGCATAGGGGATTCCGCCGATGGACGCACGCGGGGAAACCGCAAACTCTTCGCGAACGGGCTCGATGCCGATCTCTCTGAGCTTATCGCCCATATAGGCAGCAAACTTTTTTTCGCCGTCCGAACCCGGCAATCTTGCGCCGATGTTCTTCGCGGCATGATTGATTATGTCGTATACCTCTTCGGCATACTTTCTGTGTTCTTCTTTCATGAAAAAGCGACACTCCTTTTGAAAATGTGCCATAATTATACAATAATTAGACGCAAAATTGCAATAGAGTTTAAAGAGAATATAAAAATTTTTTTAAATCTTTGTGAACGAGTAAATTTTTTCGGCGTCGGGCGGAAACGATAATAAATGCAAAGGCGCTTTTTTCTATCAGAAAGGATAAAATTAAAATGAATAAAGAAACCGACAAAAAATTCGACGGCAGCCACTGCCCCACCCCGAGCTCTGAACCCGTCATGGGCGAACCCGAGGACTCATTCGACATGGTGAACAAATACGGAACCTACAACATTCAGCCGACCTCGCAGACGGAAAATTCTTTTCCGCATATTGCGCAGGGACTGCCGAAAAAGCGCAAAAACGGGAAGAAGAATTAAAAGGCTACCCCCTCGGTACGAACATGACTTTTTTCGGTATTAACTAAATTTTTTTGGGCAAAGCATCCAAATTCATTGACAGAAATTGTTTAAAGTATTAAAATGCAGTAGGAAGTTTTTTTGTTCTTTTTTGGGGGTAGATTATATTGAGAATTGCGGTATGTGACGACGATTTGCGGGAACTTCGGGAGATAATGTCGCTCATTGAAGAATATCCGCGAAAGGCAGCCTACGGAATAAGTGCTACGGCCTTTTCAAACTCCGAGGAGTTGGCGGAGAGAATCGGTGAATTCGATGTTTTTCTTCTCGATTACCGAATGCCGGATATAGACGGGTTCGAGCTTGCAAAGCGTATCAGAGAAGAATATATGACAACGAAGACTATTATATTCATCTCGCAATACGACGACATCGTCTACGACGCTTTTGAGGTTCATGCGCATCGCTATCTCACAAAGCCCGTTGAGAAAGAGAAGCTCTACCGTGCGCTCAACGAGCTGGACAAGGACGCATATTCATTCCGCCGCCTGCTCGTCAGAAACGGCGGGGATTCAAAGCTCATCGACATAGACAGCATATATTTTATAAAAGTCGAGCGTAAGGACGCATATATTCACTACGACAGCGGCGGCGAAGAGAAAGTGTTCGTCTGCAAAAGGTCTCTCGACAGCCTTGAAAAGGAGCTTACGCCTTTTCACTTTTTCCGCACGCACCGCAGCTATCTGACGAATCTGTCGATGATAGATTACCTTAATACGGATGGTATATACATAAAGAACCGTGAGGAGAGCATTCCGATCAGAGCGAAAAGCTTAAACAAGATATCCAGAAAGCTTCGCGAGCTGGCACGGCAGCGCAACGCACTTTAAAGTATAGGGGTAACAGAAGATGAACAATGTTAAGGTGCTAAACGCCGTTTGTCCGCCGCTGAACCTCATCAGCTGCGTGTGCTGTATACTGCTTGTGCACACATTTCTGCATTCGGTCGGTTACGAAACGAAAACGAGGAAAATCCCGCTCGACGTTTTCTGCCTCGGCCTCGCCGCACTGAGCTTCGCTCCGGCATTTTTGCCGAAATACCTCGATGTGGCCGACACCGTTGACATGACATCGACTCTGTGCCACATCGTCTATCCCTATCTGATGTTCAAGTCGCGCAAAAAGACGGCCTTTTTATGGATAGGAATAGCCATGGTATCGAGCCTTGACTACCTGGCGTTCATATTGAACTATGCCATGAGGCTCGGCGTCATAGGTCAGCTGATAACCCGTATTGTCATATATCTAATTATATTCGCCGCCACCGCGCTGATCGTCAGAAGGCGCGGACGGGCAGACCTCACGGAAGCCTTCGACAAATTCCCGCCTGTCGCAAGCCTGATGATATACGCGGCATTTCTCGCCGCATATTACAGCGTCACTGTGTCGCTCAACGCGGATTATTCCAAAGAGACGGCAAACGCGCTGACTATGCTTTCGTCCGTGCTCATCGTCGGATGCATAGCGTATCTGGTTACAAAATATCTTATCGCTTCGCAGAGAAAGCGCGCGATGGAGAAGCAGCTTGAGCTCGAGCTCAACCACTACAATAATATGGTTCAGAAGAACCGCGATATGCGTGTGTTCCGCCATGATTTCAAGAACAATCTCACCTCCGTCAGGGCGTTGATATCCGACGGGCAGTACGGCGAGGCGGAAAAATACATAGACGAGCTTTACGGCAGGCTCGACGCGACGAAAAGTGCATTTTCGACAGGCAACCACTTTGCCGACGCCATACTCGCCGAGAAGAGCGCCGCTGCGGCAATTTGGCAGACTAAGCTTGATTTCGACGGAATAATACCCGCCGACGGGATTGAAAACATCGACCTCTGCACTATTCTTGCGAACGCGCTGGACAACGCTGTTGAGGCAAGCAAGCTTGTTGGCAACGCGGTCATCAGCGTTCACGCCGTTCAGGATTCGGCGGTGTTCATGCTGACCGTCAGCAACCCCACTCTCCACCCGGTCGAGATAAAGAACAACACTGTCAAAACGACGAAGCTCGACAGCATGAACCACGGGCTCGGCATCGGCAGCATAAGAAGCGCCGCAAAGAAATACAATGGCGAGGTCAATCTCAAATATGAAAACGGATATTTCACTGTTGAAGTGATGATGATAATGAGAAAGGGTGCAAGAAACAATGAACAGTAAAATCAAAGCAACGCTCAGGAAATTTTTGAGCATTGCGCTCGCGGCACTGACCGTGTTCGGCTGCGCCGGAGCGGCTTTTGCCGCAGGCTCGGACGCAAGCGGCACAGTCAACGGAGTCGATTGGGTCTACACCTCGGCCGACAAAACGCTCGTTTTGAGCGGCAGCGGCACACTCGGCGAAGATGTTGCCGACTTCGGGCTTTTCGGCGGCTCATGGGTCGCCGAGCATGTAAAGATCGGGGCGGATGTAAATATCACAACCGGTCGCGTCTTTGAGAACTTTGACTTTGTAGATGAATATGAGGTAGACGCGAACAATAAATATCTCTGCAACCCCGACGGCGTGCTTATGGACAAAGATAAGACTGTGCTCATAAAATACCCAGCTGGGAGCAAAGAATTTTCGTTTTACACCGTTCCCGATACCGTGAAAACCATTTCTTACCGTGCTTTTGAGTTTTCTTCCGCTCTCAAAACAATATTCCTTAACGACGGTCTTGAGACAATAGAAAACTTTGCGTTTGACAACTGCGGCAATTTGCTCTATATCACAATACCCGGCACGGTGACCTCGATGGGCAAAGGCGTTCTGGCTCAGTGCAATCTGCTCAACAAGGTAACCATTGAAGAGGGCGTTACCGCGATACCCGAAGACGCATTTGACAGATGCAGAAGTCTCGAAACAGTAAATCTTCCCGATTCACTGACAACTATAGGCGACATCGCATTCTTTGGCTGCACCAAGCTTAAAACCCTGAAGCTGCCGAAAAATCTTCAGACATTTACCGACTCCCCCGGAAGAAATTTCGGCGGACTCAATATTGCCCTGACAGTCGACCCCGAAAATCAGTATTTCAGCACGGACGATCTCGGTGTGCTCTACAACAAGGACAAGACCCTGCTCTACTACTGCCCGAATCTTCCGTATACTTTTGACTACACCGTCAGATGTGATCTCAATAAATATGCATTCAAGGGGTGCGAAAATCTCAGAAACGTTGACATTGCATATAACCTGCGCGCCATACCGACATATGCTTTCAACGGCTGCAAAAATCTCAATACCGTAACTCTCCCCGCGACGCTTCAGAGAGTTGACGGCGCTGCGTTCGATTCATCGCTGAATACGGTAAATTACCGCGGCACAGAGGAACTCTGGAAGCTCATAACTATAGACAGCTACGACAACAGCGCCATTAAATCGGCAAATGTTGTTTATAATTACAGCGAAGAGGAAGAGCCGGAGGAGATAACCTTCACCTTCGACAGATCCAAAAGTACTGTAACCATAACAGGAAGCGGCACTTTGACGGTCAATGACATAAAGAAATGGGACACCTCGGAAATAAACACATACGCTCTCAAGGTTAAAATCGGCAAGAACATAAACGTAACCGATGCGAGAGTGTTCTGCGACTCGATACAGCCGTTCTATTACATGAAATCGTTCGAGGTCGATTCCGGCAACCCGTATCTCAGCTCGCTCAACGGAATTCTCTACAACAAGGACAAGACAAAGCTCATCAGGTTCCCTGCCCAAAATACAACGGCTGACTACGATGTTGTCGAGTGCACGGTTGCATCTACTGTAAAAGAAATCGCGCCATATGCGTTCGCGAACACGGGAGTTACAGATGTCAATCTCCCGAGCGGACTTGAAACCATCGGCGATTACGCTTTTTACAGTGCGACAAAGCTTGTTGACATCACTATCCCGGGCTCCGTAAAGACAATAGGCGTCGGCGCATTCCGTGACTGTTGGAAAATGACAAAGGCAACTCTGCCCGAGGGTCTTGAAACTATTCCACGGGAATGCTTTATTGGCTGCAGAAAGCTTGAAAGCGTAAATATTCCGGATTCTGTCACAACGATAGGCAATATGGCTTTCACAGGCTGTGCGCTCAAAGAGATAAATATATCGAAAAATCTTACAGAGATATCAATTCCCGGATACACTTTCAGCGGCTGCCCTGCGGCAATTACGGTAGACGCCGCCAACCCGAACTACAGCGCAGACGAGCGCGGAGTGCTCTATAACAAGGACAAGTCGCTCCTGCTCCACTGCCCGAACTTTGAAAAGGCATTTACTTTCGACATAAGCTGCGGCATAGAGCAATATGCGTTCTCCAGCTGCTCGAACCTCACGGACGTGACCTTCTCCTTTGCAATCAAAAAAATCCCGTTCGGCGCGTTCAGAAATTGCAGCTCGCTCAAGATAACCACAGTCCCCGACACAGTCAGAATGATAGACCAGGTAGCATTCGACGGATGCGGAATGACAGAGTTCTATCTCCCCGACTCGGTTGAATATGTAGGAACTCAAGCATTCAGCAGCACACCGCTGACACATTTTGAGTTCAATGACAAAGTAGACACTTTCAAAAATATATTCTCTATATGCCCGAAGCTCAGAACCGTCGTTGTCGGAAAGGGCATAAAGAAGATAGAAATCGGTGCGCTCGGCGGCACGAACAGGATAGATACTATATACTATCGCGGCACAAAGAGCGACTGGGACAAGATAAATGTTGTTGACGTTGCATCTGCGCTCAAGAACATCAAGATTGTCTATAACTATGGTCAGACGAGCGGCGTATGCGGCGACAACCTCACATGGAGCCTGCAGCCCGACCTCTTCCAAATAACTGTTGAGGGCAGCGGCGACATGTATTCCTACGACAACGCTGAGGACTTCACCTGGAGCAGCAACGCCGATCTGGTCACGGGAGTTGTAATCGGCAACGGCGTCACCTCCGTAGGCAAGAATGCGTTCAACAGCTTTCCCCATCTCAACGAGGTACTGCTCGGAAGCGATGTAAAAAATATAAACTCCCTCGCATTTGCAAACTGCGGCGACCTCATGACCGTTGCGATAACAACGGAGGGCGACACGGAAATAGAGTACGATGCGTTTGACGGTCACAACGAAAAATTCCTGCTCATATGCGACGAGAAAAACACCGCCGCGCAGGCTTTCGCCCTTGATAATGAGATGCCGCTTGTGACAGTAAGCTACGACGAGGAGAAGAAAGTCATCAACTTCAAAGGCACGCTCACCGTTTTTGACGGCGTCGCCGGAAGATACCTCGCCTACTACGCATCGAGATACCCCGACGCCATGTATCTCCACTTCGACGTTCTGACCTTCGACGGAATCAAGACGGCAGACTCGACGGACGGCAAGAGATTCGAGTGCGTCGATCCCGACTCCGAATATCTCACCTTCAAGGATATCTATGTGAAGATAAGCGTTATGAAGGACGGCGAGGAAAAGGACGTCACCTTCGGCGAAATGCTTGAAAGATACGAAAACGGCGACTATGACGCTTTCTATGCCGAAATAGAGAACGACAAGGGCACGGATAAATCGCTCGTTGTCAAGGCTTTCCAAGCAATCTTCAAGCCGATTCTTAAAATCACATCATCTATAATTAATTTTATAAAGAAGCTGTTTAAATAACACAGACGAGCCGCTCTGCAAAACTCGCAGGGCGGCTCTTTTTGCGTTTCGTTCGCGCTTTTTATTGATTTTCTTCCCGCGAAATGATATCATAAAGGGCAACAGATTTTCGGAGATGAGTTTTGTGTTTATTCTGACGCTCGGCAGCATCGACCCGTTTTTCAACCTGTCGGCTGAGGAATACTTTCTCTGCGAAAAAAGCAAAGATTTTTTCCTGCTCTGGCAGAACAAGCCGTGCATTGTAATCGGCAGAAATCAGAACGCGGCGGACGAGATAAACGGTGATTATGTCCGCACCCGCTCGCTGCCCGTTGTTCGGCGGATGACCGGCGGCGGGGCAGTTTATCACGATACGGGCAACCTCAATTTTTCGTTCATTATAAACGGCGAAGCGGACAGAGTTGAACTATGCCGACCCGTTATAGATGTTCTTCGCTCCATCGGCGTTGAAGCGGAGCTTTCCGGGCGAAACGACATTCTTGTCGGCGGCAGAAAAATCTCCGGCACGGCGATGTGTTCGCGCGGCGGCAGGTCGCTGTTTCACGGCACGCTGCTGATAAGCGCCGACCTTGAGGCTATGTCCGAAGCGCTGAAACCGGACGAAAACAAGCTGATGGGGCACGGAGTGAAGTCAGTCAGAAGCCGCGTTGCGAATCTGTCGGAATACACGAAAGAAGAAGTCAGACCCGATATTATCGGCGCGATGCTGGCTGGATATATGACGGAGCGCGGCGGAGAAATATATGAACTCGGCGAAAGCGATATAGAAGCCATTGAGAAGCTTCGGGACAGCAAATATTCGACCGACGCATGGAACTGCGGCGCCGAGCGGCTCCAAAAACCCGAGCGATCCCGTCTTAGCTGCGGGACGGTTTATATAAAAAAGAAAACCGCCTGCGGGCGGATAGAAGATATACGCATTTTCGGCGATTTCATGAACATCGGAGATATTTCAAAGCTCGAAGCGCGGCTTCGCGGGGCGGAGTTCCGGCGCGAAGAAATAATATCGGCGCTCGAAGAAGCCCGGGTTGAAAAATATATTCCGAATCTGACCGCAGACGAACTTGCGGACATCATAACGAAAAGCGAGTGATACACATGGAGAGACTCAAAAGGGCTGCTGCCATACATGATATTTCGGGCTTCGGCAAATGTTCGCTGACAGTTGCCCTGCCGATAATCTCTGCCATGGGCATTGAGGTTTCGGTCATACCGACCGCCGTGCTATCGACGCACACTGGCGGATTCACGGGCTTCACCTACCGCGACCTCACGGGCGACATGCGCCCGATCGCGGAGCACTGGAAGAGCCTCGGAATAAAATTCGACGCGATATACAGCGGCTTTCTCGGCTCGGTCGAGCAGATAGACATCGTGACCGATTTTATAGATGATTTCAAAGAGAAAAACACGGTCGTGCTCGTCGACCCCGCGATGGCGGACGGCGGGAAGATGTACACGGTGTTCGACATGGACTTCGCAAAGCAGATGACGCGCCTTTGCGCCAAGGCGGACATAATCGTTCCGAACTTCACGGAGGCGGCGTTCATGCTCGGCGAGGAATACCGCCCTGCCCCCTACTCAAAAGAATATGTTGAGTCGACGCTTCGCAGGCTCTCTTGTCTCGGACCGTCAAAGGTGGTTCTGACGGGCGTTGCATTCGACGGCAGACAGGTCGGCTCGGCATCATACGACCGCTCGACAGACGAGATAAGCTACGCCCTTTCGGACACGGTGGACGGATATTTTCACGGCACGGGCGATGTGTTCGCGAGCGCGCTGCTCGGCGCATACATGAACGAATTGAGCCTCGCCGAGAGCGCGAGGATATCCGTTGACTATACCCACGGCTGCATCGTGAGGACAAAAGAAGCGGGCACGGATCTTCGCTACGGCGTTGATTTTGAGCACGGAATACCCGATCTGCTCCGGCAGACAGGAATAATATAAATAAAGAAAAGGCAAAGAGGAGAGGAAGAAATGAGCTACGCAGACGAGGTATTTATCGCCAACTGCAAGGATATACTCGAAAACGGCACATGGGACACGGACTACAACGTCCGCCCGCACTGGGAGGACGGCACGAGCGCGCACACGATAAAGAAATTCGGCATCGTCAACCGCTACGACCTTTCAAAGGAGTTCCCGGCGATGACGCTCAGAAAGACCTTTATCAAGAGCGCAACGGACGAGCTGCTTTGGATATGGCAGAAGAAATCGAACAACGTCAACGACTTCAAGGGGCACGTCTGGGACGCTTGGGCTAACGAGGACGGCAGCATCGGCAAGGCATACGGCTATCAGCTCGGAGTCAAGCACCACTATCCCGAGGGCGACTTCGACCAGGTTGACAGAGTTCTCTATGACCTCAAGCACAACCCGCTCAGCCGCCGCATACTGACAAACATATACGTCCACGCAGACCTGAGTGAAATGAATCTCTATCCCTGCGCCTACAGCATGACTTTCAATGTCACGGGCAAGAAACTCAACGCGATACTCAACCAGCGCTCGCAGGATATGCTCACGGCGAACAGCTGGAACGTCTGCCAATATGCGACGCTCGTTCACATGATAGCGCAGGTGTCGGGGCTTGAGCCGGGCGAGTTCGTCCATGTCATAGCCGACGCGCACATATATGACAGGCACGTTCCGATAGT
>ERZ1106939.2108-NODE-2108-length-13170-cov-5.467785_pt1 | contig 13170 bp, 5 predicted proteins | sample MGYA00403669_ERZ1106939 | MGnify/ENA primary metagenome ERZ1106939 (study PRJEB35170, sample SAMEA104062447) | human gut metagenome | biome: human gut; feature: human-associated habitat; material: faeces | place: Denmark | collected 2012-09-28 ...
TAAACGATAGGGGCAAGCCTTTGTCCGACGCCGACATCTTTAAAGCACAATTTTACAAATATTTCTCGAAGGGAAATAGGAAGGACGAGTTTATTCGGCGCTGGAAAAAATTGGAAGAAATATGCGAGAAAACATTTACTACGGGGTCTAATACTCCGATGGACGAAATTTTTACCCGATATATGTATTTTTTAAGGGCAAAGAAAAATATAACTCAATCTACCACGGAGGCATTGCGGAAATTTTTTGAAAGGGACGGATATAGAATCCTTCATGACGATAAGGCTCTATCAGAACTTGAAGTGTTGGCCAGGTTCTGGAACGATGTTTCTAACCAAGATACGGATCGATTTTCTGATAGAATATTGCGTAGGTTGTTTGTACTAAATTATGCGCCAAATGGAATGTGGTCGTATTTTGTTTCTGTATATTTTTTAAAAAATAAAGATGAGAACGAGAATCTGGACGATGACAAATTCTTCAACTTTCTATTAAAAATTACAGGCTTTATATGGGCGTATGCTTTGATAAACCCCGGTGTAAATGCGCTGAGAACCCCTATTTATGCCGAGATGGTAAAAGTCGTAAATGGCGAAAGTGCCGATTTCTCAAAATATAAATTTGATAGAGAAAAAGTAATCGCAACTTTTAATAACAGCAGCTTTGACAACCGCCGCCCGATTACAAAATCTATGCTTGCATGGTGGGCATTTAACAATCCAAAACAGAAATGTCTTTCTATTGATACGCCTCTTGAAATAGAGCATATTTATGCAAAGAACCGCTATGATATGGAAAAATCTCTTAAGTCAAGGGACTATCTCGAATTGCTTGGCAATAAGTCGTTGTTGGAAAAACGCATAAATATAAGGGTCTCGGACTACCGTTTTGCCGATAAAATTAAGTATTACAAAGGATATACAAGTTCGCATGGCGAAAAACAGGGAACTGACATTTATGAGCTTAGAAATATGTCTGATGATTTTAATGACTTTACTGAAAAGGACATACTGGAGCGCAACGGTAAAATAATCAATGGCTTCATCGATTTCTTAGATGAAAATAGCCTGTTGCAATAGCCAGATTGAATCAGTATAAGATTAAATCCCAGATTTAGTTTTATAATCCTATAAAAGATAAAAAACCTCCGATAAATTTGGAGGCTATTTTATTTATTGGTAAACTAATTTTCGGACTTTAACCGTTCTATCTTGCGCGCTATCTCACGCCGCGGCTTTGTGTATTCTTCAGAATCCGGAAGAAGCATCGGGGCGTTTTTGGCGCCTGCGCGGAAAACACCTTACGCATCGTCCGCCCCTATCGGCTTGAGCTTCGCGCATCCGGAAATCGGGACGACTATTTTCGTCAACCCGGCGGAATATTTTCTCCCTTTCCCGACGGATTCGCCGAGGGCATTGAACGTTTCGGCGTAAAATTCCGACGGGGAGTCTACGACAAGTTCGCTTTCCGCAGTGGCGTTGAAAATATGGCAGATTTTGCCTTCTGGCAAATCCGCAACCTGTCTTGCCCCGTAAACTGCAATGACGGCGCGGTTTCCCTTTTCAGCCCTTATTTGCGGATAATTCTGTTCGGGGGAGAGCGGCAGAAATTTTCCGTTTTGCAGAACCTCGCGGTGCTCCGCCATAAAGCCGAGATAAAACTTCAACATTTTGCGATGCTCCGGCGGGAGGTCTTCGAGCCTTACCGAAATTTGCGGAACGGCGAACAGGGTCGCCAGCAATTGGCGCGCGGCGTCTTCAGCAGTCGTATCTGCGCGCCATGTCAGCATGTCGGAATGCACGGCGGCAGTTCCGCTTGCAAGGCGCAGGTTCGTCGTCCCGAGGCGGTTGGTAAGCGCGTCCCCCGGGCAGTCCGCAACGCGGAACATATTGCCGTAATTGCGGATTGAAGGCCCGATGTACGGCTGTCTGAATTCAATCAGCAAATCTTTTTTTATTTTTGAGAGCCGTTCGGTCATGGAAGAAAGCAGAAAATCCACGGCAAGCGGCAGGTTTTTTATGTCGCGGCCGGCGTAATTTTCCGCTATTGCGGGATCTTCGCCGTTCCAGCGGAACATGTCGATAAAATCGAACTTGAATCCGTCGATGTCCCACTCCCTCAAAATGCGCTCGCAGGTTTCAATTAGATATTCGCGCACCTCGGGAAAGCGCGGGTCGAGCGACGCGCAGTCCAGATTTTTCATATCGTTCAGATACTTCCCTTTGAAGCGCCCGTACGCTTCGCTGGAATAGCCGATAAACGGCACCCCGAACCATACCATGTATTTCATGCCTAGCTTGTGGACGTTTTTCACATGCGCACGCATATCGGGGAATCGGAGCCTGGAGGCTTTGCCGTCTCCCCAGAAATCGCAGCCGCGCTTGCCGTCGTCGGCATACCATCCGCCGTCGAGAATAATCCCCTTCATACCGTATTGCGCGGCGAGTTCGCACTCCTTTTCGAGTTCGCCGGCAAACACGTTGTGGTGGTATGAATACCATGTGGAATAAAAAGGCTTGCGCGCGGTTTCCGGAACCGGCAACGGGTTGTTCCCCGGGAGTTCCCCAAGCCAGCGCGCCGACGCTCCGATTGCGTCGCAATATGGGATTTCCCGCGTGTCGAGGCGAATGGTGGCGCTGTAATTTTTTAGCGGGGATTCCCTTTGGGAAAACAGCATGATTTCGCAGAATATTTCGTTTGTCTCCTCGTGGACGCCTGCTTTGAAGGAGACCCTCCTCTTTGCCTCCGAACACGCGAAGGTCAGGCGGTTGTTCCCGTCGTTTCCCATGAGCGCGAGTATTGGAGAATTTCCGGAAAGGCTAGAATAGAGTGGCTGCCCCCAGTCGGCGGGGATTGCCCCGCATCCCTTGGAGGTGTGCCAACGGTATTGGATGTCGCGCTGGGGAATGTTCCATGATATGCATAGTTGCGGCGGAAGGCTTTCTCCGCGGCGGCTTTCTATGGAAATGGTTATTTCCTGCACGTCCTTTTCTACGGTGCGGCATTTTGCCGACAGATTCCAATCCTTCTCAAAATTTCCGGAAATGCGCATTTGTCCCACAGACGTGTCGACCTCTGCCGGAGATTGCGGTGCGCCCTCGGCGGATCCCGCAATAAGCGGCGGTACGGCAAGCTGAAATGCGAGCGCGATTGCCAATAGGTAGTTTGCGGACTTATTTATCATTTTTTGCATTGTTGTCTGCGGTATTGGCGGGGGAGTCCCCCGCCGGATCACTTTTATCCGATTTTAACCGTTCTATCTGGCGGGCGATCTCGCGCCTCAACTCTGTGTACTTCTCCGGTTCAGGCAGTAGCATCGGAGCATTCCTCCCGCCTGCGTTCGGTATGAACGCAAACTTCTTTATACGCTCCAAAGTTTCCAACGCCTCTTTGTCGTTCTTTTGCTTCGCGAGTTTTTCAAGAATTACGAAATATTCGTAATCTTCCACGCCGTCGCGGTGGCTTTCCATTCTCACGCTTGAAAATGGCTCCTTTTGCCCGATTAGCTTGCCTGGATAGAATATATATCCGTCGCCATTGGGATAGCGCACGCGGTAGTGCTTTCCGGGGGTGTCGGACTGCGGAATATCCAGATGTATCCCCCACTTCAGCGGATTCAGCGTGTACCAGTCGGCGCCCCAGAATTCATATCCCTTAAAGCCGTATTTATAACAATAAAGCGGCATTAATCTTTCGAGCGCATTGTACGGATTGTCCAAAACGAAATGGCCGTCGGTCGTTGTTATTATATCGGCGCCGCTCTTTTTAAGCAGCTCTATTTCCTCTTCCGAGGCTTGTCCCTGTGCGCCAACGCCCCATATATTAAGTTTGCCTATCCACTCCGGAACATACTTCCACGTGCTGCAATATATTTTCATTTTTGGAGCCCCTTCGTGTATGGCGTCGCATAGCGCTATCATTTGCTTTATTATGTTTGGGTGCCATGCGAACGGCTCGTCCGATATGTAATACATAAACCGGTCGGTCCATCCCTTCTCCTCGAGATGCTTCGATATCTGCTTTAAACTTTCAACTATGTATTCCCTATATTTCGGATTTAATCTTGTATGGTCGGCATTCTCATAAGGCCATTTTCCCGGATACGGATTTTCTCCGAGGTATGGCCTTGGCGGGTTTGCCCAGCCAAATGTTCCTGCGGAAAACGGCAAATACAGGTACGGTAATTTCAGTTCGTTTAGGTAGTATTCAGCTTCTTTGTCGAATTTGCTGAAATCTGCAACTGGCTTCCCGTTCTCCAATTTGAAGGTTATCCGCGCGGGCAGGGTATCTACGCTGAGCTTCTTGGACTTCATAAACTTTGCCGCTTCGCGGTGGGTGTAGTTTTTGTATTGTGCGCCGGAACTCAGCCTTATATCGAAAATCGCGTACACTTGTGGTTCGTCGGACAGCGAGAAACCATAGACTTTTATCTTATACGGCAACGTTTTTAATATTTTGCCTTCGTTTTTTAACTCTATCTTCCCTTCGTAGATGCCGGGTTTTGCATCTTTGGGGGCATAGAATGTCAAATATACTCCCTTTGTTTGTTTGGCGGGGAGATCGAATTTTGCGGACGGTATAATCGGGTCGGGGTACAATACCGCAAAGTTGTTCGGGCGGACAAACCGCTCGTATTTTTTCAAATCGGTAAAATGGAAGTAGGCGCTTGCGGTGTCGATTATCACATTTTCTATGTGGCCAATCTGGGGTGCGGGCAGAGCGGGAGGATTTTCTCCGGCGTCTTCTCCTGTGTATTTGGGCGCGTCAACAAACACTTCCAGCGCCTTTATTTCTGTAGGATTGCGGATCGCAAGCTGCATGCCCTCGTATTCGTTGCCGGCAAGTTCCAAATATGGTTCTGTCTCCGCCTTCGGATAGTCGCCAGGGAATATTTTTATGATATTGTCCGTTTGCCATACGGACATTTTTTTATTCTTTTTAAAGTCGGCAATATTCTCGTATTCCAAGGCGCTTGCTTTTACAGATTCTGCGACGATTATTCCGTCGTACATATATTTGCCCTTGGTTGCCGTTAGATGGACGCTCGTTTTCCCGGGGCAAGTCGCCGATACAAACATTGCGAATATTTGCCATTTGTCTCCCATTACTGTGGACGAATAGGCATTGAAGCCGCCTTTCTGAAAGTCGTAATGCGCGTGTACCGTGCCGGCTCCGCCGTCGGGAAGGCGACACCAGCCTGCTATGATATATTCATTGCCTGGTATTCCGGGAACAGCTTGCCTGAATCCGTGCCAGGCGCTATTTTTTGGATCTTTTATTTCAAGCATTGCAGCGTGTTCTCCGTACAAGCCCCCTTCCACTATTTTTGCGGTTGCGCGTTCTGTATCCATTGTGCCGCCCCACGATTCGCTCCCCATTTCAAAACTCGGGTTTTTTAACAGGTTCGTGGCGGAGTCCATTATTTTACCGAAGTTTTCCACGTCGGCCGAAGCGGCTGCGTCGGCTTTATAGTCGCTCAATATTCCGCTTGCGTAATCTCCTTTTACATTTGGTATTTGGTTCTTCTTATTTTTATTTAAGTACACGTAGAATACTTTTTCCGACATTGGCCCAATGTCTCCGACTGAGGCAAGCATGTAGCCGGAGGCGAGGAAAAACGGCCTGCGTTTGCCGTCAACTATCACTGCGAACGCTTCCTTTTCGTAGTTTGCGTTTGTTATTCTATTGATTGATGCGCAGGCGATGACATTTCCCTTTTTCAACGGCGAGATATTTCTCACGCAAAATTTTATTCTCGAAGGATATTTTGCGCTTGAAAGTTGCCATTTATCGCTTTCGCCTGACGATGCCAATTCTAGCGATTCGGTTTGTCCTATGCTTATTCCTATATTATTTTTTGGCGCCCTTTTTATATTTAATTGCAGGTCATCAAACCAGGCTTTGCCTTCTGTTGCGTAGAGGACGGTTCCGAAGCTCAGGTCTTTTACTCCTTCTGGGATGACTCCTTCAAATTCTATTTTTTTCCAGTCAAATGAATCTTTGTTTTGGTCTTTATGTATATTTCTTTTCCCTTCGTGGATATAAAAGCCTGCGCGCCCTTTTACGTTTTCGCCGCGCACCCAGCCGCTAAATTTGTATTTGTCTCCGGCATTTACCTTAAAGCTCCGCGATATGCACACCCATTGCGGTGTTGAGCCTTTTTCTGCCGTAGTGCTTACGCATTTGCTATCGTCTTTGCCGCCGCTTTTTTCGAGCGAGTTTTTGTAATTTTCTTTCGAGTTATTGTGCCAGCCGGAGGGCGGGAGCTTGCCTAATGCCTCAAAATCGAGCTTTTCGTTTATGTCGGATACACCTTCGGCATTTAGGTTGCTCGGCAATTCCCATGCGTGGGGGTTGTCGTAATATACCCAAACGCGCGTTTTCGAGTTCGGCTTGCAGGCTACGGGTACAGCGAGAGTTGAATTCTCTCCTATTGTATCGCCTTCCGGAATGACGTCAAAGAGAAGTTCCTTGCCATTTTCGCCGACCACCCTCAATTCTTTTGTGAGTCGGGAAACTATCCCTAACTTCTTTGCAGGAACGCAGAAAATTTCTCCGTCGAGTTCATTTGCGGTTTTATTTTCAAATGTTATTTCAACGCGTTTTGCGTGCGGGTAGTTCCCGTCGAGGTACAGCGAATAATGCCATGCCTGTTGCCCGACAACGCAAAATCCTGTAGATAGTAGTATGTACGCAATAGATAAAAGTTTTAAGATTCTTGGCATATTGTCCTTTCAGATATATGGGATTTTTAAGCATATTTTTTGTTTAAGGACAACGCAATAATTCCCATTTTTTATTAACTATTGCGGATTGATGTAGATGAGTGAGGATAGTTTTCTTTCAACTTGCCTCTCTTTTATCTCAACCCTCTGGCGTCCCCACGGGGATTCGAACCCCGGTTCTTGGAATGAAAATCCAATGTCCTAGACCGGGCTAGACGATAGGGACTCTCCAAAGAATTTTTGAAGCGTTCACTTCATACTAAATTCATACACTTGGCAAGCCTTTTTTTGGAATATTTAAAAAAAATTGTCCACTCTGACTAAAATCTTAATTTTTTCCCTCCCCCTCCAATGCTCCACAATTAGCTTTATCATAAAAGTGCCTTTATTATTTCTTGCGAAATACCCCATATTAATAAAAATATTCACGTTTCTTATGCCACAAGACTCCCCAAAAAATCAAATCGCTAAACTTCGTGCAGAAATTGCCGAACACGAACGCCTGTACCGTATCGAAAACGCACCGGTAATCTCCGACGACGACTTCGATCTCCTCGTAAGGCAATTAAAAGAACTCGAAGCAAAATATCCACAATACGCCGATGAATCCTCCCCCTCGCGCATTGTCGGAAACGATCTGTCAGGGGCATTCGTGGCTGTCGAACATCTCTCCCCAATGAAGAGCCTCGACAACGTTTTTAATTCTTCGGAACTCGAAGAATTCGATTCTCGCCTACATAAAACTCTCGGTCTCGGTGGGGATTTTATGTATTGCGTGGAGCCAAAAATCGACGGCGCCGGCATTTCCGCAGTCTATGAAGACGGTAAACTTGCGCGCCTTTTGACAAGAGGCGACGGTACTAAGGGCGACGACATTACGCGCAATGCCTTTGTCTTAAGAAATCTACCCGCGCGGCTAATCGGCAGAAATATTCCGTCCCTGCTTGAAATACGCGGCGAGGCTTATATGACACGCGCTGAATTCGACAGGCTTTCCGCCGCCGCAATCTCAAAAAATTCTGAACCCCAACACTCAATTTCCGACAATAACCGCAAATCGCCATACGCTAACCCCCGCAATCTCGCGGCGGGAACATTGAAGCTGCTCGATAGAAACGTCCTCGAACAAAGAAATCTTCAAGTGATTTTCTACTCCTTTGGCGCTGTGGAAGGATTTACACTCCACCGCCAGTCGGAACTTGCAGAAATATTGCGAAATTGGGGCCTGCCATCATTCTCATGGACAAGGCTTGCCCATGGACCGCATGAGGCGTTTGAGCGCATTTGCGAATTGGAGGAAGTCCGGGCGGATTTCCCATACAACACGGACGGAGCCGTCGTCAAACTTGACGATTGCTCGCTTTATTCGCGTGCCGGTATGACTTCCCATGCGCCAAGATGGGCTGTCGCATGGAAATATCGCGCGGAAAGGGCCCAAACAAAGCTCAAATCCATAACACTGCAAGTTGGGCGCACTGGCGCGGTCACCCCCGTCGCTGAACTGGAACCGGTTTTTATATCGGGCACAACAGTATCGCGCGCAACTTTGCACAACGCCGACAACATATCAGAAAAAGACATTCGCGTCGGCGATACCGTTGTCATCGAAAAGGCGGGGGAAATAATACCGGCAGTTCTCGAAGTCGTAAAAGAACTTCGCCCGCAGTCGGCAACGCCGTACGAATTCCCTCAAAACTGCCCGGAATGCGGCTCGCGTTTGGTAAGGTACGGCGCAATTTATAGATGCCCAAATTTGTCCTGTCCCAGCCAAGTACGCGGCAGAATTGTTCATTTTGCATCGCGCTCGTGCATGGATATTCAGGGGCTTGGCGTATCGGCAGTAGATAAAATCGTGGAAACTCTCGGAGTCAAAGATCCTGCCGACCTATATAAGCTAACACTCGGCGACCTTCTAAAGCTCGAAAATTTCAAAGAAAAAAGTGCGGGCAACTTGTTATCGTCCATTGAGGCGTCCAAAAACCGCGAACTTTGGAGGTTGATTTTTGCGCTCGGCATACTTGAAATCGGCGAGCAATTCGCAAAGGATCTCGCGCGAAAATACGGTACGCTCGACGCGCTCATGGCGGCTCCGCTCGAAGACTTGGAAAGCAATCAAGGCTTTGGTTCGCGCTCAAAAAAGAAAGACTCGGATTCGACAGGAGGCTCCGTCCGCGCCTTATCTATACGCGCCTTTTTTGACGACCCAAATAACAGGGCTCTCATTGAAAGGTTGCGCGCGGCAGGCTTAAATTTTGGCTCAAAGCCGCTTTCAAATGTAGATGTAGCCTCCCTCCCTCTTTCGGGGAAAATATTTGTATTTACGGGGACCTTGCAAAGTATGGGAAGGTCCAAGGCGAAGGAAATTGTGGAGAGCCTCGGCGGGCGCTCGGCCTCCGATGTCTCTAAATCCACCGACTTTCTCGTTTCCGACGGCAAGATAGACGGCTCCAAGGCCGCCAAGGCCCGCGAATACGGCACGCGCGTGCTTTCGGAGAATGAATTCCTAAAAATGGTGAAAGACGCGCGCGAAAAGCTGTCGTTTTCAGCCGATAAAAGCGGAACTTCCACCGAATCTGCCATTCCCGAAAAAAGACCTTCGGAAATATTATCTACCGTGGAAAAATCCGCCCAGACGCGGGAAAACACTGAGGCTGATTCTAATACCAATGGACGCGACAATCTTCAGACCGGCAATTTTGCCGCTTCGTCTGGCGGAAAATCTTTGCCGTCGGAAAATCGTGAAGAATCCGAAGGGCGTTCTTTGGCGCATGCAGCTAAAAAATCGGAGGACGGAAAAGTTTCTGATTGCGAATCAGACAGCCAGCTTGGGTTGGCATTGCATTCCGAAAGCGGAAGGGCGGGGCAGAATGCGGACGGATTATCAGACCGCAATATTAAGGAATCTGCCGGCGAATCTACTCCAAAAAAACCGGGGAAACACAAGAATGTTCCCCCGGAGAGCGGACAAATGTCGCTTGGAATATAGGGCTTTTTGATACAGCTCTAATTTATTTGGTTGTTAGATGTGTAGAACTTAAGCCTTGCCGTAATTCGGTAGGTAATCCGCATTTAAATGCGGCGCCTGTATGCGGCAAGTGCAAGGGCAATTATCCCTATTACTGCTGCGGCCTCGTAGGGTTCCGGCACGCTTACAGTCAGCATGAGATTGCTTCCGTTTACCCATTCGAGTTCGCTTGTGTAGCCGTCTTTTAGTGTCAGATTCTTTATCTCGATGTCGTCGGAAATTTTTATGTCGTTAAAACCTTCGCCGAGGGAGCCTGCCGATATCAGTGTATATTCTCCGGCTCCAATATTGTAAAGTCGAATACTACTTTATCGAGGTGTTGGAATTCTCCCTCAATTTCCACAAGCGGAGTGTTTTCTATTAGAGCCTGATCGGGTATATAGACAGTCAGGGTTCCAGTGGTATCTGCATTTAAATAGCTCCCAAAGTTTATGGATTTTGCATATATTTCGAGATTGCCTCCGTTTTTTATTTCGGTATTTGCCATTTTCACAGAATCAAAATAACCGTCATTATTTGAGGCGTCTCCTATTATTGTAGTTCCATTTTCAAATTTTGCCTCTGCGTTGATTCGAAATGAAAAAGTACTTTGTGCGGCATTGGCATCGCGCACAAAAGATACAGTGCCGTGCCCTATACTATGAAAAGAGTTGGTGTGGTATAGGAATTCTTCGTCTTGGCTATCGGACGAACCAAAAGTCACGGTGGCAGTCCCGGAGTATTTAAAAAAGGTATGTGGTTGCCCGCTTACGGAGAGCGAGTTTTTCAAAATTAGGTTTTGGGGAGATGTGTATAAGGTTGATTCCCCATTGTCATTCGTATAGTTTATGTCTCCATAGGCAAGCCACTTGCTCCAATCTATTGTTTGCATCGACTGCAATGGCACACCTGTTCCGGAAATATCTATCTTATTATTTCCCCCCCATAGACCTGTGGATTCTTTGCCGTCCTTGCTAAATGTATAGTAGTTTGAGGGATTCGACATATCGTTTGTTCCGTTGGGCGCGAAGTCAGTGCCTCCTAGAAATACATTAAAAAATGTGTCTTGGGCAACCGATATGCCGGCTGCGAAAATTAACGCGCAAAGCGTTTTGAATATTTTTGTTTTCATGATGTTTTTTATATCGTATATTTTTTATAGATATTTTTTTAATCAAGTAGTTGTCAACAGTTTTTTTGTGCGGCGGCGACATTACCAAGTTATCCCCTGTGGAGAATCGTTGCGGACTTTTATTTCGACTCCCGGTGTTTTAGGTTCTTTTAGGCTTATTGTGCCTATTTTATAGCGTTTGTGTCCGTCGGAGTTTTCGAGAGGAAGTTCGTAAATGGGGGTCCCGTCGCGCTTGCCGACAGAAATGTAAACGCTGTATTCGCCAGCGGGGGTTGCAGGCGTCACAGGGCCTGCATAAAATTCGGCTCCATTGCGTTTTTCCATTTTTAGAGTAAATTCATTAAAAAATTCTGCGGGAGTCTTAAACCCTATCCTGAATTTGCCTTTGCTTTCTACATATTTTGGCGATCCTTTGGCGGATACGGGCAAGTCTTTGACATTTAGCGATTCGTCCACCATGACTGCGATTATCCCACCCTTGTTGTCTTTTATTGTAAGCGCGGGGAAGCCTCCTTTGTAGCACGGCGCGACTCCCAAATTTGCCCACTTGAACTCCACGGGAAATTCTTCGCCGATTTCCATTTCGGTCGGGAATTTTATTTCGGCGGGAAATAGCCGGTATCCGAGGCGCTTATTGATTTCACCCACAAATTCGGCGTTTTCCTCTAAAAACTGCTCCGGCCACCAATGGATTGACATGTAGCTTGCATGGTATTGTTCTACTGAATCCGCGAGTTTTTTGCCGTCCCATGCGCCTCTTGCCTTAGAGAGGCCGTAGTGCTCGTGCTCCAACACTACCGGCATTTTTTCCCAGAAAAGGCCTGCCATTTTTTCGTGGTACCATGATTTCTTCTTCTCGGTTGGAACGTCAACGAGAATGCTGTCGTCGCGCAAAGAAACTCCTTGCGAGAGTGCGTAATCGGTAGCGGGGAAGTGCGGACCGGGCGCGTTTGAGCCTGCGACGTCGTCGCTTATTACGAGTTGCGTCTTTTTAAAGTGTTTTCTAAATATGTCTATGTGTTTTTTTGCAACCGCGAAGCTCTCTTTGGCATTGAGCTTTTTGGTGAAGCCTGTATGCCCTTCGCCCCATATTCCGAAAGAGCCGATGTCAATGAAGGCGACGTTCGGATTGCCGTCGTACCTTTCGGCGAGCTTGCCGATCATGCGGTCGAGATATTTTAGGAAAATTGGGTCGAGATAGTCGGGTTCCCAACATGGGCCGTTGGGTACGGGGCCTTTTCGTATGTGGAATTGAGTCCCTTTTGCGCCTTTGTCTTTTACCCACTTGGGTGTCGCCCACGGAATCCAATGTTCCGTGCATGTTATCCTTATTGCGATTTGTTTGCCTTTGTCTATGAATCTCTGGGCGGGAGTGTCGAGCACACCAAAGTTGAATTTGCCTTCCTCGGGTTCTATGAACACCCATGGAAGCCTCATATATACGACCGATGTCCCCGGAAACCATTCGAGCGTGTCGGAGGGTTCGAGAAAATATCCGTAGTTGCCGGTTCTGCATGAATAGAAATATGCGCACCAGCCCATGTCGGGATTTATTAACGCTTTTCCGTTGTCGGTTGGACGGTAAAATTCGTAGATTGTAGATTCCGCAAATGCAAAGGACGATAAAAATATTGCCACAAGGAAATATATAACTCTCATATAAAGATATGATATATTTACTTATAAAAGAGTCAATTTTAAATCTGGCTTTTTATGCGTATGGGATTCTCCAGATGAGTGTCTTGAGAGAATGGATTGATTTTAGCGCGAACAAAAAAAGCCCCCCATGAGGGGAGCTTTTTATTGCCTTTAAAGCAATCTCGAAAAAATCTGCTAAATAAGTTTTCCCTGAGGCGGGCTGGCGAAGTTTTTTATCTTTGCCGCTTCAATCTATCGCGATGCTAAGCGCGGGCTAAAAAAGGCGCGAGGCAATATTTTTTTATCCCCGCCGCTTCAATCTATCGCGACAATTGTTAAAAATTATGTGGACTATGGCGTTTTTTATGAATTGCGGCGCATTATTTGCGCAGCCTTCTTTTATATGCGGCAAGGAGCAACGCAACAGCGCCTATAAATAGAGCAACTTCCGAGGGTTCGGGGATTGTTCCGTAAAGCGCGATATTAAGCCCGTTTGCAGTCGATAAAATTTTGTAATCTATGCCGCTTAGCTCAGTTCCGTTATAGATTAGGTCGGCCTCGTATTTTGACACGTCGCCGAATGCTTCTACGCCGGAAAGCAAGAGGGTGTATTCGTCGCCTTGAAATGTCATGTCAGACGCGAAGTCCGACAAGTCAACTTCAAATACGTA
>ERZ1106939.2113-NODE-2113-length-13149-cov-5.550099_pt1 | contig 13149 bp, 9 predicted proteins | sample MGYA00403669_ERZ1106939 | MGnify/ENA primary metagenome ERZ1106939 (study PRJEB35170, sample SAMEA104062447) | human gut metagenome | biome: human gut; feature: human-associated habitat; material: faeces | place: Denmark | collected 2012-09-28 ...
CGGCACGGCCTACGACATCGCCGGGCAGGACAAAGCCGACCCGCAGTCGATGCGCTCGGCGATTTACGCCGCGATCGACATCGTCGAGCACCGCCGCGCATGGGCCGAATGGAGCCGCAACCCGCTGCAACGCGCCGAACGCGAGAAGGGCGGCCGCGACGTCTCGGTCAAGGACCTGCCGCAGACCGAAAAGGAGGATTAGCGCAGGAGCGACGAAAAACCGGGATCTGGGCCGGAGGAAGAGGAAGAGGAAGAGGAAGAGGAAGAGGAAGAGGAAGAGGAAGAGGAAGAAAAGGAAGAGCAAACGACATCCGCCGTATCCGCCCAAAGATTGCGGGCAGGGCGCAGCAAGAACAGAAACAACATACCGGGCAAACCGGAGGCGTATTCCGTCTCGTAATTGTGGAAGCGCCGAAGGCCCCGAAAACTTAATTTATATTTTATGATCAAAATCACTTTTCCCGACGGCTCGGTCAGAGAATACGCCGAAGGGACTACTGCTTACCAGATCGCAGAGAGCATCAGCCCTCGTTTAGCTGCTGACTCCCTGGCGGCCTCGGTAAACGGCGCAACCGTGGACATGATGCGCCCGATCGAGGAGGACGCCTCGGTCAAATTCTACAAATGGGACGACGAAGAGGGCAAGCACGCCTTCTGGCACACCTCGTCGCACCTGCTGGCCGAAGCCCTCGAAGCCCTCTATCCGGGCATCAAGTTCGGCATCGGCCCCGCTATCGAAAACGGCTTCTACTACGACGTCGATTCGCCGACGCCGATCACCGAGGCCGACCTTCCGAAGATCGAACAGAAGATGCAGGAGCTGTCCCGCAACAAGGAGCAGCTCGTCCGCCGCGAGGTCCCCAAGGCCGAAGCGCTCAAGACCTTCACCGAGAAGGGCGACCAGTACAAGGTCGAACTGATCTCGGACCTGCAGGACGGAACCATCTCATTCTATACCAACGGTGCGTTCACCGACCTCTGCCGGGGTCCGCACATCCCCAACACGGGTTACATCAAGGCCCTCAAGCTGACTTCGGTGGCAGGTGCCTACTGGCGCGGCAACGAGAAGAACAAGATGCTGACGCGCATCTACGGCATCTCGTTCCCCAAGAAGTCGATGCTCGACGAATACCTCGTGATGATGGAGGAGGCCAAGAAACGCGACCACCGCAAGCTGGGCAAGGACCTCGAACTGTTCTGTTTCTCGCAGCGCGTGGGACAGGGTCTGCCCTTGTGGCTGCCGAAAGGCGCCGCGCTCAGGGACCGGCTCGAACAGTTCCTGCGCAACGTGCAGAAAGAATACGGCTACCAGCAGGTCATCACCCCGCATATCGGCAACAAGGAGCTGTACGTGACTTCGGGACACTACGCCAAGTACGGCAAGGATTCGTTCCAGCCGATTCACACCCCGATCGAGGGCGAGGAGTATCTCCTGAAGCCGATGAACTGCCCGCACCACTGCGAGATTTACCGTTCGAAGCCCCGTTCGTACAAGGAGCTGCCCGTCCGTCTGGCGGAGTTCGGCACCGTGTACCGCTACGAGCAGTCGGGCGAACTGCACGGACTGACCCGCGTGCGCGGATTCACGCAGGACGACGCCCACCTGTTCGTACGCCCCGACCAGCTGCTCGAAGAGTTCGAGCGGGTGATCGACATCGTGCTCTACATCTTCAAGACGCTGAAGTTCGACAACTATACGGCACAGATTTCGCTGCGCGACCCCAACAACAAGGAGAAGTACATCGGCTCGGACGAAAACTGGGAGAAGGCCGAAAGCGCCATCATGCAGGCCGCTGAGGAGAAGGGACTCAATACGGTCGTGGAGTACGGCGAAGCCGCGTTCTACGGTCCCAAGCTCGACTTCATGGTCAAGGACGCCATCGGCCGCAAGTGGCAGTTGGGAACCATTCAGGTGGACTACAACCTGCCGGAGCGGTTCGACCTGACGTACAAGGGCGCGGACGACAAACTGCACCGCCCGATCATGATTCACCGCGCACCGTTCGGCTCGATGGAGCGTTTCGTGGCTGTATTGCTGGAGCATACGGGCGGCAAATTCCCGTTGTGGCTCTCGCCCCAGCAGGTCGTGGTGCTCCCCATTTCGGAGAAGTTCAACGACTACGCCCAGCAGGTTGCGGAGTACCTCAACCGCAGCGACGTGAGGACCGAGGTGGACGACCGCAACGAGAAAATCGGCCGCAAGATCCGCGACAACGAACTCAAGCGCATCCCCTACCTGCTGATCGTCGGCGAGAAGGAGGAGGCCGAAGGACTCGTGTCGGTACGCGCGCAGGGCGAAGGCGACAAGGGTCAGATGACGCTCGAAGGCTTCCGCGACTTCATCGCCGGACTGGTGAAGGAGGAGATCGAGGCCAACAAAATGGAAAAGAAATAACGACTCCGGTCCGCATCCGGGACTTCCCCCTTTCGGGGGAAATTCCGGACGGCGGGGTTTACGGCACGCCGCAGGTCACGCCCCGGCAGCCGGACAATGAAAAACAAAAGTAATTAACCACTTTAATACTTTACGATTATCGCAGCACCGAAACCATTCCCGCCGAGGCCATTCAACCCCGGGAATAACCGGCCGAAACCGGCAGCCGGCACCAACAACCGGTACGGGCGCCGCCCGCCCGAAAAGGAGAATCCGCACCGCATCAACGAGCAGATAACGGCTCCCGAAGTGCGCGTCGTGGGCGACAACGTCGAACAACCGCTGGTTTTACCCATACGCGAAGCGCTGAAGCTCGCCGACAGCATGGAACTCGACCTGATCGAGATCTCGCCCAAGGCCGAGCCGCCCGTATGCCGCATCGCCGATTACCAGAAATTCCTCTACCAGCAGAAGAAAAAGGCCAAGGAGCTGAAAGCCAATCAGGTGAAAGTCGTGATCAAGGAGATCCGCTTCGGTCCGCAGACCGACGACCACGACTACAACTTCAAGCTCAAGCACGCCACCAACTTCCTGAAGGAGGGGTGCAAGGTCAAGGCGTACGTCTTCTTCCGCGGCCGTTCGATCGTCTTCAAGGAGCAGGGCGAAATCCTGCTGCTCCGCTTCGCCACCGACCTCGAAGAGGTCGCCAAAGTGGAGATGATGCCCAAGCTCGACGGCAAGAAGATGAACATGATGCTGGCGCCCAAAACCAACAAGAAGTAGCGGCCGAGCGGTTCCGACACCGCGCGAAGCGACTATATCCGATCCATAATCGGGGTCCCGGAAGGGAGTCCGATTGTGGATTTTTATTTCATGACCGACGCAAGCGGCAGAGAGACGGCGGCCTTTCATATACCTGCGGAAGCGGACCTGCAGGCATGCACCTGCGGGAACGGGCTTTCGGGGACGGGCTTCGGGAACGGGCTTCGGGGACGGGCTTTCGGGAACGGGCTTTCGGGAACGACGCGGGGGACAGACTTTCGGAAGCGCTACGCAGGAAACCGCCCTGCCGGACTTATTCCGTCCGCAGAAAAGGGATTTTGCCGAATTTCGAAATATATTTACCTTTGCAATGAAATGATTACGCAGGACGACATATTCGGGATCACGGACGACGCGGCGTTCGAAGCCGCCGCACTGGAGGTATTCAGGCGGCAGGCGGCCGAATGCCCGCCCTACCGCGAATACCTCGCGCTGGCCGGAGTGCGGCCGGAAGAGGTGCGCGCGGCCCGCGAGATTCCATTCCTGCCGATCGAAATCTTCAAGACCCACGACGTCTACTGCGGCGGCACGGAGCCGGAGGCGGTCTTCACCTCGTCGGCAACGACGGGCATGACGCCGTCGCGCCACCCGATGCGCTCGCTGGCGCTGTACGAACGGACGTTCCGCGCAGCATTCCGCACGTTCTACGGCGAACCGGGGCAGTGGAGCCTCTATGCCCTGCTGCCCAATTACCTGCGCCGCAAGGGGTCGTCGCTGGTCTACATGGCCGACCGGCTGATCGCCGACTGCGGTTCGGGCGGCTTCTACTTGGACGACTACGACGCGCTGCTGACGGCCATGCAGGCCGATCCGAAGCCCAAAATCCTGCTGGGCGTAAGCTATGCACTGTGGGATCTGGCGGAGCGTTACGCCCCGAAGCTCGAAAATACGGTCATAATGGAGACGGGCGGCATGAAGGGTTACCGCGAAGAGATTCCCAAGGAGGAGTTCCACAAAATCCTGTGCGGCGCATTCGGCGTCGGCGCGATACACTCCGAATACGGCATGGCCGAGCTGACTTCGCAGGCCTATTCGCAGGGCGGCAACCTCTTCCGCTGTCCGCCGTGGATGCGCGTCACGACCCGCGACGTGAACGATCCGTTCGATCCGCAGCCCGCGGGAACGCGCGGAGGGCTGAACATCGCTGATCTGGCGAACTGGTGGTCGTGCGCGTTCATCCAGACGCAGGACGTGGGCCGGGTCGATGCCCGCGGAGCGTTCGGCATCGAGGGGCGCATCGACCACAGCGACATCAGAGGATGCAACTTACTGGTACAGTGAACCTAAACGGGTTTCCGTCGCAAGGCGGGCAGGCCCCGATATAAAACCGAATTATGAAAACAGCAGCATTCGTCCCCATACGGCTCAACAGCCAGCGCGTCAGCGGCAAGAACCTGCGTCCGCTGAGCGGGTCGCCGCTCATGTGCCACATACTCCGGACGCTGACCGAGGTCGAGGGAATCGACGAGGTTTACGTCTATTGCAGCGACGAGCGGATCCGCGAATTCCTGCCCGAAGGGGTGCGGTTCCTGCGCCGCAGCGAGGAGCTGGACCGCGACACGACGCTGGGACGGGAGATTTACGACAGCTTCACCGCCGAGGTCGAAGCCGACCTCTATGTGCTGGCGCACGCCACGTCGCCCTTTATCCGCGCCGAGACCGTCGCGGATGCGCTTCGGAAAGTGGTTTCGGGCGAATACGACTCGGCATTCAGCGCCGAAAAGATACAGACGTTCGCGTGGTACGAGGGACGGCCGCTCAACTATTCGCCCGAAAACATCCCCCGCACGCAGACCATCGAGCCGGTGTATATCGAAACCAGCGCGTTCTTCATCTTCCCGCGGGTCTTGTGGACCGGACGGCACCGCAGGATCGGAGACAGACCCTACATGGCGGTTGTGGACCGCATCGAGGGGCTGGACATCGACTATCCGGAGGATTTCACAATGGCCGAGATCATCGCCGCAAGCCGCAACCTGCCCAAATAAATTCCGGCGCATCTACCGGCACATCAGGCGATACGAAGAAGGAGAAATTTCGATTCCTCCTTTTTCGTTTTCATCGGGCAGCTCACTCCGGGTTCCGTTCGTAGGCGTCGATCATCGAACCGCGGGTACGGTTGACGATCCGCGCACCGAGCGCGGCGGCATAGTCGCGCAGGACTTCGTGGCCGCGGAACAGTTCGGCGACTTCGGCCAGATACTCCGCCATCGTATAGGGCACATGGGGAACCTTCTTGTAAATAGGCTGCGGCGCGGCGGCTTCCGCTCCGTCGTAATAGTGGCGGTCGATGCGGCAGAGCCGGTTCCCATCGTCCACGCAGAGTCCGTCCAACAGCGTATGGTCCACGCCGTAAAGCTCGATCCGCTTATACCCCAGCAGCAGAGCGACGTATTCGCCGACCTGCACCACCGTTCCGAAATTGGCGCTTCCCAGCCCGCGGCGGAAAAGCCAAAATTCGAGACTTCTGAAACCGCGGTACATCTGGGTATGGAACCGGACGATGCGGATATTGGAATTGGGCAGCGCGGCGCGGTAGTCGAAGCCTTCGGGGTTATAGTACTGCACGTAGAGGTTCATCGGCCACGCAACCTTGCGGGCGAGCGTCGCGTAAAGCGCCCGGACGCGGTCGCGGCATGCGCTGTCACGGAAGAACATCGGGTCGGAAAGGACGTAATACTTCGGCTTCACGACCTCGAAGCGGTCGTCTTCGGCGAAAAAATTGACAGCAAGGAAATCTTCGGTTTCGTATTCGCGGCGTTCGATCAGCCGCGGCAGGTCACCGGCCAGCGAGGGGCCGTTGCCCAGAATCACCATCGACTGCGCCGGCCGGCCGACCGTTCCGGCACGCCCGACGTAGTTGCGGAAATTCTCCTTGACGGCCATCACGGCGAAATACAACGCCGTGTCGAACGAGTTGCGGATGAAAGCGATGAGTTTCTCGGCTGCGGTCATGGTGCGTTATTCGTTAATTCCCGTCCGGAACGGGAAGAGCGGAACGGGAGCGGCGGGAGGGACTCCGCGCGCATAGGACCGGCCGGTTTCTGCCGAAAAACTCGCCCGAAGAGTGCCGCGCACCCGTTAATTATTTGCAAATGTAGCAAAAGATCGGTATCTTCGCAATAAATCAAACCGCTAAAAATGGCATCCGCAACCATCTCGGTCATCATACCCCTCTACAACAAGGAACGCGAAATCGGCGACACCCTGCGTTCGGTGCTGGCCCAGACGCTGCCGCCGGCAGAGATCGTCGTCGTGGACGACGGTTCGACGGACCGCAGCGCAGAAATCGTGCGCGGCATCCGCTCGCCGCTCGTGAAACTCGTCACGCAGCCCAACGCCGGCGAATGCGCGGCCCGCAACCGCGCCATCGCCGAATCGACGGGCGACTACATCGCCCTGCTGGACGCCGACGACACGTGGGAGCCGGGATTTCTGGAGGAGATCGCCGCTATGATCGCGGAGTTTCCGGGCTGCGGGGTCTACTCGACGGCCTTCAACATCGTCAGCCACGACGGGCGTTTCCCGGCCCGCACCCCTTCGGAGCGCGGCGTGGTCGCCAACTTCTTCCGCGACTCGGCGCACCGGTACATCTCGATCCCGTCGGCCAGCGCAGTACCGCGCGCGGTCTTCGAGGCGGTGGGCGGATTCCCCGAAGGAATGAAGATCGGCGGCGACATGTACATGTGGATCAAGATCGCCCGCCGCTACGCGGTCTGCTTCTCGCCCAAGCCGCTGGCGAACTACTCGAAGGTCGCATCGAACCGCTCGGCGTCGAGCTACACGCCCGAACGGACGCGCTATTCGTTCGAGGAGCTTTACGACCCGTCGGCGCCTGAGGAATACAACGAATTCGTGGCCCGCGCGGCATTGGGCAAAGCGCTCATCATCAGCGCCAAGGGCGGCACGAAAGAGGCGGCGCGCGCGGCGGAGTTTTTCGGCTACACCAAGACCTACCGCCGCACGCTGCGCAAGGTCCGCGTCCTCAACGCCCTGCCCCGCAGCTGGCGCGCTCCGCTGATCGGGCTATACAACAGTCTGGCATGGCGCATCGCCCGCAAGGGTCTGTAAATCGAATACTGCTGAAAATGAGACACCTGCTGAAATCCGCCGCGGCAAAGGGTTTTCTTCTTACGGCCCTTCTGCTCTTCGCGGCAAGCATCTGCCGGGCGCAGTCCGTGGCGCCGGAGACCCCGGATTACATCCTGCGTTCGGGCGGCATGGAGCGCACCTACAAACTGCACCTGCCCGCCGGCCTGCCGGAGAACGCCCCGCTGGTCGTCGTCCTGCACGGCTACGGCGGCAACAACAATCCCGACCGTTTCGCCATGAACGCCACGGCCGACCGCCACGGTTTCGCCGTCTGCTACCCGCAGGGCGCGAAAGACGGACGCGGCAAGAGCTGCTGGAACGTGGGATACCCCTTTCAGGCCGACATGACCGTCGACGACGTGCGGTTCCTGACCGAGCTGGTGCGCCATTTGCAGAAAAAGCACGGACTGAGCCGGCACAACGTCTTCTGCACGGGCATGTCGAACGGCGGAGAGATGTGTTACCAGCTGGCGGCGCAGCGTCCCCGCCTGTTCGCCGCCGTGGCGCCGGTTTCGGGACTGATGCTCGACTGGCTCTACAAAGCGGACCGGAGTACGGCGCCGGTTCCGCTCTTCGAAATCCACGGCACGGAGGACAAGACCTCGGCATGGCTGGGCGATCCGCAGAACAAAGGCGGCTGGGGAGCTTATCTGCCCGTGCCGCTGGCCGTACATTACTGGGCGGCGAAGAACCGCTGCACCGTCATGCAGACCGACACGCTGCCGGCAAAGGCCCCCGGCGGCCGCACGGTGATCGCGCACCGCTTCACGGGCGGCGCTGGGGGAAGCGAGGTGTGGCTTTACGAAATCGTCGGCGGCAAACACGCGTGGGGCGAGCAGGACATCGACACGGGCGAGGAGCTGTGGAAATTCTTCAGCAGGTTCGTAAAGTAGGCGGAACGTCTCCCGCAGGGCCGAAAGAGGAGTGCTCCGAACGCGGGCGGCAATAAAAAATGGTTCCGGAAAAATCCGGAACCATTTCGTTTTCAGGAAGCGGCGCATCCGAGACCCCGCTCCGGCGGTCTTGCGGCCGCTCTCAGTTGGCGAAGGTCAGGCCCTTGTCGTCGGCGCCGATCTTGATCGGTTTTTCGCGGTTGACGTCGCCGGCCAGAATCCGTTTCGAGAGTTCGTTGACGATGTAACGCTGGATCGTACGTTTGACCGGACGCGCGCCGTAGAGCGGGTCGTAGCCGGCGGCGGCGATCCATTCGCGCGCCTTGTCGCTGTATTCGAGGCGGATGCCGTTCTCGGCCAGCATCCGGCGCACGGCGCCCAGCTGGATGTCCACGATGCGCTCGATATCCCGGCGCGTCAGCGGCTCGAACATCACGATCTCGTCGATACGGTTCAGGAATTCGGGCTTCAGCTGCTGTTTCAAAAGGTCGATGACGTCCATCCGGGTCTTCTCGACCACTTCGGGCGCGAGCTTCTCGCCGCTGAACGCCGCCGCGAAATTCTCCTGAATGATATGCGATCCCATGTTCGAAGTCATGATGATGATCGTATTGCGGAAGTCCACCGTGCGGCCCTTGTTGTCGGTCAGACGGCCGTCGTCGAGCACCTGCAGAAGAATGTTGAAGACGTCGGGGTGCGCTTTCTCGATCTCGTCGAGCAGCACGACCGAATAGGGCTTGCGGCGCACGGCTTCGGTAAGCTGGCCGCCCTCGTCGTAACCGACGTATCCCGGAGGCGCTCCCACCAGACGCGACACGCTGTGGCGCTCCTGATACTCGCTCATGTCGATACGCGTCATCATCGAGTCGTCGTTGAAGAGGAACTCGGCCAACGCCTTGGCCAGCTCGGTCTTGCCGACACCGGTGGTACCGAGGAAGATGAACGAGCCGATCGGTTTGCGGGGGTCGTTCAGCCCGGCGCGCGAACGGCGCACGGCGTCGGAAATGGCGGCGATGGCCTGCTCCTGACCGATGACGCGCCGGTGCAGCTCGTCCTCCATGTGCAGCAGTTTCTCGCGTTCGGAAGCCAGCATGCGCGTCACGGGGATACCCGTCCAGCGCGACACCACCTCGGCGACGTCCTGCGCATCGACCTCCTCCTTGATCATCGAGCCGTTGGCCGACGCCAGCTTGTACTCCTCCTGAAAGGCGGCGATCTCCTTTTCGGCCTCCTGAATCTTGCCGTAGCGGATTTCGGCCACCTTGCCGTAGTCGCCCTGCCGCTCGGCCTGCTGGGCCTCGATCTTCAGCTGCTCGATCCGGTCCTTGTTCTCCTGAATCCTCTTCAGCAGATCGCGCTGGCCCTGCCATTTGGCACGCATCTCGGCGTCTCTGGACTTCAGTTCCTCGATCTCCTTGGTGAGCTGCTCCACACGCTCCCTGTCCTTCTCGCGGCGGATCGCCTCACGCTCGATTTCGAGCTGGCGCACACGCCGATCGAGGGTGTCGATCTCCTCAGGCACGGAGTTCATCTCCAGACGCAGGCGCGAAGCCGCCTCGTCCACGAGGTCGATCGCCTTGTCGGGCAGGAAACGCGAGGTGATGTAGCGCGTCGAAAGTTCGACGGCGGCGACGATCGCCTCGTCCTTGATGCGGACCTGATGGTGGTTCTCGTAACGGTCTTTCAGTCCGCGGAGGATCGAAATGGCGTCCTCCTGCGTCGGCTCGTCGACCATCACCTTCTGGAAACGGCGTTCGAGGGCCTTGTCCTGCTCGAAGTATTTCTGATACTCGTCGAGCGTCGTGGCGCCGATGGTCCGCAGGTCGCCGCGCGCAAGCGCGGGTTTGAGGATATTGGCGGCGTCCATCGCGCCCGACGACTTGCCAGCGCCGACGAGGGTGTGGATCTCGTCGATGAACAGCAGTATTTCGCCTTCGCTGGCGACGACCTCCTGCACGACGGCCTTGAGTCGCTCCTCGAACTCGCCCTGATACTTGGCGCCCGCGATAAGGGCGCCCATGTCGAGCGAGTAGATCACCTTCGATTTCAGGTTTTCGGGCACGTCGCCGTCCACGATACGGTGGGCGATGCCCTCGGCGATGGCAGTCTTGCCCACGCCGGCTTCGCCGACCAGAATCGGGTTGTTCTTGGTGCGGCGCGAGAGAATCTGCAACACGCGCCGGATCTCCTCGTCGCGGCCGATCACCGGGTCGAGCTTGCCCGAACGGGCCTGTTCGTTGAGGTTGACGGCGTACTTGCCCAGCGCGTCGAACTGCTGTTCGGAGGTCTGCGAATCGACCGTCGCACCCTTGCGGAAGATACGGATCGCTTCGAGAAGCTCCTTCTCGGTGGCGCCGCTGCGCTTGAGGATGTCGGCCGCCTGTCCGCGTTCGGCCACGAGACCCAGCAGAAGGTGTTCGACCGAAGCGTATTTGTCGCCGAAGTTCTTGGTGAAGTCCACGGCGCGCTGGATCACCTTCGAGGTTTCCTGCGCAAAGAACTGCTCGCCGCCGCCCTCGACCCGCGGCAGGGAGCCGACTGCGCGCTGGGTTTCGTCGCGCAGTCCGCGCACGTTCACGCCGACGCGTCCCAGCAGGAACGTGGCCAGCGAATCGTCCTCGCGGATCAGCACCGCGAGCAGATGGAGCGGCTCGACAGCCTGCTGTCCGCGCTCCCGCGCAAGGTTGAGCGCTGCCTGCAACGCCTCCTGCGCCTTGATGGTCAATGTGTTTATATTCATAATCGCAAAGTTAAATTTCACACGGTCCGATGGTTCGCGTCCGGGGCCGCAACCCGCGGCTTACCGCCGCGCATGCAAGTCCGACTCCCCCTCAAATCCCCGCCCGGCGGGGACTCGTCGCATTGCGACCGGATCGCAGACGCAAACCATTCGTCATCAACATCCGCAAAACACCTGCCAACCTCATTTTTCGGTCATTGTGTCATCTTTTGTCACAACACGCTGTCAAAATGCGCCAATTTGGCGCAACGGCGGACGGGCGCGCAGGGACGGCGGAGGGGACAATTTTTAATCCCGAATTTTCAAATCTTCGCTCATATTTCTTATCTTTGCGGAACTATGAGTGATTTTATCGTCAGCGCACGCAAATACCGCCCCGCGACCTTCGCCTCGGTCGTCGGGCAGAAACATATTACCTCGACGCTCAAAAACGCCATCGAGCGCGCCCAGCTGGCCCATGCCTACCTCTTCTGCGGTCCCCGCGGCGTGGGAAAGACCACCTGCGCCCGCATCTTTGCAAAGGCCATCAACTGCCTGAGCCCCAACGGCGCAGAAGCCTGCAACGAGTGCGAATCGTGCCGCTCGTTCAACGAGGGCCGCTCGCTGAACATCCACGAGCTGGACGCCGCATCGAACAACTCGGTGGAGGACATCCGCACGCTGATCGAGCAGGTGCGCATCATCCCGCAGGTGGGCCGTTACTCGGTATTCATCATCGACGAGGTCCACATGCTCTCGGCCGCAGCCTTCAACGCCTTCCTCAAGACGCTCGAAGAGCCGCCCGCACACGCCATCTTCATCCTCGCGACGACCGAGAAACACAAGATCATTCCGACCATCCTCTCGCGGTGCCAGATTTACGACTTCAACCGCATCCGCGTCGAGGACAGCGTCGAATACCTCAAATACATCGCCGGGCAGGAGAACATCTCGGCCGACGAAGAGTCGCTGAACCTCATCGCGCAGAAAGCCGACGGCGGCATGCGCGACGCCCTGTCGATGTTCGACAAGGCCGTGTCGTTCTGCGGCACGACGCTCGACTACCGCAACGTGGCCCAGACGCTCAACGTGCTGGATTACGACACCTATTTCAGCGTTACGGAGATGCTGCTCGCAGGCAACTACGTCGATGTGCTGGTCACGTTCGACACGGTGCTCTCGAAAGGCTTTTCGGGGCAGACCTTCACGGCGGGACTCAACCGCCACATGCGCGACCTGCTGATGGCCAAGCGCCCCGAAACGCTGCGGCTGATCGAAATGACCGGAACGCTGCTCGAACGATACCGGACGCAGGCGGGCGCCTGCAATGTCGAGTTCCTGTTCGGAGCCATCTCCATTCTGACGGAGCTCGACGGGAAGATCCGGCAATCGTCGAACCAGCGATTGCTCGTCGAGCTGGGCCTGATGAAGATCGCAGGACTCGGCCAAAAAAAAAATGACTCTCTGACATCTTCCGGGGAATATCCCCTTCCTACCCTCACCCCCCGCACGGCGGGCCCCGCATCTGCGGCGGCTCCGGCAGCGGCCGGGCAGCCGGCAACCGCAACGGCACAAGCGGCAGAGGTTTCGGCGACCGGAAATCCGGCAACGAACGCCCCGGCGGCAAATGCCTCCGGCAACCCCGCAGCCCCGGCAGCCGCAACGGCACAACCGGCAGGGGTTAGCGCCACCGGTAATCCGGCAACGAACGCCCCGGCAGCAAGCGCCTCCGGCAACCCCGGAGCCCCGGCAGCCGCAACGGCACAACCGGCAGCGCAAGCAGCAGGAGCCGCAACGGCCCCCCCTTCCGCAGCAACGTCCGCAGCAATGCCTGCCGCGTCCCCGGCCGGAAGGCCGGCAGCGGGTACATCCGCCGGCCCGACTGCACAGGGAACACTCCCGGCACAGCCCGCGCCGGGGATGAAACGGCGGCCGCTGATCTCGGGCGCATCGCTCTCGGAGCTGCTCGCCTCGGCAGGCGGCGACCCCGACGAGGAGCTGTCGGACGGCGAAACGCCCGACGAACCCGAAACCGTGCGCATAGACCCGGACTGTGCCGAAAAGTTGGAGCACGCCCGAGGCAGGATACTGAACCTCATCAAGGAGAAACGCCCGCGCTTCGTGCCGGCTTTCGAGCTGATGACGTTCCGCGACAACACGATCTCGGTGAGCGTACCGACGACGGAGCTGCGCGGTGCCCAGCCGAGCTTAGAGATTATGTCGATGGCTGAAAGGGTCTGACCCTTTTC
>ERZ1106939.2121-NODE-2121-length-13097-cov-8.444257_pt1 | contig 13097 bp, 6 predicted proteins | sample MGYA00403669_ERZ1106939 | MGnify/ENA primary metagenome ERZ1106939 (study PRJEB35170, sample SAMEA104062447) | human gut metagenome | biome: human gut; feature: human-associated habitat; material: faeces | place: Denmark | collected 2012-09-28 ...
GCTCTTCCGATCTGGGATTTTGGGATGCCTGCCTTCATGCAGCGACAAAGACAACGGTATGGAACAGACGGAGCCGAACGACCCGGACGACCCACAGGGACCCCAAATTCCGGACGATCCCAATCCGCCCATGACCGGGTACATCGCCCATACGATGACCGAAGGCGAACTGATGTACTACGGGCATGACAGTGAATACAGCAAAGAAGGCGGAGCCGTTTATTTCCTCTACCTGAAAGACCTGAACAACTCTGCCCGCGGATGTAGCGTATGCTTTTATGTCAATGTCCCACGACAGGAAAAGGGTAGCTTCACCCTTCCGGCCGGGAAATACACCGCCTCCTCCACTTGGGAAATAAATACGTTCAACAATAAAAATACGACTAGATACCGTTCCAACTGGAATGTGGTCGCCCCCAAATGGACACAATACGTTGCCGAAGCCGGAGAATTCGAAGTCGCCATCGGCGACAACATGACCTACACGATCAGAGGCCACATGAAAGGCGGCTCCATTCAGGACGGGGGTTCCATTATGGAAAACGAAGCGGGCGTAGCGTTCGCATTCACAGGTCGGTTGCTGATTTCCGATTACTCGGAAGACTATGAAGACCCGGATGATCCGGATACTCCGGATGATCCCGCACCCGAAGTGCCTGAGGTAACCATGTCCACCGGCTCCCTGTATCGTTACAACGACAACATCTATTATCTCCAGCTCAAGGATGCCAATCCCGCCGATCTCTACGAGACAACCTTTTACTTGAAGCTGCCCGCTTCGGATTCACCGTTGTTGGCCAGCGGCGACTATATGGCAGCAACGACAGGCGAAGAGATGACCATCGATGCGAGCAAGTCATTCTGGAACTTTACCGACAAGGACAACCACAACGACAAGATCAAAAACCGGCTCAAGGAGGGAACCAAAATTCACATCGTCAGCAACGGCGACCACAACTACACGATCACCGGCACACTGGAAGGTACATCCGATAAAACCGGTAAAAACACAGCTCTGAAAATCAACTTTTCCGGCACTCTTCCTTTCGAGGACTACGCCGATCCGGAACCCGTGGAACCGACTGTTACGGAGGTGACCATGACCATCGGCAACCTGGACTACTACGACGGCAATATCTATACTCTGACCCTCAAGGACGCCAACCCGACAGATACTTACGAAGCGTCGCTCTCGTTCAAACTACCCGCTTCGGAGACCCTGCAGCTCGTCAGCGGCGACTACCCCGTATCGACCGGCAGCGGAGAGATGACCCTCGACGCAGCCAAATCCTCTTGGACATTCATCGACAAGGAGAATTTCAACGACCGGATCAAAAATACGATCAAAGAAGGTTCACTCACCGTGACAAACAACGGGAACCACAACTACACCGTAACCGGCACTCTCCGGGGAGCGAGCGACACCGGACAGGAAACAGCCATTAAGATCGATTTTACCGGCACAGTACCTTTCAACAACTATTCGACTCCTCCGGCTCCGGAAGCACCGAAAGCAACCATGACCGTCGGCGACCTCTACTACAATGGGGACAATGTATTCTTCCTCGGCCTGAAAGATGGCTCTCCGATAAAAGAATACGGCATCACGTTCTACATTACGCTCGCGCCCACAGATCCTCTGCAACTCGCCAGCGGCGACTACACGGGCGGTGCCGCCGGTGAGAACATGACTTTCGATCTGGCGAAATCCTTCTGGAACTACAACGATCCCACCTACGGAATCATCAAGAACAGAATCACGGAGGGAACTCTCAAAATCGTCGCCAACGGCAATGACGACTATACCATTACGGGCTCGTTCAAAGCCATCGACGAGGACGACAAAAATACCGAGCTCGAAATCGAATACACCGGAAAACTTCCCTGCGAGGATTACTCCTATTGATCTTTTAGGAGTTGCTCCGAAGACAAAAAACCGGTCCGATTCATAATCAGACCGGTTTTTCTCAGGACGACATCCCTTACAAAAATTTTTCCGAATTCATTCCACAACACGATTCAGATCCGCATATACTCTCCCTTTGCCAACGCACACTCCTCTCTGTTGAAATTTCAGAATCCGGCAGACAACCGGAGTCCCGCATCCCCCGAAGATCGAACGAATCTCGCACCTCATATACCCGGATTCCGGCCTGCGGCACCCCATACTTTACCGACGATAACAAAGAATCCGAACAAAAAACAAAAATAAACACCCGATTTAAGCGTTATCTTAGTATCTTTGCAGAGTACAGGAAACCCGTTGCGGCAAAATCCGGCAAAATCGATTTTGCATCCGGCTTTCATCGTATTTGTACACAACAACAGACTTAAATCCGACGGACTGCCCTAAAAAACTGAACGTTCGACTTCGCACGCAGGGGACATGCCGTTTTGCGGACAAACCGAAACTCAAATGAATAGCTACAAACGCTGGAACAACATCGTCGGCTGGATCGTCTTCGCTATCGCGGCCATGACCTATCTGCTGACCATGGAGCCCTCTTCGAGCCTGTGGGACTGCTCCGAATTCACCGCTACCTCGTATAAACTCGAAGTAGGGCACCCGCCCGGAGCACCGCTCTTCATGCTGCTGGCCCGCCTGGCCACGATACTGGCACCCTCGACGTACTATGTACCCCACATGGTGAACGCCATGAACTGCTTGGCCAGCGCGTTCTGCATCCTGTTCCTTTTCTGGACGATCACCCACCTGGCACGCCGCATCCTTACCCGTCAGGGCGCGGAGCTTACAAAAGCCAACATCGTGGCCGTATTGGGTACAGGTGCGGTCGGAGCACTCGCCTATACCTTCACCGACACCTTCTGGTTCTCGGCCGTCGAAGGCGAAGTATATGCCCTCTCGTCGATGTTCACCGCCCTGGTGGTGTGGCTCATGCTCAAATGGGAGGAACAGGCCGACCAGCCCCATTCGATGCGCTGGATCGTGCTGATCGCCTACCTGATGGGGCTTTCGATCGGCGTGCACATCCTCAACCTGCTGACCATTCCCGCGCTGGTATTCATCTACTATTTCCGCAAAACGCAGCGCATCACGTTCAAAGGTATTGCGGTCAGCACCCTCATTTCGGGCGCGATTCTGGTTTTCATCAACAGTATCATCATCCCCCATACGGTCTATATCGGCGCCTTGTTCGACCTCTTCTTCGTCAATTCACTGGGATTGCCCGTCAATTCGGGCCTCGTGTTCTTCGTAGTAGCCCTGTTGGGAGCGCTCGGCATCGGCGTATATTTCACCCATAAAAAAGGGCGCACGGTGCTCAATCTCGTGCTGCTCTCGACGCTGATGATCCTCATCGGCTACTCGTCCTACGCATCGGTTACGATCCGCGCGGCGGCCAATCCCCCGATGAACAGCAACAACCCGAGCAATCCGTTCGCCCTCTATTCGCTGCTCAACCGCGACCAGTACGGCGACAAACCGCTGCTCTACGGTCCCCAGTTCTCGGCCCCGACCTCCGGTTACAAATACAAGGATGTCCGCTACCTGGACGATGACGGCAAGTACAAAACGGTTTCGATCATCTCCGGGTACGAACACCCCGACGAGTTCATGCATCTGTTCCCCCGTATGTGGAACTACGCTGCCAGCAAGGAGAGTTACAAATCATGGAGCGCCTACCGCACCCGGACCGATTACGAACGGGATGAAAACGGCGAAATCGTCCGCGACGCGCAGGGACGCCCGAACAAGATCGAAGTGCTCGATTTCGGACGCCGGACGCTCTGGGACGACGGTTCGGGCTACGAACCGCTGGTAATCGTGGAGCCGACGTTCCGCGAGAACCTCAACTATTTCTTCTCCTACCAGCTCAACCACATGTACTGGCGCTATTTCCTTTGGAATTTCGTGGGGCGCCAGAGCGACATCCAGCCTACCGACGCGATCATCACCGACGGCAACTGGCTCTCTGGCATCAAGTGGATCGACGAGCTTTACCTCGGACCGCAGGACAACCTGCCGGACGAAATAGCGAATAACAAGGGGCGCAACACCTACTATTTCCTCCCCTTCCTGTTGGGTCTTATCGGCCTGATCTATCAGCTCAACCGCGATCCGCGCAACTTCTCGATCGTCATGTGGCTCTTCGTGATGATGGGCATCGCGCTGGTGGTTTACTTCAACACCTCGCCCAACGAACCGCGCGAACGCGACTATGTTTATGCGGGTTCGTTCTACGCCTTCTGCATCTGGATCGGCCTGGGCGTACTCGCCGTGCGCGACCTGATCGTCTGGGCCACCCGACGCAAGGGCCTCATGGCTCCCATAGCCGCTACGGTCGTCTGCATGGTCGTACCGGGCATTCTCGCGGCCCAGAACTGGGACGACCACGACCGTTCGCACCGCACGATAGCCCGCGACATCGGCTGGAACTACCTGCAATCGGTACTGCCCAACGCCATCGTCATCAACTACGGGGATAACGACACTTTCCCCCTGTGGTTCAATCAGGAGGTGGACGGCGTGCGCCCGGACGTACGGATCATGAACACGAGCTACCTGGGCGCCGAATGGTACATCGACGAACTGAAAACCAAAGCCAACGATGCGCCGGGCATCCCCTTCACGCTGCCACGCAGCAAATACACCTACACCAACGACATGCTGCCCATAGAAAACATCGTGGACCGCCCGTTGGAGCTGAAAGAGGCCATCGATTTTATCCGCAACGAAGATCCGCGCACCAAACTTGTTCTGAGCAACGGAAGCAAAATCGACTACCTGCCGAGCAACCGTTTCGCCCTGCCCGTAAACAAGGACAACGCGATCGCCTCGGGCATCGTCAAGGAAGCCGATCGTGACCTGATGGTGGATACGATCTACATGGAACTGCCCAAACGGGCGATCGACAAGAGCGAGATGATGCTGCTCGACATGCTGGCCCATTTCGACTGGAAGCGTCCGATCCATTTCACACAGGTTTACACGTTGCAATCGCTCGGGCTGCTCGATTACCTCCAGTTCGACGGTTACACTTACCGGCTGGTACCGATCTACACGCCATGCAGGAACGTGCAGGAGATCGGGCGTGTCGATCCGGACTACGTAACGCCGTTGCTGACCGAAACATTCCGTTACGGAAACCTGAGCGATCCCCGAACCTACGCCGACCACACCATCCAACATACCCTGAGCGCCTCGAAAGCCCGCGAATCCTTCGCCCGTGCAGCCAAGGAGTATGTTTTCCGTGGGGATTCGACACAGGCGATCCGGCTGCTCGACATGGGACTCGAAAAACTGCCGCCCCAACAGATCCGCTACACCGACGCCAACACCCTCCCCTTCATCGAAGGCTACTACATGGCCGGTGCCCCGGACAAGGGCGACGGCCTGCTGATGAGCTATGCCCGCAACCTGATGCAGTATATCGACTACTACCTCGATTTCCAAGGCATTCAGGGCGACATGGTCACGCAGACACTCATCGACAAGATGCAATCGCTCGACCGGCTCTACTATCTGGCGGCCTACATGGGACGCCAAGACGTGCTGGCCCAGCTCAACGACTACTACCGCACGCTGGGCATTTATGAAAACGAGTTGATCCATCCCGATCTGTCCACACCATCGGACTCGGTGCAGATTCCCGAATAATCCGGGAAAAATCGGCCGGCTGCGAGCAATCCATACAACGAAATCGGAAAAGACCGTGCGTCTTTTCCGATTTTATTTTGCCAACGCCTTCAGCGTCCGCAACCCTCAAAGTAGAAATTGCGAAGTTCACGCTGCAAGAAATCCCTCTTCCCGGGAAACCGGACAACGCGAAGCGGCGGTGTGCCGTACAAATCGGGATCCGAAAAACAGACGCTCCGGTAAAACCTCGACCGCTGCACATTCCGCCGGAGGCAGCAGACACGAACGAGCATACGGAACCGAAACAGCGGCATCCGGTCCGCACTGCCCCGACACAGACACAGCTCAGCTCTATCGGAAAGTCGGGACGAGCTCCGGCCAAAGGAAACGATCGGGAAGCAACCCGACCGTCCGAAAAAAGATTCAGGCGCAAACCGAAATCTGCACCTGAATCATAACTGCATACACACCCCTACCGCTTGGACATTTCGTGTTTCTGGTGAGGGTTGCGCTTGGTATAGAGGAAACGTCGGATCTTCTGCGTCGGAGTCTTGACGAACTCCTGCTTCTCCTCCACGACCTCGGAGATATGCGAGAAACGATTGACCTTGGAATTCACATAATCGACGACCTCCTTCTTGAGATTCTCCTTCCAATTCTCGAAATCCTCCTTCCAGCCGTCGAACTTGGCTTCGAGAGCGTCGGTATTGAAATGCACGAGCGCCACCAGGCGGCCTTCGTGCTCGGTAACCACCGAATCGGCGACGCAGACGTGCGAATTGAGGACGCTCTCGATATCCTCGGGATAGATATTCTCACCACTGGGACCGACGATCATATTCTTCAGCCGGCCCTTGATGTAAAGCCACCCGTCGGCCGAAAATTCGCCCAAATCTCCGGTACGGAACCATCCGTCCTCGGTGAAGACCTCCTTCGTAGCGTCGGGGTTCTTATAGTAACCGATCATGGCGCTCGGCGTCTTGGCAACGATCTCGCCCTGGCGGGTTTCGGGATTGACGTTCTCCAACCGCAGCTCAACGCCCGGCGCGGCAGGCCCGGTCGAACCCAGGCGCACCTGCGAGGGAGCTGCACCGGCCAACAGGGGTGCCGTCTCCGTCAAGCCATAGCCGATAGCGTACGGAAAACGGGCTTCGAGCAGGAACTTCTCGGCGCCGCCGTCCAGCTTCGCACCCCCGATACCGAGGAAGCGCAGCCGCCCGCCGAAGACCTTCATCAACTTCTTACCCGCGACACGATGCAGATAACGGCGCATGAAATCGATCTTGTAGAGCGCACGCCAGAATCCGCTGGAGGTAAACTTGGCGAGAATCTGATGACGATAAATCTTTTCGATAATCAGCGGCACGATGAGCATCACCGAAGGCCGTACCTCGGCAAGCGTCGGCATCAGAACCGAGGCCGTAGGCGGACGATCCAGGTAAACGACCCGGGCCCCCATCGAGAAAGGATAGATCATACCTATCGAGCACTCGTAGGTGTGCGCCAACGGCAGCACCGAGAGAAACGTATCGTCGGGAAAGATCGGGAAAATGGCGGCGCTCATGGAAATCTGCGCACAGAGATTCGCGTGGGAGAGCATCACGCCCTTGGGACGCGACGTCGTACCCGAGGTATAGATGATGACCGCGAGGTCTTCGGGATTCGGAATTCCGACCGCTCCCTTCTCCGCCGCAGGACGGGAGGCGATCACGCCCAGATTCTTGGTACGAATCACGATATGGAGGGATTCGATCGTGGACTTCGCCAATTTAGCGAAGAGCTTGTCGGAAACCATCAGCGCCTTGGCCTCGGAGTGGGCGATAATCATCTCCAGCTCTTCGGTCGAGAAATCGGGCAGGATCGGCACGGCGACCATGCCGGCAGAGGTGACGGCCAGGTACGAAACGCACCAGTTGGGCATGTTGCTGCTCAACAGCGCCACCTTGTCGCCCGCTTTCAAACCGGCTCCGATCAAAAGGTCCTGCACGTGTTTGACGCGGGTTCCCACCTCGGCATAGGAGAGCTCCTCCCCGCCGTACATGGCAAAAGCGACTTTCGATGCAAAACTCTTTACACTGTGCTGAACCAGTTCGTAAAGTGTATGGATAGTCATTTTCTTTCGAATTAAAATGAGAATATACTCGGGGCAAATTTACTATTATTTGCCGTAAATACACTATTTTTGAGCCGAATTATCGCCATGATCTCTGGTCAATACATCAAAAAACTTGCCGAGAATGCAGGCTTCGACCTCTGCGGAATCACGCCCTGCAAACATCTTGCGGAGAACGAATCCTACTTCCGCGAATGGCTCGCCAAAGGCTACGGTTCCTCGCTGGAATACCTCGAACGCAACCTCGACAAACGTTTCGACGTCCGACGCCTGGTCGAAGGGGCGCAGACGGTCGTGGTCTGCGCCGTGAGCTACAAGAACCCGCTGGGCGAAGGTTATCCGCCCGGGTGCCGCACAAAAATCGCCTCCTACGCCCGCAACCACGACTACCACCCCGTCCTCAAGGAGATGCTGGGCACGATGCTCGAAGCCCTGCGCCGGCAATACCCCGGGCTCACGGGCCGCACGTTCGTCGATACGGCTCCGCTGCTGGAAAAACAACTGGCCGTCGAAGCGGGTCTGGGCTGGATCGGGCGGCAATCCCTGCTGCTTACGCCCCAATACGGCTCCTATGTCCTGCTGGGCGAGTTGGTACTTACCCTGCCGTCCGACCAATACGATGCCCCGTTCGCAGGAGCCCGTTGCGGCCGCTGCCGGAACTGCCTGGACAGTTGTCCAACGGGAGCCATCGTCGCGCCCAAGGTGATCGACACGAACCGCTGCATCTCCTGTCGTACGATCGAAAAGGAGTCCGACAGCGCCCTGCCCGACCTCGACGGATGGATCTTCGGCTGCGATCGCTGCCAGAGCTGCTGTCCCCACAACCAAAAAGCCCCCATGCACCGCTCGCCGCATTTCGATCCCCTGTTCGACCCGCTGACGATTTCGGATCGGGAGTGGCTCGCAATGAGCGAAGAGGAGTTTCTCCTGCGGTTCGGCAATACACCTCTCGCACGCAGCGGACTGCGGCGCATCCAGCAAAACGTGCGGATAAACCAGGAAAAGAACGAAGAGTAGGGCCCGCCATTGGGCGGAGAGGCAGACAGCAAACCAACCCGAAACCTCTCCGGATATTGTCCGCAGGCTGTTCGGGAAACCTTCCGTACGAAAGGACAGGAAAACCGGAACCCGACCGGCCGGCTCACCGCCACCGCCCCGACTTGCGGCACAAAGGCTCCCGCTCCTCCTGAATCGGCCCGACAACCGACCCGCCGCGATAAAGTGCAAAACCATCCGCTGAACCGCCCCCGCGTGCATCCCGGAAGTCAAAGCCCTTTCGAATAAAACGGGGCAGACTTCCGAAAAAGTCTGCCCCGCATTTCAAAAACAGGAATACCCCGCTAACTGTTCGCTTTGGCTGCGTTCTCCTTAAGCTGTGCCACCGTTTTCTGTGCCGCAGCCACATTCGCACCGGCCGTTACTTTCGAAAGGGCGTCGATCGCCTGCTGGGGCATCGTGCGGGCATTGTAAGCTGCACCCAAAATGAAATAAACGTCGCTGCGCTCCTCTTCGTCGGTATGCCCGGCAGCAGCCTCCTCAGCAGAAGCGATCACGCCAGCGTAATCCTTCTTGTCGAAGAGTGCCTGCAAACGAATCTTCTGGGCCAGCGCATCCTGCGGATTCACGGCCAGCATCTCGTCGGCAACGGCGATAATACCGTCGAAATCATTCTCGCCCTGCAACTTGGCAATACGGTTATTGGTATAGAGCTTGATGTTCTCCTTTGCCTTCACGACATCCTCCGCATATTTGGGGTTGTCCTGAGAAGCGATTTCGTTGAAAATAACCAAACCTTTCTGGAAGTCGCCCAGCTCGCAATAGCAAATGCCCAAGAAGTTGGCCATCTCCATATTTTTCGGATCGGCGGCATAACCTTTGGCGAAAATTTCAGCAGCCTCGGCGTAGTTCTTTTCGTTGAAAGGCTTTCCGCCCCACATCAGATATATCTTCGCCATCAACATATTCGACATACGCTCCTGCTGCAACTCACCGTAAAGAGCCGCCTTATTGGCCGACTTGGTAAGATTCTCGACCGCCGTGTTGAAATCATTTCCCTTAGCAGCCGTAAGACCCATTTGGAAATAGCACACCGGCACACTCTTCTTGGCCGTTGCAACCCAACTCTGGACATCGAGATCCTCGGAATCGAGCCCCTGATCGATAAGCGTTTCGAAAGCCGTAGCTGCGGATGCGAAATCCTTCGAATTGTAAGCGGCGACAGCCTTATTGTAAGTTTCGCCCAATCCTTCCTGCGCAGCCACAGACCCCACAACGAACAGGGCAAGCGCGGAAATCAAAAGTTTTTTCATAAATATTGTATAAATTATAGGTTAAAATTGGTTCCGTCCATTTTTATCACCATTCCCTGCAAACCCATCGGAAATATCGCCCCGTCCTGTAGGTCGCAACCATCCGTCGAAACTCCCGCCGGAAAGCAGGGAATGCAAATTTAGTTTTTTTTCGGCACTTTCCAAAAATCACCTTCTCAACGCGGCGAAGAACGAACGGACGAGCCTCTCGCACTCCTCGGCCAATACCCCCCGCGTCACCGTCGTTCGGGGCGGAAACACCTGCTCCGAATAGCGGCGATAGCCACGCTTCGGATCGTCGGCGCCATAGACCACCCGCCCCACCTGGCTCCACGCAATCGCCCCCGCACACATGATGCAAGGCTCGACCGTCACATACAACGTACATTCGGACAAGTATTTGCCTCCGACGGTCGAGGCTGCGGCTGTCAGGGCCTGCATTTCCGCATGAGCCGTAGCGTCCGCCAAGGTTTCGACCAGGTTGTGCCCCCGGCCGACGATACGTCCGTCCGCGACCACCACGGCACCGATGGGTACTTCCTGCTCTTCTAACGCTTTTTCCGCCTCGTTTAGTGCCAGGCGCATGAATTTTTCATCGGTTTGCTGCTGTTCCATCGTTTCGGTTTTTCGGCAAAATTAATAATTTAACGGAAAATCCGATATGCCTCTAATTTTCACCCGGCTCCACATCGCCGCCTCTCTTCCGTTCTGCCTGTATTCGTAAATAGCAGGAATTCCGACAAGAAACGAATTAGTTCGCACCACTCCGCACTCACTTTTCTTCCTTTACAAAAGACGGAAAGTCGCCGCCACCCCTCCCGACGAACCCGCCGGATTCAGCCTCGCACACCTCCCCTGTCGAAGGAAAGAGATGGCATCCGGTATAAAAAACGCGCGAGTTTGTTTTTTATACCTTCGTTTTCACTACCTTTGTGAATCACAATACGACAACAACGAAAAAAACAGATACGACCATGTACAGAACCCATACCTGCGGCCAGTTGCGTGCCGCAAATGTAAACGAAACGGTCACCCTGGCCGGCTGGGTGCAGAAAGTCCGCAACCTGGGTGCGATGACCTTCATCGACCTGCGGGACCGTTACGGCATCACCCAGATCGTCGTCGAAGAACACTCTCCGGCCGATGTCAAGGCCGTGGCCGGCGGACTGGGCCGCGAATACGTCCTTCAGGTCGAAGGCCGCGTGGTAGAGCGTTCGTCCAAGAACCCGAAGATGCCTACGGGCGACATCGAAGTCGTCGCCTCGAAGCTCGTGGTGCTGCACGAGGCCGAAGTGCCCCCGTTCACCATCGAGGAGAACTCGGACGGCGGCGACGACCTGCGTATGAAATACCGCTACCTCGACCTGCGCTGGCAGGAAGACGGATTTATTTTATATCAGAAGCGTTTAGAGGACGGGACCTTTGAACTCCCCCGTTTTAATCCCCGTGAGGACAGGAATAAGATCGAATGGAAAACGTTCATGATGATCATGTCAGGCATCTCTCTGAATTCAGTGAAGTACAGGAAACGCCTTCGTTTGTAGTCCGGTCTATTGATTTGTAGGGCGCCGCTTTATAAATAAAAGCATAAATATTTTGCCGCCGGAAGAACTATCCGTATTTTTAAGGCATGGATTACAAGCGGATTGCCCTCTTATTGGAAGACCAGTTGAAATTGGCTGCGCAGCGGGAAGAGGAGTTGTTGAAAGTGATCGCAGATCAGAATGAACAGCTCAATATCCTGACTGCGGAAGTCAAATCCTTAAACAGTTCCATCCTCTCGTTGGAGAAAGCCCTGTTGGAAAAGAATGCATCCCTTGAAGGCCAGCAAAGTAAAGTCCGCATATTGGGAAAGATGGTATCGGGCAAGAAATCCGAACAGGTCTCTGTCCCCGATAAAGGAACGACAATCATAGCCAAAGTAAAACCCAGTCTGAAAGAAAGAGGGAACAACGGAGCCAGACGCAAAGAATATTTTAATCTGGAAACCTGCCATCATGATATCTATCCGGATGCAGCAGAGTTCAAAGTGGAAGAAGGCAAAAAAATACGTACGACAGATTGCATCCGCTACGAATTTATTCCTCCCCGTTTTATCAAGCATATCTATCACCAGCACTATTATGCCTGTAAAGGCACTGTTTATGCCGGAAGTCTGCCAGCTGTCCCCTTGTTGAACTCTAATTATGATGCATCCTTCATCGCCGGTATCCTGCAGTTACGCTATATCTACTCCATGCCAGTCGAACGTATCATCAAACTCTTCGCAGAGCATGGCTTTGAGATGAATAAAGCCACGGCTCATGGACTGATTAAAAAGGCGGCCGGTCTGTTTGACCTGGTTGAAGATGTTCTCAAAGAGACTGTCCTCTCGGACAATTATCTGAGTATGGACGAGAGCTATTATACCGTTCTTACCAGTGATACAAACAACTCATCCGGCAAATCCACAGCCAAAGGATATATTTGGGCAGCACTGGCTAATCATCTAAAACTGGTACATTTCTTTTACGAAAACGGTTCACGTTCCAGAAAGATCCTGACCGGTTATCTCAGGGAAGACTACCGGGGAGCTATACAAAGTGACGGATTAGGAAATTACAAGATAATAGAAAAAGAGGCCTATCCGGATGCCATCCGCCTATCCTGTTTCCAACATTGCAAACGCAAGTTCCTGAATATAACAGGAAACAAGGATGCAGAAAAAATCGTACGAATCATCAATCGTCTTTACCAAAATGAACACCGCATTCCCCCGGACTGGACAGCCCGCCAGATACTGGACTATAGAAATAAATATGCTCCCCCTATCCTCAAAGAATTAAAAGAGGAACTGATAAATATAAAAAACAAAAAGTCGACTTTACCCAAAAGTGAATTAAGTAAGGCGATTAACTATACGTTAAACGAATATGATGCTTTATGCAATTATATCCGCAGTGCAGACTATGCTCCGGACAATAATGCGATTGAAAGACTAATGCGATATATTAGCTTAAGCCGCAGAAACTCCTTATTCTGTGTCAAGCGAATTTGCAAAGGCGCATTGCAGATTGTTGTGGAAGTGGGCGCCGAATGT
>ERZ1106939.2126-NODE-2126-length-13074-cov-5.434442_pt1 | contig 13074 bp, 11 predicted proteins | sample MGYA00403669_ERZ1106939 | MGnify/ENA primary metagenome ERZ1106939 (study PRJEB35170, sample SAMEA104062447) | human gut metagenome | biome: human gut; feature: human-associated habitat; material: faeces | place: Denmark | collected 2012-09-28 ...
CACGAATAATTCTGTGTCTGCGGGTGATTTGTCAAAAGGCAAGTATATCTTAAAGGTGGGTAAGGTATCTATCGCCAATGAGGAGTGCGGAGATTACGCTACTTATTTTGAAACCAATAGTGAAAGAGCCCAGTGGTCTACCGCTACTTTGGGTTTGTATTATATAGCCATAACCGATACAACTACCGGACAAACAGAGAGGTATGATTTAAATCCGCTGTTTCTATTGGACAATGTGCCGGTATATGCTGGAAATTCTTCGGTAGCTATTGACTCCTTAAGGGATATTCTGGTGGAAAACGGTTTGGAGTATACTACGACGCCCCCATCCACAAATAGCGGAAATGTTCTTAGTTCTTTTAGCTTGAGCGCGTCCATGTTCAACCAGTCCCCCTACGTCGCGGATATTGAAAACTGTTATCAATATATGGCACAAGACAAGGTTAACCATTGCGTATTGAATGCCGAATATAAGAACCCCCGCATAATTTTTAAAGACCCCGATTTGAGGGATAGGCTGTTTTTAAGGGTTCATTTTGAGGGGTTAGGGTATAATTCTTTGGCCATAGTTTCCAATAATGCCTCTGAAGCTACGCTTAACCTGGACGACATCTTTAGCAGAGATGGCGCCTATTCGGATATACTAAAACAGGCATTGCATGGATATGATTCCTTAAGTGAGACGGAAAACGGGTTATTGGTAGACAAACTTACTTTATGTGTGGACTTGGGAGACGTAAATCCCCAGCAATATGACTTATGCAGCTTCAATTCTGATTTTGGCGATTTTAAAATACCGGAGCTGGATCCAATCTTAGAGGGAGATCTTTCCTTTATAGATTTTTACTTTTATTGGGTAAATTCTTCACCTGTAATAAGCGATCTTCGCTATGAGCGTACTTTGAGCGCGTCCGGATTGGTCATCAGCGTAAATTTCCCATTTAACGTCAACGATGCGGATTTGGCGTTCAACGACTATATCAAAAACATAAGCGCCACAGTATATGCGACTAAAATTGTGTATACCACTAATGACGGCAATACGTACACATGGGTGGGCAATGAAAGTGTTTCCGTGCGCTTGCCCACAGGGTCCATGTATTCCTCTGACGGCACTCCTATTGGTACCTCTATTTCAATAGCCGCCTCGCAAATCTCCACATTATTACGGGATAAACTTGGTAGCGGATTTTTCAATGTGAAATCCATTGACCGCGTGACATTTTCCAGCGACAGCACTATCTCCGCATTTGACAGTCGCGGGTTGGAAGGGAAAATTACGTTTGGCGATACCTTTGGCGGCTCTTTGGACGTAGACGGCCCCTTCCCTGTCAACACTGAACATTCCTGCGCCATATCCCCTGTTGGAGGTGTAGTGTATGCAGTTTCTGCCGATGCCAATGCCGCAGAGTTTACTCTGGAGGGTATTACTGTGGAACGCTGCCCGCTATGCGATAGCCTGCCGAAACTAGCTGATGCCTTTTCCTTCAATGGCAGTTCCGTTTATAGCATGAAAGATTTCGCTGGGAATACAATAACTGTACGAACCGGCACCATAGACGATACCATATCACTATGGATTTCCGTTTCTAATACAAGCGGCATAAAAGAATCCGGCAATATAGGCATCCCCCTTAGGATTATGGAGGATTGCGGCATCTCTGCGACTGCCACACAGGTAATTTCCCTAGCGAAACATTCCAAGCCATTGATTGGCGCAGTAGACCAGCAGATTACGGGAAACTTTAGGCGTGACGGGGACATTTCTTTTAAAGTGGATCCCAAAATCTCAAATGTATGTGCCCGCGATGAAGATTGTAACTCGTGCGCAATATCCGTAACGGCCACTACGGATATTCCGGGAGTATCCGCAGCCTATGATGCCGCATCCGGTATGATAGAGGTGACCGGCACCCTGCCCGATACAGACGATTATGACGATAAGGATATCTCCATGACACTATCCATCACGGTTAGGCAGGATGGCAGGTTACATGGTGAATCTACTGAAAATATCTCCATCGGCTTTCATAGCGAGGAGAAACTCACACACACGCAGCCCGTTGTCGCGGACAAATCCCTAAGCGTAACTTATGCCGCAGGCACTACCCCCGGTAACTACATCATACAAATGACGCTTACTCCCTGTGAATTGTGCAGGCTGTCAAATGTCACATATCTTTGGAATATCGCATCAGGCAGCTATGCTAGCGTAGTCGGTGCCGGTGTTTCAGCTACCGTGTCATTTGCGAGCGCACCATTTGAAACGTACGCCCCGGGCACGTATGAATTGTCCGCTACAGTCTCATGCAAGCAAGGGGAGCATACCGCTACGGGCAATGCCGTCTTAAAACTTACGGTTACAGCGCCAGACTACCCCCCAATGGACTTTTCTACGTCTCCCAACTCATCTAAGACTTCTTCAGCAGAACTTATCATTGTGGGACCTACCATTGTAACGGACTTTGACGAAAAATCCAAGATTGAGCAGGACGCCGTTTTGAACGGTACTTTTGTCACTCCGGTAAATACACCCACATTTATTGTGGACGAGTCTAACGTAGACTTCGGAGAGCATAAGGTAATCATCAATGGTGCCGTCCGCACGGGAGGTACCGACGCTCCAGTAGGAAGACCTTTGCAATTAAATTATGACGCTGAATTAACTTTGCCTGTTGGAGGAGATGTAGGTATTATTGAGTCTGCAAAATAATATTCCTATATTACCTAATAATGTAGAAATCTCTACTGTTAATTCCACATCTTCGGATACCGTAGGAGTAGCTGTTTTCTCGCCGGAACGTCTAAGTTGGTCTATGTATTCTTCTGCTAGTAATGCGCTTACCGAAAAGTTCGGAGATTGGAGCTTAGAGTAATTTGTTAATTTCTTTAATGATCCCGCTAATAGCGCAAGTTTTGAGGATGCCTAGAAATTTTTATTAAGGAATCTGAATCTGCAAAAATCCCTATACTATATTTATGAAATACATATTCTACTTAGGTAAAATATCTCTGATATTATTTATTACTAATTCCGCATTTGCTGATAATGTCTCAGATGCTCGTCTTGACTGCTATAAAGGTAATAATATTATATCTAGAGAATTTCAATCTGCATCTCTAAATGCGTCTATTTCTGCAACGGATTCCGTTGTTTTTAACGAGAATGCGCTTTCTTGGACCTTAGCTTCAGATCTTCAAGCGGCTATTTTCAGTAAATATAGTGATTGGACAAAAGATGACTTTGTTAATTTCTTTTCTGATTATACTAATAGTGATGAATTTGAATCTGCATGGAATTTTCTGTCTTTTGTAGGGAACCAAAAAATAGATGAAAGTAAGATTTCGTCTACAGATGCTTTAGGCCTTTTACAAAATCAGTTAGATACTATGTTATTGGATGGTACTCTTAGGGGGCAGGCATTTCCCTGCGAAGGATTAGATTTTACAAATAGGGTACTCGCTTATCTTGATTTGAGCAATTGTACTGGGTTAACCGGTGAGCAATTAGCTTCAACCGAGTCTATTTCTAACACCACTATACCTCTGGTAGATTTTACTGGAATTGATATATCTAAGACTCAATTATCTAATATAGGTGGATTTTCGAATGTTACAGGTTTAACATGGGAACAGGTTTCGTCAGCATTACCTTTATCTTGGATAGAACTTCCACCATTAGATTTAACTGGTGTGGATTTATCTAAAAAATCACTTTATGGATTAAGCCTTGTTAATTGTACTGGCTTATCTCCGCAGCAAGTTTTGTCTGCCGCTAATCTTACATGGGCTACACTTCCAACTTTAGATTTTGCTGGAATAGATTTTACTGGTAAAGATCTTAGTGGAGTTGATTTTTCTATGTGTACTGGTTTAACAGGTACGCAATTATCAGCCGCAAGTAGTATAGATTATATTACTTTATCTCAGCAGCAATATGATGCTTTGAAAGGCACTTTACCCGAAGGTATTTATATCTATGTAGGCGATAAGGAAATAGTTGTTAAACATTGATTGTATTTTCAGTTGGGTAAAAATAAAACCACCTAAAAGGTGGTTTTATGTGTATTTGGGTATGTGCGCCAGCTTTAGATTTCTGGGCGGTATAAAGACTTTCTTCATACACATATGGTTCTCCGGAATCATATGCAATTTTTACTACATAGCGTAATGTAACATATTGTTTGCTTTTAAAGGTCAACTCAATTTCGGTTGGGATATCTAATCGCCCGTTGTGCGTAATGTTTTTTACACCATTTTCTCCTACGCACACTTCGCGCAAGCTTCCTACCCTTACACATTGTTGTGTGAACATCCGCTAAGCTAAAGACTTAGCGGCTTCGGAGTAAGATTACTCCTCGTTTTTCCTGCTTCTACCTGTCGTTGCTTTTTAGGGCGCGGACGCCGTTAATCCACAATGGGACAGTCCACAGGCTTTACTTCCCCGCGTTCCACGGGTAGAGCTTTCAAGCCAAAGTTTTTGATGTTACAAGCGGCGTTTAGATCTCGATCGTGGAGGCTCCCACATTGCGGACACCGCCAACTTCTATCATTTAACCTCAATCCTTCATATACATATCCGCACTTGCTACAAGCTTTTGAACTTGGAGCGAAGCGATCTATACTTATGAGGTTGATCCCATACCACCTGCACTTATACTCAAGAATACTGCGAAACATCCCAAACGAAGCGTCAGATATGCTTCTTGCCAGCTTTTTGTTTTGTTGCATACCTCTCACATTCAGGTCTTCAATACATATCGTGCGCACTTGGCTATCGTGCGTAAGTATGCTTGTCACCTTGTGAATATGGTCTTTGCGCTGGTTGCTTATTCTTTCCTGTATACGAGCTAATTTTATCCGTGCCTTATCGCGATTTGCGGAACCTTTCTGTTTTCTGCTTAATTGCCGCTGTCTTCTTCGTAATAGTTCTAGTGAATGGGCCAGATTCTTGGGGTTATCAAAAATCCTGCCGTTGGAACATACGGCATGTTCCTTAATTCCCAGATCTATTCCTATGGTATTCTCCTCTTTTATTTCCGAAACTGGAAGTTCGGTAATATTAGTCTCAACAAGGACCGAAGCAAAGTATCTTCCGGACGGATTCATAGATATTGTGACAGTCTTGATTTTCCCCGTAAATTTTCTGTGCAAAATCGCGGGAATACTCTTTGCCTTAGGGATACTTATTGTTGACGAACTAAAATCTACACTGCAATGTTGGGGACATTGAAAGCTTTGTCTGTCTTTACGTGATTTAAATTTCGGAAAGCCTACCGCTTTCGAATTTTGGAAAAACTTTGAATACGCAGCGTCTAAATTGCGCAATGCACTCTGTAAAGATTGCGAATTAACCTCCTTCAGCCATTCATTCTTGGATTTTAATTCACTGCGCATTAAATTGGTTATGTAAATATTACTCAGAGTCTCTTTTTTCTCCTTGTATGCGGATATTTTTAAACTAAGCCCCCAGTTATATACAAAACGACAACAGCCAAAAGTCTTGGCAAACAAAACTTTTTGCTCGTCGGTCGGATATAATCTGTATTTGTAAGCCTTTAGCATTTATGGTTCAAAAAGATTACATAAGCAAAAATAACTTCAAATTCCTCATCAAATACCATGTCCATGTAATACTTATATGCAAGTATAGTAAGAAACTTTTATCGGGAATATAGATTCGGATATGAAACGCATACTCTCAAATATCGCCCAACTATCCAAGTATATCGCTCAAAGTTACAACGCATATTTTGGAGGGAAAACACATTTTGGACAGATGGATACTTCGTCGCTTCAATAGGAAATGTCTCCCAAGAAACATTGAAGCACTATATTGAAAACCAAGGATAGTTTACCATCGGCGTTTTTCATCCCCTAAACTAAAAGATTTAGGGGTTTTCAAACGCCGTTTTTTATAAAGTAGCATTTTAGCCTTTCTTCCATATTTTTTGTCACTGGAGGTTAAAATTTAATTCGAGTGTTTCGTAGCTAAATAAAAACCGCCGGTTGGGCGGTTTTTTTCCTGTTCTGAAAATGCCTAGACTATTCCTTTGGATCTTTCTTTTCTTCGGAAGATACCAGAGGCTCGTTTTCGGATTTCTGCTCGGAAGTTGCAGGAGTTTCGGGCTTAGTTACATTGCTTTTCGATATTTCAGGCTTCTTCCCATATTTTTGTAATCCCCAGCATATCACACCAATCAGGAATAGTACCGGAGGCACAGGACCGGGAAGCAAGCACTCAACCATCAATATTACACTGGCGGTACCTATACTGCCAACTAACAATTTATCTGAAAATATTTTGTCAAAAAGTTCTTTATTCATGTATTTCACGTGATATTTCGGTTATTTTGTCGGATATCTCTTGAAGTTTAGCACATAGCTTTTCCGCGGCTATTTCTTGTTTTCTAAATTCTTCTATTCGTTCCCTAAACCCATTCAGCATCTCTTGGTGTTCAGGAGTGATTTCTGGACCCAAGGCCTCCTCTGCAGCTTCTAACAATTTTTTCAATTTTTCATATTTATTCATTTTCATCATTTCTTTCATTCCTGTAGTTTAGTCTATCTAAATATTTCTACCGAATCTGACAGTTTTTGGTTTTCGTCCGCGCGCTCAGCAATGGGACCTTCAGGGATTGCCTTTACTACCGCGTCCAAGGTTATGGCTTTTCGCAATTTCCCATAAACAGCCTCTGGAGTGTTCTGTAAGAGCTTGTCGCTTTGCCGCAGTTGCTCCATTACCTCGTTTACTTCCGCCCTCTTATCGCCGTCTCCACTAGCGTGCGACATAATAATATCGCGTATTTGCGGGCTAAATAACAGCGGCTTGGCATTCCTTACTATCTTATCTTTAAAATATAAATCCAACATGTGTGCGCTATGCTTGTAATGCAATAGGCGCAACTTTTCTAAATTTGCGTTATTTATTTCATCCTTCTTTGTTATTTCGTCGTTAAGCGCATCGCGCCTGTTTTTCAGCTTCTCCAGTAATAAAGATACGCCGTCTTCTGATTCTTTATCCCTATTTCCCGAATACTGTGGCTTAACAGCGCGTTTTAACTTCTTCTTTTCATCTTTATCCGACTCATTATACAACCCTTTGAGTATACCCAAAAAAAGTTGCATCATAGAACCATTTCTATGCTTGCCGGATAACATATTGAATATTTCCGACATAATTTTGGTAAATTCCTTATCGGATTCTTCGTCTTCCTCATCAGACATGGCCGAATTGTACATGGCCTCTGTCAGCTCGTCTTCCTCTATATTGATGGTATTCCTCCGTGGAGGGTATAAGCTCCCGTGTTCTTCTATATCCGCTATCTTCTTGCTTATTTCGTCATACTCCTTCTGCAGATGGTTCAACTCGTGGCTCTGCTTGGGAATTTCAATGGATAGTTCCCGTGCCTCATCGTATATATTGCGCAATCCCTGCTTTTCGGCGCTAACTTCATCCGGAGAAACTTTTGCCTCCTTTAGTGCTTTATATCGCTTTTCCGCCCATTCGTAGGCTTCGCTTACCTTTTTGGCAAATTTCTCCGGAGGCAGGTTTCCTAAATCGTCCGCATACGCATACATACCCTGCGCGATTAACGATTCATTTGGAATCGTTTTCTTACTTCCGCGCGACAGATCGTTGAATCCCTTGCTTAATAATAATTGGCGCTGCCAAACTTGGTCTTCCCCCTTTTCTACCATATATGCGGGAGCATATAGCTCCCGCTTGAATTTCTCTAAAGAGTACTTCCTCGCAAAATTACGTATCTCATTGTACGCATCATACCCCTTACCATTGCGGCGCTCCGACGCAATCTTCACAAATCGCCCCGATGAGGTATATGGAAATATTGCGATATGCGCATGTATGTGCTTTCTGTCGTGGTGTACCCCCACTAAATAGCCCAGCTTGAAATCTTCCTGCCGGTTATCCCCCGTCTTCTTTCCACCCCTTGCGTCCACGCGATTGTAAAACCGCTTCAAGTAATCTGATAAATGCCGCATGGTCTTGGAAGTCACATCCAGCAAATACTCGTCTATGTCCTTCCCCGAATCGTGCAGCAATTTACAATACTCCGGAGATAGGGCAATTATAGCAGAATGCATTGCCGCATCTCCCTTTCTGCGTCCGTTCTTCTGTAGTTCATCCTTCCATATGGAATCTACCTCCTTTAACATAGATACAGGCTCCATTAGGTGTGGAGATAAGCCCGTGCGTGCTTGCACTTTGTCTATTAAAAACCCGCGCACATAGCTGTGCCTCGTGTGTTCTACATAATCCTTATGCGTTTTGGGCAATTCGGATTCGGGAACCTCTTTTGTGTGTCTTGCGCGCCCTTCCGGCTTCGTTTCTTCGTCTATGTAATGGCGGATTTTCTGGCTGACACCATTTAAGCATGTTACGCGCGACAACCACTTATACGTACAACTCGCCGAATATGGCGGATTCTTCTGTAAAAATGTTAGTATATTTTTTCTGTTGCGGGCTACACTCATTTTGGCAATGCCTCTTCTAACGGGGTTTCCAAGCTTCCTACCGCATTACAAATAGCGGACTTGACCCGCTTTACGAATTCCTCCGCTAATTCCAATTCTGCATATAGCAGGAGTATGGCGTTAAATAGTTTTACGCCCTCCTCCCGTAAAAGCATTGCAGATTCCAATATGTTTTTGCCCGTAGGTAATGATTTGTGCCTATAAAATGAAAGTAGTGAGCTTGTAAATTTTGATACGGAGTACCCGACTAGGTTTTTTCCCAAGCCATGAAAGAGAAAAGGCGACACGCGCGACTTTTCCAGATTGTCCCGTTTTAACTTGCTTTCTATATAGCGGGCGCACTCTCCGGGCAACTTTACCATTATCTGCTCGCGCCTCACATTGGGAAGCTTACCGTCATCGCATAAGGCTGTAATATTCTGCGACCAATAGCTAGACGGTATCTTCCTTATATGGAGTTTCCTTGTGTAAAGATACCCGTTATATGCCCCTTCCTGCTCGCGCAGTAAGTCCTCCCCCGCCGTGCGGAGCAGTGTGGCGCGACAAGTTCCCAGCAAACTCTCGAACTGCCAGTGGATTTCGCCGATTTTGTCCCTGCATCTATATATCCATGAACGCATATCATACATGCGTATGAGCAAATTTCCTATCAGCTCTGCCGGCGATGTCACATTGGGAAATATCCCGTCCCTTAACGCCCATGCAAGAGTTAACGTAGTATCCTCCAAGAATAAGTTTATGTCTTGACCGTAGGATTGCGCCAACACATATAGTTCAGCGATTTCATCCTTTGTGAATTCCAATGCCACAGGGGAACGCTTGTCCCTCTTTACAGGCTCTATGCCCAACGCCTCATATACTACGGGATACTTTGCCTTAAGTCTGCTCTTCTGCACTTGCTTCATCTAGCGGAGTCTCCTTCTTTTGCAACTCTATCTTCTCCAATTCTACAGCCACATCTTTAACGCCCTCTTCAGTTTTTATGCCTCCCGCGGGATTTATGTAGCACGTTATAGCGACAGTCTCCATAATACTGTTCAATGCATTTTTCAGCTCTGCTATATCATTCCTCACGGCAGTTATGCTGGTGCGCAACGCATTTAAGTCCCATATATCCTCCCCAGAACGCCTCTCGCAAAGGGTCAACAATGCCGCGGACATTACGTCTTCTGGCGCATTTTGCGTCCCTTCGGCCAGCACGCGCAACAATACCCCCAGTTCAGGAGATGTACGCATCCTATAAGCATCTTCCGGTTTGTAGCTCTCAAGCTTCAGTTTTAGTAGAAACCGATACAGCCTATCGTATAGCGCACTATCCCGCAGTTTTAGCATTGCCTCCACTTCCGCACGGTGCTTCCCCGCGGAAGCAACGATTTCCGCACGATACGCGGCCCTTTGCTCCTCTATGGGATCCGGAAAAGACAGTTGCCTTTGCGAGGGCGCGCGGGCTTTCTTCTGGGTAGCCATTACTCCTCCTTCCACAGCTCTTTCGCGCGGTCGCAGGACTCCACATCATACCTGCCCTGCAAGTATAAACGGAAATCCCTAGCTTCTATAGACGGCGCAGGGATTCGAATCTCTTTATATTCGCCGCTAAGCACAACCGCAGATACCCATGCAGGAGATGGAGTAGCTATTAGCTTCCCGTCTTCATCATACCACAGCATAAAGTAGTAGATATTCTGGGGAACCACCGTCTTGTTAGCCAACAGTAGTTTATACTGCCAACGGCCATTTACTTGTATTTCTTGCCCTATGCGCGCTAAACAACATACGGCATCAAAACTGTCATCGGTTATGACGCGCGGATCGTTTATTACTTGCGACTTCGAATAGGTCGGATTCGGCTCAACACTTGTATCGTCACTTGCGCAGGAACATACGAGTAGGGAAAATACCACTATAAATAGATATCTTACTTTTCTCATGCATTCAGTTTAGGAATGCATATTTTTTACCTCCCCTAGTAATCCCAGCATTATATTATTATGAAATGAACTCGTATATTTCAAATATATTGAAGTATGCTTTTAAGATATATTATCCGACATTTCAATAAAGCGCAAATGCATTCCTTTTATTGATTCCGTACGAATATAACAGCCTCATTTTATAATAAGCTATCACGCATCAATCCATCTTTTTACTTGAAGGACTTCGATTGCTTTTTTTACCTGAAATTCTGAAAATTGTCTTTTATGCTCATTCCAATTATATAGGTTTTTCATTACATCTGGGGAACTTATCGCACTTTCGTTTTTTACAATCCATAATACACTTGCCAACAGTTCGAGTCCAAATGCACTTTCAAAACCCTGAACAAGATTTGTCACTTTTTCTATATTAAGAGAAGTTGTAACATTTCTCTCTAAAAGCAGATCTGCCTCATCAAGAGCACCCGGCAAAAGCGAAATCTCTTTTCCGGGAGCATCCCCACCCTCGGCATATCCAAGAATATAATACCCCTCGATGGCATTTAGCACATGTCTAAGATTTTCCGAATAAGGTCCATATGTCGCTTTACAATATTTCAACCGTAAAGGTTCTCCAGCTTCTTGCAAAAAATACATTAGTTTATGGATCTCTAATAATGAAATAAACGGATCCAGCAGTCCTTCCAAATATTTAGCCATCAATTTAATTAATGCAGCCCTACCTGGAGTCATACTCGGGATCTTTTTATTTTTAACTAGTTTTTTTGCAGTAGGTGCACCCGAAGGTTCATATATAATCACGTTTACATCGGGCAATTGCAATAACGCAGACTCTATTCGAGCTTTGACAATATTCCAATCTAAGCCACCCAATCCACATCCCAATGGGGGAATAACAACAGATTTTATTTCAAGTTTATTTATAATAGATACAAGATCTTCAAGACCACTTTCTATATCTTCAATTCTACTAGCATATCTCCAATGTCTTTTTGTAGGAAAATTAATAATAAAACGCGGAGCAACAAGCGAACGGTTTTTAAACACAAACATCTTCCCGGGGACAACGTCCCCCCTTTTACAAGCAAATTGATACGCCTTAAAATTTTCGGGATAACTCTTTTTAAATTGAAGAGCAATGCCACGTCCCATAACACCGACACAATTAACAGTGTTTACAATAGCATCTACATCGCTATTTTCAAAAATATCGCCCTTTTTAAATGTTATCATATCTACCCCTTAATAATACCAATTAGGTTCTACTTTTACATCTATTATAAGATTATATTTAGATACGAGTTGTTTTACCTGCTGAGCATATTCTTCAGAATATACTCCTATCTTTTCAATCAAGTTAATCGGAAAACTCTGTTCAATAAGAAATTCAGCCTGTTTTTGTCCTCTGTTTTCTTTCCAGTTATCAGAATTTACAACATCCCAATCTATTTCACCTAACATAGCAACATCATTAAAGTCTTCTGCATATGAGGCAGCGGCATTTGTTGGGGTAAAAACCCAACGCTTATTTTTCTCTTTAGCCCATTTTATTGTCCGATGAAAATCTGCAACGATATGAATTATTGGATTCTGCCCACCACGATAGGAAAATTCAAGATGATTTCCCTTGTAAATCATATAGAGCATAACCGAACGTGGACAAAAATAAAAAGGTGTACAATCGCCAACTGCCAAATCTGGGTATTTTAATAGTTTTTTAGAAAGTCTTGTTTCTTTTATTTTTGACATTCCAATTGTCGTACCTCCAATAACAGAATTTCGAATATACGAATCACTAAAAATGAACCCTTGGCTTAAGATGCTATTAAGCCTATCTATATGCAAAATATGGAAAATCTTTATGGAACTTGGGACATCCATAATAAGTAAAACTAAAATAAAATCCGAAGTTGTACTTTATAGAACAAAACAGTCAAGCTAAACTATACACCGTAATAGCATTTTGTTTTGATAATAAAATCCATGCTTCCCCACCTTGGCAATAGAAAAAGCATTTTTTTATACCACAGAAATCTGAATTGCAATGTTAGAATCTGTATTTTTTAGCTTTCAAAGTAGCTGCTGGAAAATTAGACAATCGCTACTTTTGGTAAATTTTTCCGTTAGTACTATCCCTTTGTGGTGGCAAGATAGTGAGAAAGTCCCAAATTGCTAAACAGAGACATATCTTATATGTAAAAACTCCAAAAGCTATTTTACCAAATCCTGACGGGTTCTGTGTCGTAAAGTGGCAGTATCTGACCATAACCCATATACATAATACTATAATATACTATATCTTAATTTACACTTTTTCTGACAAATCAGCCCCATAATCCCCTACTGTGAGGAAATAGTGAAGATAAAATTTTCCTTATTTTTGCAATTTTGTCAAAATAACAAATATCGTAATATACTAACTTAAAGTAGAGTATGAGAAAAAACGGCATACAGTGCAGCAAGACTGGCATCAAGCTTGAAGATACCGGATTCGGATACACCCTCTCGGTAATTGGAGGAAAATATAAGATGATAATTCTCTTTTGGATTGTGGAAACGGGGCCGGCTTTGAGATTTAATGACTTGAAAAGAAAAATCGGCACCATCTCCTTTAAAACGCGCACAACCCCGCTAAGAGAACTTG
>ERZ1106939.2133-NODE-2133-length-13019-cov-3.684434_pt1 | contig 13019 bp, 21 predicted proteins | sample MGYA00403669_ERZ1106939 | MGnify/ENA primary metagenome ERZ1106939 (study PRJEB35170, sample SAMEA104062447) | human gut metagenome | biome: human gut; feature: human-associated habitat; material: faeces | place: Denmark | collected 2012-09-28 ...
TAATACTCAAATAGACCTGTGTAATGTACAATTCCTTTATAACGCTTCTTGGCATGTAAGCCGAGTTTCTGCTTGATAAAGATTGAAATAATGCCAGTCCCTGCGATGGCAACCAAGGCAATCAAGCCTGCAAAGAATCCCAAAATGATGTTGAAAACCAAAAACCCGATAAATCCAAAGAGGAAGGTACCAGCAGCATAGTAAATAAATTTGCCACGGATTCCCATAAACTCCAGGGGCTTTTGAAGTCCTTTAAATACTGGGTAGCTGATGATTTCTCCCATTTGTAAGCTTCTTTTAATGAGCTTGATATACACCGATAAAAGATTTTGCAATCCTTATATCGGGTATATCTTGCTTGTAATCCTTACTTGAAGAACATTGGGAGAGCCGTAGCCATGGCAACCATTGCGACACAACCGCCAATAGTCATCATGATGGTCTTCTTCACATCCTGATCGCCGTTCTGCATCTTGAAGTACACATTGAACGCACCTACCAGTGCAATCACCGCAGCGATAGCATACATGAGGTTCTTGACAGGAGTGGCATAGCTTTGAATTTCGGTTGTAGCAGAAGCAAATCCTTTTCCACCTACACCTTGTGCAAAGGCCTGAACGCGAAGCCACGCTTGCATGAGCCATTGACTCTTTCTAATCCATTCTTTACTGATTTGAAAACTTGCTTTAATTGAAACATGTAAATTTAAATGTTTATAATATTTCGAATTAAAGTACCGTACAAAGAAGCCTTTCGGCAATTTCCCATACAACAGGAAACTGCACAGGACGGCTTTGAACCTATTGTGTATTTAAAAATGATAACGCTATAGACCAGCAGGTGTAAAGGCCGACTTGATGACAAAGAAGTCGGAACCTTCCTCGGTGTTTTCTAAGGAGTTGACAAGATCGGGCAATTGGTCTGCCTCTATCCCTCCAGTCATGGTTGCTGGTGCATCAGGATTGGGTATGGCAGACTTTTGAGAGAAGACAGAACCGTTTTCCTCCGCAGCCTTTTCTTCGACTGCTTTCTTCTTTTGTTCGGCTATCTTTCGGTCTTCGTCGGCATCGTATTGGGTAAAACTACCTAATTCGTCCTTGATGTCCACTTCCTGTTCCTCGACATGAGCATCGGCTACAATTTCTCCAGACTTGTCAAAGTAGAGGTCATGAATGATGTTATATCCATAATAGCCTATATACCCGATAATGATAACGGTCATGAATGTTCCAAACATAGACGCAAATAAGTTTTATGTTTCTTTGTTTTTTGCAAAATTTCAAAGTTCAAATAAAGTTCTTTGCAAAAACGATTACAAAAGTATGGCTTTGGAACCAAAACACAATAATACTTGTGTCTTTTATAACTATCAAGGGAAAGAAACTGACTTGTTAATTGCTTTTTCAGTGATTAAATGGCTTTATTATCCACATAGTGTAACAAAAAAGATACGGACAACACTTTTTATGCTGTCCGTATCTATCATTAGCCTGGTTCTGTGGATTAGGCTTGTTGTTGTGCCTTTACCACCTCCCATGGACGGTTTGAAGGATAGTAGCTGCCATTCTTCTCCGTGTAGCGTGCATTGTATTTCACTTCCACCACATCGCCAACATGAAGGTCGTATTTGTTGATGTTCTCTTCACCGAAGGTTTCAAGCACCCAATGTTCAGGATATTGCTGCCCTTGCTCCTCGACCACCCACTGTTGGGATGCCCACTTACCTCTCTGACTTTCGCCAGTTCTGGTCTCGCCTATTGCGATGACCTTTCCTTTGCATTGTGACATAATTTTTTGTTTTAAATTAAGCTATTAACCATGAATGTTCTTTCTTTTAAGCTCGGTGAAGATTTCTTCTTCTGCGTCACCGTTCTCTGTAACAAAATCTAATGGATAATATGTTATGTAGGGGAGTTGTATATTGAATCCTATTTTCTGTGCTTCCGTCTCGATATTGGCATGACGGCGTGTCTCATCATCAATATAAACATCCATGCCATTATGCTCAACTTCATATCTGCATCTTTTCAGGCGGTCTCGCATATGGTATTTCTGTTTGTTGGGGAACAGCTTGATTTTTGTCTTCTGGTTGAGTCCGAAAACGGCTCTTGCTCGCTCCCTCTTGATGAGACGTACTCTTGTCTCGGACATGATCTTGCCAGTCTTCTCACGACTACGTTTTTGAAAGCCTTTTGTGGTAGCATCGTTGATGGTAGAGTGTACCGAAGAAACGGATATGTTCAGCTTGTTCGCAATCGTCCGATACGAGCAGCTTTCACTCATTTTAAGAATATTAGTCTCCAAAGAAGGAAATATCTTGCGTTTGGCGCACTCTTTCTTTAATCCCAGTTCACGAGCCTTGATCTTAACAGAAGGGATAGATACACCAAGGGTATCTGCCAACTTACGATTGCTCGCATGGGCATAGTTTTCGACCAGGAAGTTAATCTTGTCGGCGTTCCATATGGTTGCAATTCTACTCATAGTGTTTATTCTTTTCGATATACTTATTAAGAACACTGTCTTTCTTAGCAGGAGGCAAAGGCGGGCTTTCAGTCTCTTTGTAAAGCTGCTGCCCTTGTTCGTATAGTCTTTGACCTGTTGATTTGACTTGCTCATCAATGAAGCCAATCCATGTGATGCAAGCAATGACCGCAATCAAGAGCCGTTTCGAACATTTGGAAATAGCATTTCTGCCAAGTTTCTGAAAGTACTCTTTAAGCATACCGGTGTTATAACAGAGGTTTACCTGTAACCTTGTATTGACTAAACTCCTTCTTGTAATGCAGCACAAAACTATGAAGGATGGCGTTGACGATGGTTTGGGTGGAGTAGCCACCGACCGCATATTTACGGAATGTGGCAAGAATGTCCTTGTTTACTTTGCAAAGGGTCATATTGCCATCTTTCCCTACTACTTTGGGCAAGTTGTCTTCTTCTGCACACTGGGTACAGAAGGCGGTCCAAAGCTCATCACCATCTACCATTGTCGGAGCAGGAGCCTGGGATAAGACAGGCTGTTTCTGCCTTTTAGCCTTTTTCGGGGCTACTGGTGTAGGAGTTGGCACTGTTGGTGTTGAAATTTGAACATTCTCTTCTTGTGAGGTAGAAACTTCCTTTTGTCCATGAATATCCTGGAGCATCCCTTCCAATGTTCCTGGCAGCTGCATCATATTCGATGCAGAGTCGGCTATATCTGATTTATACTTACTCATTGTCGTCTATGTTATATATGGTCTTGTAAATGAAATCAAAACAACGTTTGATATGTTTAGCTACCTTGTCGTTGTTGCCAATAGTGTTGTAACGTTCCAAGTCAGCATAACTACCTATGCGAGGAGCGAGAATACCGAACTTCTGAAAGTATTCGTCCACAATCTTCCATGCCTTCAACTCGCTTCCTTTGCCTATTCGCACATCGTACTTGTTGCAGACAAAGATGAATTGTGCTCTGATTTGTGGGTGAGTCTGACGCAAACGGAATACCGCAAGGATAAAGGCACGAGTGGAATCTATCGTGTTGAGATCGTAGTGATAGGGGCAAATGATGTAATCGGCATTGATCAAGAGCTGGAGCATACCGTCTTGTGTCAAACTACCTGGGGTATCAATCACCGTCGTACCTGGCAGTGTGCGCAGGTTCTTCATGATGGTGAGGGTATTTTCGGGATTCTTGATAGTCATAGACTGTACCACATAAGGAACATCTGCCTGTCGGCGCAAGTCATCCTTACGACGACCCGAGAAAGTCTGTTGTGGGTCGGCATCAATAACGAGCAAGGGCACTTTCCTATCAACGGAGAGATAGTTTGCAAACAAACCACATAGGGTAGTTTTACCGACTCCTCCTTTTTGATTGGCAAAAAGGACAATTCTGTTTTCTTGTTGTTCCATCGTCTATCCTCCTAATTGATCTTTGTGAAACCTTGCTCTGGCACATAACCAATGCTGGTTGATATGTCAGAGGGCAGTATCTCGACGTTCAACGTCTGGTCACGGATAACCTTCTCGTCTTTGTACACTTTGGCACGGACACTCACCTTGCCCTCCTGACTCTCATAGTTGGTAAGAATAAGCGATGCGGAGAATGATGAATAAGAGCCTTTGATTTGGGCAGATGCGGTAGAGAAGGGGCTCTTCTCATAGTGCTGCTCCCAAATCATATTCACGTCTTTACCTGTCGAAGTGTGAATATCCTTGCCCTTGCCTTTCAAGTCCCAGGCATTAAAGGAAAGGAACGGATCGAACTTGGCATAGTCGCCTGACAAGGAGATTTCCATTCTGATGACAGAGTTTGCTGCATCAATAGCTTCAATACCGTCATCGGAGCCGTTAGAACCACACGAGGTAAAGGACACAGGCAAAGACAGACTCGCTGCCATTGCTGCAATCAAAAAATAATGTTTCTTCATTTTTATCATATTTAAATACACGTTACTAAACTATGCACCCACTTAGGGCGTGATTGTTGCGGTTTTAAAGAAAACCTGCTAAAACAACAATCTCCATAGTTTGGTAGGTCGCTTGGGCAAATACCCATTGGAGAGGGACCCCATAACATGTAATTCGCTCACAACAGTACAAGTCTGCCTAAACACCCGAACAAAGGGAGGAGAGCAATTAATATGATAGTGCAAAGATAGGTAAAATCTGTCTAAGTTGCAAGGAAAATGCGTTTATTTTTTGTTTTACATAAAAATAAAAATCTTGTTTGGAAAATTTTATGCTTATTTGTAATACATATATTTTGTTTTTATGGGTGTTTGTTATTTTGCTTTTATGGTAAACATAAAAACATTATTTATGCTCTTATACTGTATAAACTAAAGGGAAAATGTATGAAATATCTCCCTCGTTTAACCTCACCGACAAAGTCCTGACCCATATTGAAATTCCATACCTTGTTCAAAACGATTAGTAAAGTGTGTGATCTCTCGTCGGGGAAGTCCTATGTCCTCTGCCATATTCTCCCAGTACTTCATGTTTCTTGTTACGTCCTTGATAATACCTCTTGCTGTCGTTCCATCCAACATATAAAACCCATGGGCATTATAAAGACTATTGAGAGAACTATCATTCGAATTGGCAACAATAAGCAATGCCTGAAACATACCATTCGTTGGGTTTATGTCGTATGCAGGGGACAATTCCCAGCCTTCTTTACCAAGCAGGAACGAATGATTTCTAAAGTGATCGTCGGTATTACCAATGCAGATATTAAAGGCTACTCGCTTATATAGCTCTTCTAAATTAGTCTCTATGTGATTGCCACCTCCTGAAACGATAAAGTCCACAATATCCAAATAGCCTTTTCCTGTTCTTTGTCCGTCACCATCAGTGAAGCCAAGAACGGTAAGGGAAGAAGCCATGTGGACTCTCTTGTTTTCTTCGGTTCTATCAAACCTCTTAGATAGGAGTATATCCTGATCAGTGCCAGCCTTTATTACTTTTGTTTCAGCTACATTGATACCACATTCCTTAGCCATCAGATGTGCAAAGTGTTCCCATCGAGATACGTTGATGTCGTCATTGATAGAAGGAAATTTGGCAAGATAAAGATGACTGCCACTTTGCACACAAGCTTTTGGACGTGCTCCACCCATTGAGGAACCTGGTTGGAAAAGCCTTTGTACCCATTTCTTTTCAGGCTCTAAATGCTTATACTCACATTTCTCAATCTCCTTAGCAGCTTGTAAAAGTTCATCAATGTGTATGGCAGGCGGAACGCTGTAACCAGGCGTAGAGCTGATAAATGCTCCGCTATTTGGGTCCTGAAAGCGAAACCCACCCATACGCAGCTCATCTTCCACGCCTTTGAGATAGTCCCAATCAGATAAGGTATGGCTTGCTTTCCCTTCTGTTTCTAGTGAAGTACGCAAGTCTATCAGTCGCCGCCCCCATCTGTCAGGGAGAGCATCAGAAAAACAACCGAAAATGTGGTTATCTCGGCTATATTGTACCCCAGGATATGGGCGGAAGTCTTTCCCAAAGTCAATTTTAGGAAAGGTTTTGAGCCAGTTTTTATTAAACTCAAAAGAAAATACGTCAGAGCCTCTTAGGTATTCATGACCAAGAGTGCCTACTTTCTCTTCCTTATCCATCCAGTCGAAACTGGCTATCACATCTATTTTTTCCATGTGTTATCTTTTTGAAGCTCGTTTCTTATTCTTAATACCTAGGTCCTGTACCATGTGCCCCAACTTGTCGTCTTTAGCCAAATGGAGTATATCCTCTTCAAGCTGCAGAGCATTGAGTACTCTCATAACAACACCAAGAGAAACCGTAGGCTCTCCTTTTTCTAAACGTGAGAGAGTAAGCCTTGTGCATTGCGCACGTTGTGCAACCTGATCCATTGTCAGATCTCTTCGTAATCGGGCAAGGCGGAATTGCTCTCCCACTACATTCAGTTTCTCTTGCAGTGATCTGGTCATCCAGTTGGCTTTGGTGAATTTTGTCATAATGTATCTTTTGCGGTGCAAAGATACAATAAAATGTTTAGTTTATAATACTTTATTTGTTTTTCTTATAATATTTCTTCATACCACCGTTTTCTCCACTGGTCGATACCATCTGAAAGTTGTTCTTTGATATATTTGTTCAATTCATTGAATAGTGGCTGAAAGTCTTTGTCATCTATGGTAAAGTTCCATTCAAAATCCACTGGCATAATGTATTTGCTATAAATCTCAATTCCTGGTAATAGATATTCTGCAACCTTTTTTACCGAGTCAAAATATTTTGCGTAAAAGAAGAATTGACTATCTTCCCATGTCTTAAAGTAATAGTTACCTACATTATCCTTTTCAAGATGCAGATCAATGACAAATCCATGTTGAGGAAAATCTACTTTTGTTATCTTACATCCATACTTTGTTACCTCCTCAATGAGCCTGTAGTTCATTGGGATTGTAGGGCATTTTTTAACTGTCTCCAAGTCTGGATCACCATAAGTATCTATGAAATCCCATGAAAGCCATAGGGCTAGCTTGTTAAACGGAACAACTTCCTTCTCTCTGCAAAGAAAAATGGTATCTTCCATAGTTTGCTCACACGTTTTCATTCCAAACTGTCCTCCTTCATCTGATATTACTGGATATACATTTTGCACGGGTATCTGACACTTACAGCCGGAAGCGTTTATACCGTCTTTCATGTCTGTAATAATAAACAAGCTGCCTACTTGCAAATAAAAGCTGCCCCGATATAGGACTATTGGGTAAGGACGATCTAACTTTATAATAGAATGTTCCACCATATAATGTTGTTATTATTGAAGAGTTATTTATGTTTTAAAGAAGATTTATAGTTGTGGTTTCAACCACGCTGTTATACCATTCCTGTGTTCATCATTGTCATCAGGAAAGTCAAGAACAATATGATCAACAACAAAAGGATCATCTGTCAAATCCCAAATGTAGACCAAATCTCCGACGCAAGGTCTGAAATCCATTTCACGCTTCATTTTATAAGTTTCACCACTGGCGTCACCATTAAGGTCGACACAAAATTCTACATGTATTTTTTCAGTCATACTATTCCTTTCTATTTGTGATAATTTATATTAAGGGATTATTGGTGTCATTTGTTTTTATTGTTTTTCCTTGTTTTTACTCTATGCACTGCATCATATCGATTATGACAACGCTGACATAAAGCACGGAGGTTATCGGGACTACAATGCTCTGGAGTGTGGTCAAGATGAGCTATTGTAAGAACAACACGTGCCAAACGACCAGTTCGCTCGTTGTAGCGAAAGGTATGGTTTCCCACACCACAGAACTCACACCTGTCTCCAGCACGTTCTAATATTTTCTCCCTAATCTTTTTCCAGTTCTTGGGATATAGCTTCCTGTTTTCGAGTTTGATGGGCATAATTTTATAATTTTGTTGTTGCTTCAACAAGTGCTGGGCGAACACGGTCTAACAAAGTTCTTGCATGGATGACACGAGGATCTTTCCTTTCTGATGTATGCAGTGTATAATCAGACAGAAGTTTCTCTATAATGTTAAGTTCGCCCCATTCTGTAATTTCTACTTTTGTCATATCTTATCCCTTTATTTGTTTATTCAAACTAATCCGCAGTCCATCCTGCTTGAATATACTCATTCAGCTCCTTTATGTAATTATCTCTTGCTTGGTACGATGGAAAAGAAAAAAGATACTTCTCGTTACAAGTAAAAACAAATTTTAGTTTCTTTCCTACTATGTCGCTATAATCTTTGATTATGCTCAAGAACTTTTTAGCGGTGGAGTAAACATCCAGCAAGGGAACACAGAAAAAACAAGGTTGTTCATCTGTTTCAAGATAATACTTATCTGGCTCATGATCCGTAATGAATAAATATATTTTTATGATGTCATCTGCTGGGGGCAGTATAATGCAACCATACTCTTGAAAAGCAAATGCAGTGGAAAGAGGACTAAATGGTGGTGCATAATCAATCTCGTCTGTTTTATCATCTATATGTACCCTTGAATAGAAATTATTCTCAAAATAATAGTATAGGCTGGTCAGGTTAACCTTCTCGCCTTCGTGAATATGGTTACACCCCATACACCCTGTTGTTTCAGTACAGATAGTTCTACCTATATCTTCTGTCGATGTGGCAATGATTGGATATGCTTCTTGACTACGGTGATAGCCTAATACTTTCTTTCCATCCACAATTTCATCGGAGTCTTCATCCGTAACTACGAACAGAACTCCAACTTGTAGATATAATTTCCCCTCGAAAGAAACGAGAGGATATGGCTTGTCTTGTTTATAGATTGCCGTAGATGTATTTCTACTCATGATTTTGGGGTTTTAATAAATTGTATATCATGCTTTTGTCAAACCAGTAGGTAGCACCAATTTTCCTGATAGCAGGATCGAGCTTGCCACTCTTCACAAGGCGGCATACAGTTGGTACACTACAATGCAAATACTTTGCAAGGTTCTTATATCCTGATAACCACACATCTTCATCGAACAGGTGTTCTGATGCTGTATCTGCGCTGGGTCGATATTCCTTCATAAGATTAACGAAATCCTTTACGGATAATTCCGCCAATGGTGTTTGTAAGAATGCTTCTGATAGTTCCATATTTTACACTTTAATACGTTAAAACATAATGATGACCTTTTGGCTTGAGGGTCATTTGTCGTAGCGAAAATTGTATTAAAGGGTGTCGGGAGGAAAGCTATCCACTTATTCGACAAATGTATTAAAGTGTCTCGAAACGACATTGCAAAGATAATAAATTTTATTTCATACAAGGTATCTTACCTTCTGATTTTTAATTATCGAACTGCTTCATATATTCAGACTTCACTTCGTCCGCTATATCAATATAAGGTTTCATCGCTTTATAGTCACTATGACCAGTCCACTTCATTACAACACTGGGGGGGATGCCTTTAGCTAAAGCTGTGCAAATGAAAGTACGTCGTCCGCAGTGTGTACCGATAAGCTCATATTTGGGGTGTACTTCGTCGACTCGCTTATTTCCCTCATAGTGGGTTGATTTGATAGATTCATCTATGCCTGCCAACTTACAAAGTGTATGCAGGTGTTTGTTCATCTTTTGATTACTTACTACCGGCAAAACCTTCTTGTTAGGAAAATGTATTTCGGCATACTTATCCAGTATAGCTTGTGCCTTTGAATTGATTTCTATGAGAAGACGATCAGAAGTCTTGACGGTTACTATCTCTATCTTTCCATTATGTATATCATCCCATGTAAGGTTGCAAGCATCCGAGTAACGTAAGCCAGTGTAGCAAGTGAAGAGAAATACATCACGTACAGGACCGAGGGCTACATACTTGTCAGGTATTTGAAATGTTTCAAGCGTATTCAGTTCTTCTGCTGTCAAGAACACAACACGTTTGGTCGCATTTTTCAACTTTGGCTTGTAGTATTCAAATGTATGGTTTGTATGATAGCCTTTTTCGTAGCACCAACGCAAGAACCACCGCAAGAAACCGAGTTGCTTGTTGATGGTGCTGTTTTTCATACCCTTTTTGCCAAGATAATCAATAAAGTTGGCTATGCCATCTTCATCAAACTTGTCAAAGGTGAGCTTTTTATCGAAAGTAAATAGATGATTCCGAAGGGCAGCAAATTTTTCGTGGGTTGCAGAAGTCCAGTCATTCAGTTTTCCATTGACTTTGACAAATTCATCAAAATACTTCCATAAGCCCTTATCTTTCGTCCCGTTCCTTTTTTTATCCACTTGTTGAACAATTAGAGTTCTATCTTTATTCTTGTTCTGCTGTGCAGTTTGTGTATGAGAGGAACGTTGCTTAGCGAAAGATTCACGAAGTTCAGGTACTGTCGGTACCACATTTCGTAGTTCGTATTCTCGAAATACTGCTATCATATCTGTCAACATCTGCAAAAGTTGATCATTTCGGTCAGTAGCCATGGCAACATTAGAGTTTAAGGGTAATACACGCTGTTGCACATCGTCCCAATACTCCTTGTTCAAAACGATTCCTGTCTGAAAATCCACCCTGCAACCATTGTACGAAACACGCATACGAAGTCTGCTTCCAGCATTACGCTGGTTTTGGATAGAGAATTTAATCGTTCGCTTGATGATCATATCTGATAACTTTTATTTCAAAGTTAATCAAATCCATCTTCTTTTACCTATCTTTTGACCCACTTTTTGGCTGAAAAATGGTTTTGTAAAAATATTTTTTTAATGATTGGGCGAGTTATATTAGTGAAGGAATTTTTGAACTCCTTATTCTTGACCCACCGCTTGACCCACTTTTTGATGCGGATTATTGGAACTATCATTATCAAGAAAACAATATATTTTCAAAACATATCAACAAGGAGTTGATTTTCAAGATGTTTTGATATTATTTGATAATGATGTTAAATGATTTTGTATTATAGTTTTTATCCCTCTCTCTCCGCAGGAAGTACTCTGGAGAAGACTTCAGAAAACACTTCACAAAATCAGCAAGTATCGTAGCTTCAATAAGTTACGATACTTTTGTTTTATACTTACATGTTTTTTCAGAGTACGTAAGGAGGGTGCCGAAACGCCCAAAATACTCTCCTACGGTTACAATCTGGTTACAAAAAGATGAGCCGAATAAAAATTGTAACCAAGAGTACGTACAGAGATTGTTTAGAGTACTTATATGTTGCTGTTATTCAAATGATTATGTAGAACTTTGCAGTGGGATATATGGAAGTTCATTCCATCCATTTAGGCGATAAAATTCCTTTCGATGTGGAACAATTTCCCATGAACCCAGCTACAATTAAAAACAGTCAATGTATGAAATCAATTTTCAGAACAGTCTTCTATCTCAGAAGCAACTATGTAAACAAGGAGGGCAAGACCCCTGTGATGTTGAGGATTTACCTTAACAACGAACGGTTGTGCGTAGGCTCAGCCGGGGTCGCCGTTGAACAGAACCAATGGGACAGTACGCGAGAACGGGTGAAAGGACGCAATACCGAAGCTCTAAGCATGAACTTGCAGTTGGACAGCATCCAAAACGACCTGCAAACCATCTATCGCAAGTTGGAAATGACGGACGACCTGTGTTTGGAACGCATCAAGTCTGAGTATCTCGGCAGGCAGGACAATGTCTGCACACTCATGCAGCTTTTCGAGAAGCATAATACGGACATACAGGAACAGGTTGGTGTCTCGGTGAGTGTGGCAACGTTGCAGAAATACAACGTGTGCAAGAAACACTTTGCGGCCTTCTTGAACGAAAAGTACAAGCGCTGTGACATTCGCCTGTCTGAACTGACATTCACTGTCATTCATGACTTTGACATTTATCTGCGTACAACCGCTGGGCAGAATCCCAATACGGCCACGAAAACGATGAAGACTTTCAAGACCATCACCATACTGGGAAGGAAGATGGGAGTGTTGAACCACGACCCGTTCATAAATCATCATTTCCACTTGGAACCGGTAAACCGTGGCTTCCTCACTGACGAGGAAATCATGAAGATTGCCAACAAGAATTTCGGTATCCATCGCCTGGAACTGGTAAGGGACATTTTCATCTTCTCTTGCTTTACAGGTCTGGCATATATAGACGTGTCCAACCTTACGCCGGACAACATCGTTATGCTTGACGACAAGCAATGGATCATGACCAAACGTCAGAAGACAAGCGTGGAAACCAATGTGTTGCTCCTTGACATTCCCAAGCGTATCATCGCCAAATATGGGCATAAGACCTATCGGGACGGTAAGCTCCTTCCGGTACTTACAAACCAGAAGATTAACGCTTATCTCAAGGAAATTGCCGACCTTTGCGGTATCAAGAAGAACCTGACCTTTCATCTTGCCCGGCACACATTTGCCACGATGTCGTTGAGTAAGGGCGTTCCGATGGAAAGCGTGTCAAAGATGTTGGGGCATACCAACATAAAGACTACACAAATCTACGCGCGCATCACCAACAAGAAGATAGAGCATGATATGGAAGAACTGGCTGGTAAGCTCGGCAAGTTCAATACGGCAATGGACGTTTAATATAATATAATAATGTGTAATCCCTAAAATAAAAGACTTATGGAAACAAAGAAAGAACTATCTTACTTCCGATTGAAATTAGAGAATTATCTCAGTGAGCATTTCCCCGAAATGCTGAGTGATAAACCATTTATAACGGCAAGAGCCGACGAAGCTCTTACCACCTACTGCGATGCAGTGGCACAAGGCTTCTCGCATCCCGAGGCAGAGACAATGGCAAGCGAAGTCCTGTATCGAGGGCTGCACTTTTCCAAGTACGACACCCTTGTATCCGTCTTAGAGAATGAATTTGAGAAAGAACTCCTTTCTCCTCTTCCTGAAAGATTAGCACCAATGCTTCTGAAGAATAAGGCTGTGCAAAGCATTTTCGACAAGTATGAACTGACAGACGATTTTGGCGCAAGTCCAGAGTATGAGAAACTCTACACCGAACTGACAGGAACAATCGTTTTGCTCATCGAGGTTAATGGTCTGCCAACAGTCGATAGTGAGAACATGACTTGATGTAACA
>ERZ1106939.2136-NODE-2136-length-13002-cov-4.401251_pt1 | contig 13002 bp, 10 predicted proteins | sample MGYA00403669_ERZ1106939 | MGnify/ENA primary metagenome ERZ1106939 (study PRJEB35170, sample SAMEA104062447) | human gut metagenome | biome: human gut; feature: human-associated habitat; material: faeces | place: Denmark | collected 2012-09-28 ...
TCACAAACGCATACGCCGAAGCGTGCGGCGTCACGGGCTATAAAACGGACAGTCTGTACACCTCCGCCGTAAAGAACGTTCTGCTCGACGACGAGCTGACGAAGAATTTCGAAATTCAGGATAAGCAGTCGATCGTGGAATCGTTCGAAACGTTCACAAGTCTTCTGAATGTGTCCGTTACGGTGCTGATCACGGCGGCGATCGTGCTTGGCGTGGTGGTTTTGTACAATCTCGGCGTGATGAGCTATACCGAGCGTTACCGCGAAATGGCAACATTGAAAGTGGTCGGTTTCAAAGATAAGAAAATCGCGCGGCTTTTAATCGGGCAGAACATGTGGGTAACGGTGATCGGCGTTCTGATCGGCTTGCCGCTTGCCGCGGCAACGCTGAATTATCTCGTGAAAGAGCTGGCTTCCGAATACGAAATGCGCGTGGTGATGGGCTGGAAAACTTTGGTGATCAGCACGGTTTTAACGTTTGCCGTGTCGCTTATCGTCAGCTTGTTTGTGTCGAAGAAGAATAAGAAAATCGATATGGCGGAAGCTTTGAAGGGCGCGGAATAAACGGAGGTAAAGAAGATGAAAAAGACGATTTTACAAATCGACGGAATGATGTGCGGTATGTGCGAAAGCCACGTAAACGACGCTGTGCGCAAGGCGGCAAATGTCAAAAAAGTGACGTCATCGCACGTCGAGGGCAAGACGGTGGTTGTTTGCGACGAGAGCATAGACGCTCAAATCGTCAAAAACGCAATCCAAAAAGACGGCTACAACGTCTCGGAAGTCGTGGAAAAACCGTACGTGAAGAAGGGGTTGTTTTCCTTTTTGAAAAAGTGAAAGGAGAAAAAGCGAGTTCGAAACGGTCGGGATTTTTGTTCGACATAATATATTGCCATACTTCGAGTATGGTGTTATAATTATTTGAAAATAAAGCAAGATTGCTTAAAAGGAAGCGAGATTGCTTAAATACGGCTGGGTTGCTTCAAAAAAACAATTGATTTAAGCGAAGTGCGAGCATAAAAACGTCGCACTGTAAAGGCACGATTGTTGCGGCAATCGTGAATACGGGTTGAATATGAAACAAGACATCATCAAATTGCAAAAGTACGTTCAGGAAAGCGGAATAGACGCCTACTTGGTGTTTACAAGCGACGATCACGGCAGCGAATATATCGTCGATCACTTCAAAACGCGTGAGTTTTTGAGCGGTTTCACCGGCAGCGCAGGCACGCTTTTGGTGACGAAAGACGGCGCGTATCTCTGGACGGACGGAAGATACTTCATTCAAGCGGCAAGAGAGCTTAAAACCACGGATACGACGCTTATGAAATCGGGAGAAGAGGGCGTGCCGACAATTTTCGAATTTGTCAAAAAACTGTCGGACAGTCCCAAAATCGCTTTCGATTTCGCAACGGCAACTGTTGAATTCGTGGAGGCGTTGAAAAAGGCGGTGAAGGGCGTCGAAATCGTCGATTGCGGCGAAATCATCGACGAGATTTGGACAAATCGTCCCGAAGTCGAACCCACAAAAGCATGGTTTTTGTCGGACAAAGCGGCAGGCGAGAGCGTAAAGAGCAAGATTGAAAACTTGCAAAAAGACGTTGAAAAACAAGGTTGCGAATACGCGCTTGTGTCATCTCTCGACGACATTGCGTGGCTTTTCAACATGCGCGGAAGCGACATAGAATACAACCCCGTGAATTATGCGTACGCAATCGTGTCAAAGGACGGCGCGACGCTGTTTATGGACGAGAGAAAACTCGACGAAAAAGGCAAGATAATCCTTGAAGAAAACGGCGTGAATTTGATGCCCTATCAAGACGTTTACGGCGTTGTCGAGCAGATTTCGGGCAAGGTGCTCATCGACAAGGAAAAAACCAATTACGCACTCTTTTCGCGCATTGCCGACGCAAAAGAAACCGACATTTTCCCCTCGACCGTTCGCAAAGCTATCAAAAACGCCGTCGAGATAAGAAATATGAAAAAAGCGCACGTCGAGGACGGCGTGGCAATGGTCAGATTTATGCGCTATCTCAAAGAGAGAGTCGGCAAGGAGGAGATGAGCGAAATCTCGCTTGCGGACAAGCTCGAAATGTTCAGACGAGAGAGTAAAAACTTCCTCGATTTGAGCTTCGACACCATTTGCGGATATGCCTCCAACGGCGCAATCGTGCACTATTCGGCAACTCCCGAAACGGATAAAAAGGTCGAAAACAAGGGGCTGTTGCTTGTGGACAGCGGTGCGCAATATCGCTACGGCACAACAGATATCACCCGTACTTTTGCGACGGGCAAGGTGAGCAGACAAGAAAAAGAAGCGTTTACAATCGTGCTGAAATCGCATATCGCTCTTGCAAGAGCGGTATTCCGCAAAGGCGCAACGGGCGCAAATCTCGATATGATTGCAAGAGCTCCGATGTACAAATGCGGCATGGATTTCAAACACGGCACGGGACACGGCGTAGGATATTTGCTCAACGTCCACGAAGGACCGCAAAATATTTCGCCGAGAGCGTCCGCGCAAAAATATGCGGTTTTGCCGGGTATGATAACGTCAAACGAACCCGGATTTTACGAGGAAGGGCAGTTTGGCATAAGACACGAAAATCTTATTCTTTGCGTTGAAAAAGAAAAGACGGAATACGGCACTTTCTGCGAGTTCGAAACAATCACTCTCGTGCCTTTCGACCTCGACGCAATCGATGTGAATATGCTTGACGACGGCGAAAAAGAGTGGCTCAACTCATATCACGCGAGAGTGCGCAAAGTCATAGGAAAGCACCTTGACGGAAAAGATTTAAAATTCCTCGAAAAAGCTACGAGAAGGATTTGAAATCAAGCGGTTCAAGCGTAAAAATACGAAACGATTTAAAAATAAAAGCAGGCGTCAAGCCTGCTTTTATATTGCGATTTTCGACGAAATAAGATGTTTATTAAGTCGTTTTGAGTGTACAAACCTGCCGTTTGGTCAAAATGCAGCGTTGAAACATCAATTCGCTTTGCCGTCGGGAGAGTGGACGTCTTGCAAATCGGTTGTATCTAGTACGTCGTTTGTGTATTGCACGTCGTTTGTGTTTTGCAAATCGGTTGTGCGTTCGATTGAGTATTCTTGCGTTTGAACACTGTCCCCCAGCGCATAGCGATAATCCTTTTTGATTATGTGCTTTATATACGGATATAGAAGCACCGCCACGGCAAACACCCATGCACCCGGATCGCCGAAGCAGAGCGCGACGTACGAGGCGTTGCTTGCAAGCGCATTCGTAGCCCCGCCGTTGACGAGAGGGGGAAGAAAGGTGCATATTAGTACGCGCGCGATAAGTTCGCCTGCGCCTGCGGCAAGCGTCCAGCCCGATTTGCCTATGCCTTGTACTGCATTGCGGAGTACGAAAAGCGTGGAGAGGAAGAAGAACAACGGCAAGTCGATATAAAGGAACGTGTTGCCGAAGTATATCGATTTTTCGCTGATTTTGTCCGCCGACAAAAAGACGTGTTGATAGGCGGCGTTTATAGTGAGCAAAAGTCCTATGCCTGCACAAATTACGGTGAGGGCAAATCCAAGCAAAATTGCTTGATTCGTGCCTTTTTTCACACGCTCGGTGTCGCCTGCGCCGAGGTTTTGTGCGTTGAAACTCACCATTGCAGTGCCGAGAGCTGATAAAGGCGCCATTGCGAAGTTGATGAGTTTGTTTGCCGCGCCAACGCCGTTTTGAGCCGGATTGCCCGCAACCATAAGTCCGTCGGGCAAAAGGTCGAATTTGATGGTTTCCGAAAGCATGACGATAAGACCTATCGAAAGCACGGAAAATTGAAGTCCGAGAGGGATGCCTTGCTTTACGTGCGCCCAGATATCCTTCCAGGCAATTTTGAAATCTTGCTTTTTAAGGCGCAAAAACTTGTATTTTGCAAAGGTGTAGATAAAGCATGCAACCGTGCAAAGCACTTGCGTGAGAATGGTTGCGCCTGCCGCTCCCGCAACGCCCCAGCCGAAAACCTTTATGAACAGTAGGTCGAGAGCGATGTTCATCACCGTCGATATGACCAAAAACAAAAGCGGCGTAAACGAGTCGCCTATGCTTCGCAATATGCTGATGATAAAGTTGTAAAACAGTTGCGCCGCCATACCTAGAAAAATCACAAGACAGTAGGTGTACGCCGCTTGAAAAACTACGGGATTTTGCTCGGTGACGTTCACCCACGCAAGCATGGGTTTTATGCAGAATACGGATACTATCGTCAAAACTACCGTGATAATCGAGCAAAGAATAAACTGCGTTGCAAAGGACTTGCGAACCCCGTCCTCGTCGTGCGCTCCGAGTTTGCTTGAAAGCACCACGCAAAAGCCTGCCGTGCAACCGAACGCGAATTGCATGAATATGAACACGAGGGGTGAAGTGTCGTTGACGCCCGCGACCTCGTCCGCACTTAAAGTCTGTCCGCATATCGCCGCGTCCGAGAGAATGTAGAGCTGTTGCAACAGGTAGGACACGATTATGGGCAGAGTGAATTTGATCAAGACTTTGACTATCGAGCCTTGCGTCAGGTCGATTTGCCCGAAAAGGTCTTTGATCCTTTGAGAGAACGTTTTATTATGTAAGTTTTCGGTTGTCATAAGTTGTGTTTTGCGCCTCGCGACAATGAGATGTATCAACGGAAATTGCATTATATTTATCTTGATGCTCACTGTCAAGCATTTTTGAAAGCAGCGATTGTAAATTTTTTGCAAATCGAAGCAAAAGCAATCGGGGCAACGACACAACGAGCGTTTCGGAGGCATATTATTTGGGAGCGTGCGCGTGTGTATATACGTGCGTGCGTGAAATTTTTTCAATCGACAAAAACGGCATTTTGTCGGTTATTTTGCAAAAAAAATACCCTTCGTGTATTGCTTAAAAATTTTTTAATGAAAATGCAAAATAGTGTCGATTTTCGTTTGACATTGACGAAGCGTTTTGGATATAATGCCCGTATCATCAAGAGCAAACCAAATCGCAACGCACAACCTGCGGAATACGGATTTCGCAAACACCACTAGATATTGTGGTAAAGGAGCGCGCTATGAAGATTTTGGAGGAGCGCATCCTGAGGGACGGCAAGGTTAAGCCCGGAAACGTCCTCAAGGTCGGCGGATTTCTCAATCATCTTATTGATCAACAACTGTTGGACGAGATTGGCAAGGAAATTTCTGCGCTCTTTTGCGGACAAAATATAACCAAAATTCTGACAATCGAGGCATCGGGGATAGCCATAGCATGCGCAGCGGCGCACTATGTGCAAGCTCCGGTGCTTTTTGCTAAAAAAAGCAAGACCATAAACATATCCTCGGACTGCTATTGCGCCGAGGTTTATTCTTTTACGCACCAAGTGACAAAGGTGATTATGGTCGAGAAAGATTTTATCTCCGCAGACGACAGAGTGCTTATCGTTGACGACTTTCTTGCAAACGGTGCCGCAATAAACGGACTTATGAGCATTGTGGAGCAAGCAGGAGCAACGCTCGTCGGATGCGCCGTGGCAATCGAAAAAGGTTTTCAGGGCGGCGGCGACGCTTTGAGAGCGCAGGGTATCAACGTACAAAGCCTTGCTCTTATCGACAGCATGGACGACGAAGGACATATCGCGTTCAGACACTGAAATTTGCGCTTTGCGTAAATATAAAATTTAAACAACAATGCCAAAATGGCAAAATTAAAGGAGAAACGCATGAAAAAGAAAGTATTGGCACTTGTGCTTTGCTTGGCTCTCGTAACCGCATTGGTTATCGGTTTGGTTGCTTGCAACCCTGAAGAGGAAAGAGTTGTAAACCTCAAACCTATCGCGAAAGAAGACATCAAAATCGGTCTCATCTGCCTGCACGACGAACAGTCCACTTATGACAAAAACTTCATCGATGCAATGGAAGAAGCAGTGAGCGAACTCGGTCTGAAAAAAGATCAACTCATAATCAAAAAGGGTATCCCCGAAACCGAAAAATGCTACAACACGGCGGTTGAACTTGTCGAACAAGGTTGCAATATCATCTTTGCGGACTCATTCGGACATGAAGATCACATCATGAGAGCTGCAGAAGAATACACCGATGTGCGTTTCTTCCACGCAACGGGCACCAAAGCTCATACGGCGGATCTCGGCAACTATTTCAATGCATTTGCTTCCATCTATGAAGGCAGATACCTTGCAGGCGTTGCGGCAGGCATGAAACTCGTTCAACTTTACGGTGATGCACAAGGCAAGGTTTCCGATGCAAACGCAAAAATCGGTTATGTCGGCGCATTCCCCTACGCAGAAGTCAAATCCGGTTATACCTCTTTCTTCCTCGGTGTGCGTTCAATCGTTCCCAATGCAACGATGGAAGTGAAGTTTACAAACAGCTGGTATGACGAAGCAGCAGAAAAAACCACCGCAAAGGCTCTCATCCAAAACGGTTGCAAACTCATCAGCCAACACGCAGACTCTATGGGCGCACCTACCGCTTGCAAAGAGGCAACCCCCTCCGTCCCCAACGTCACTTACAACATCAGCACCGAAAAAGATTGCAGCGGTTCTTATGTAATCGGTTCGAGAATCAATTGGGCTCCTTACTACAAGTTTATTGTCGAAAGCACAATCAACAACACCAAGATTCCTTATGACTGGACAGGCACGGTTGCAACAAAATCCGTTGAGCTTCTCGAAATCGGAACGGCTGCAGCACCCGGCACGGCAGAGAAACTCGAAGAAGTGAAAGCCGCTCTTGCAAACGGCACCGTCAAAGTGTTCGACACCAAGAACTTCACGGTTAAAGGACAACACATCACATCGTTCAAAGCTGACGTCGATTCCGACGAAGCATTCACTCCCGACACCGAAGTTGTCGAAAACGGCGTTCTTTTGGAATCCAAATTCCGTTCCGCTCCGTACTTTACTCTCGACATCGACGGAATCACTCTTCTTGCCTGATAGAATTTGAATCTTTGATTCCAACGATTTGGCGGAGCCTCTGCTCCGCCAAATCGAGTTTATTACAAATATAAAAACAAGGAAAATATGGACAAACCCATCGTTTTACAGTTGAAAGGCATAACAAAGCGTTTTGGCACAAAGGTCGTTGCAAACGATCATGTCGATCTCGATCTGCGCCAAGGGGAAATATTGTCGATTTTGGGCGAGAACGGCAGCGGTAAGACCACGCTTATGAATATGATCATAGGCATTTATCGACAAGACGAAGGCAACATCTTTATCAACGGTGAAGAAGTGACCATTCTCTCTCCGAAAGACGCTTATAAATATAAAATCGGCATGGTACACCAACACTTCAAACTTGTCGATGTTTTTACAGCCACGGATAATATCATTCTCGGCGAAAAAGAGCCAACGTTCTCAATCAAAGAAGAGGCGAAGCGCATTAGAGAAAGTGCTGAAAAAAACAATGCCGAGTTTGCAGCTTACAATCCCGACGAGCATACGGGAGTGTTGTCGTATTTGACTGCTCCGAAAAAACAATCGGATTTTCAAACCGCAATGAAAATTGCGGCATTGCCGTTTATTAAAGCCGCAAAAGCGATTAAATTCGGCTGGCTGGCGAAAAATCGTGGCGCGAAATTGCAAAAAATTGCCGACAAATACGGCTTTGAAATCAATCTGAACGAGAAAATATACAACATGTCGGTTTCCCAAAAACAGACTGTTGAAATCATAAAAGTGCTTTACAGAGGCGCGGATATTCTTATCCTTGACGAACCTACCGCCGTTTTGACGCCTCAGGAAATCAAAAAACTGTTCGACGTTTTGCGCAAGATGAGAGAAGACGGAAAATCTATAATCATCATCACGCACAAACTCAACGAAGTTATGGAGATAAGCGACAGAGTTGCGGTTTTGCGCAAGGGACAACACATCGCAACCGTCAATACTTCTGAAACGAGCGAGCAAGAGCTTACCGAAATGATGGTTGGCGAAAAAGTCGATCTCAATATCGGCAGGACAAATCCTCACGACGTTGAAGACAGAATCGTCGTAAACCACCTTTCGTCGGTGAATCATGAAGGCGTCAAAGTGCTTGACGACGTGTCTTTTACCGCAAAATCGGGTGAGATACTTGGAATTGCGGGTATTGCAGGAAGCGGTCAGAAAGAATTGCTCGAAGCGATTGCCGGACTTCAAAAACTCAACGATGGCGAAATATTTTATTTCGATCCGTCGAAAAATAACGAAAAAGTGGATTTGCGCTCCAAAACACCCGTGCAAATCAGAGAACTCGGCGTCAGACTTTCATTTGTCCCCGAAGACAGACTCGGCATGGGGCTTGTCGGCAATATGGACCTTGTTGACAATATGATGCTGCGTTCGTATAGAAAGGGAATTCCGTTTTTCCTTGATAGGAAAAAGCCGAAAAATCTCGCGGAAACAATAGTACACGATCTCGAAGTCGCTACTCCCAGCACACACACTCCCGTCAGACGTTTGTCGGGCGGAAATGTGCAAAAGGTGCTTGTCGGACGCGAAATCGCCGCATCGCCCACCGTGCTTATGGCGGCGTATCCCGTAAGAGGCTTGGACATCAACTCGTCGTATATGATTTACAACCTTCTCAACGAGCAAAAAGAGAAAGGCGTGGCTGTTATATTCGTCGGCGAGGATCTCGACGTACTCATCGAGCTTTGCGACAGAATCATGGTGCTTTGCGGTGGCAAAGTGTCAGGCATCGTGGACGGCAGAAGTGCAATAAAAGAACAACTCGGTTTGCTTATGACAAAACACGAGGACGAAAAACAGGAGGCAGACGACAATGTTGAATAAACTTATGCACAACTCCTTCATCCATATCACAAAACGCACGGATACGCCCAAATGGCAATCATGGCTTGTGAGAGTGGCGGCGGTTGTCGTTGCATTGCTTGCAAGCGCGGTGGTGAGCAGTATTTTGCAGCCCGGCACATTCGGCGCTTTTATCCAAAATGTGTTTGTCGGCAATTTTGCAACAACGAACAGAATTATCAGACTGTTGCAAAATACAGCATTGCTTCTCCTCATTTCTCTTGCGGTTACGCCGGCGTTCAAAATGAAGTTTTGGAACATAGGCGCGGAAGGGCAGGTGCTTATGGGCGGATTGATGAGCGTCGTCATGATAAAGTATCTCGGCGGAAAAGTCGACAATTCGCTTCTCATTATTCTTATGCTGATAATGGCGATTCTTGGCGGTGCGGTGTGGGCGGTCATTCCCGCGTTGTTCAAAGCAAAATGGAACACCAACGAAACGCTCTTTACGTTGATGATGAACTATATTGCCACAGGGCTTATATCCATTTGGATTGCAGTGTGGGTTACGAGCGGTTCGCAAGTTTTAGGCGTGCTTAAATATGGCAGATTCCCAAAAATCGGCGGTTATAACTATATTTTGAACATTATTATCGTTGCGATAATCACGATTGTTGTTTCGATATATCTAAAATTCAGCAAACACGGTTATGAATTGTCCGTCGTTGGCGAGAGCCAGAACACGGCAAAATATATCGGCATAAGCGTCCCCAAAGTCATCATCAGAACGATGCTTCTTTCGGGTGCTTTGTCCGGCATTGCAGGTTGGTTGCTTGTTGCCGGAACATCGCATACGATTTCGACAACAAGCGCAGGCGGTATGGGATTTACGGCAATTCTTGTTGCATGGCTTGCCGGATTAAATCCCGTGGCAATGGTGTTTACGTCCTTGCTTGTGCAATTTTTCAATATAGGTGCAGAATATGCGGGTTCAAACTTCGGCTTCGGAACGGCATTCCCCGAAATTATCACTTCGGTATTCTTCTTTGTCGTTATTGCCAGCGAGTTCTTTGTCAATTACAATGTAAAACTCAATCCTGCTTTTGCCGAAAAGTTGAAAAATAAAAAGACATGTGAAGAAAGTGCGGATTCCGTTGAAAATGCGACAAATGCTTCTTTAGAGCAAGAAAATAATCAAAATTTGCAAATCGAGAGCGAAAGCATTGAAAAAGACGATAACGATACAAAAAACATCGACGATAGCGTCGTAAATAAGAATGGGGAGGTAAACGACTGATGTTTCTGACCTTCTTGAGAGAATCGATTAGATTCAGCACCGTGTTTCTTTACGGATCGACGGGCGAAACAATAACACAAAAAAGCGGACACCTCAATCTTGGCACTCCCGGTATAATGTGCATAGGTGCAATCGGCGGAAGTCTTGGGGAATTGTGGTACATAAAATCCTTGTCCGATTTAAGCCAAATGAACGGCTTTTTGGCTGTCTTTATTCCGATTTTGACAACATTGCTGTTCAGCGGACTTGCAGGATTACTGTTCAGCTTTTTTACCGTAACGCTCAGATGTAACCAAAACGTAGTAGGATTGACGATTACAACGTTTGGCGTCGGATTGAATAAATTTGTGCTTGGCAACATGGACAATACGGGATTCGGCGAGGCGTGGAAGTATTTTATCAAATCCTTTCCGTGCGCAAACGACAATTGGTTTACTCAATTGTTCTTCTCATATGGCACGCTTGTGTATCTTGCGTTGATTATTGCGATAATCGTTACTATCGTGTTCAAGAAAACGAGAGTCGGTTTGACGCTGCGCGCTGTCGGAGAAAATCCCGCAACTGCCGATGCGGCAGGAATCAACGTAACTAAATACAGATACATCTCTACAATCATCGGTTGTGCCGTTTCCGGACTCGGCGGACTTTTCTACATCATGGATTACAACGGTGGAAGCATCGGCAACATTGCCGTCACCGTGGAGGCATACGGCTGGCTCGCAGTTGCGCTTGTCATTTTCTCCGTATGGAAGCCCAGCTGGGGCATTCTCGGTTCGATATTGTTCAGCCTGCTGTATTTTGTGCCGAACTTCTTTTCGGTGTCAACAACGGCAATGAAAGAGTTTATCAAAATTCTTCCGTACATTGTTACAATCGTCGTTCTGATTGTTACCAGCATGATAAACAAGCGTGAAACACAACCGCCGGCGGCACTCGGCGTGTCATACTTTAGAGAAGACAGATAAAGGCTTGTCTGTGTATACAAAAAAAAAGCAATGCATTATGCATTGCTTTTTGTTTTTCATGCAAATATTTGTTGTGTTGTTAAGAAAACGGAAAACGCAATAATAAAATCGGTGTCGTTGGTTCATATCGCATAGATTCCATATAATATTCTCAATTGATAATTAGTAAAAAAACCTAAGTAAAAACACGATATGTGTTACAATATAAGTTGTCCATACAATTGACTTAAACACAAAAGTAAGAAATCCGTAGTAATTAGTAGTACTTTGAAAGGGAAAAGCGAAACCGCATAGAAACACGTAGGCACAACAGGGTGATACTTGATATACGTATCGTATCCTAATGTTTGCTTGATTTTGCAATTACACATACAATAAATCGCTTTATAGAAAATTATATAAAAGAATTTGCCGCAAAGTTATTGTCTTTTGCAGATAATGTGATATAATAGCAAAGCAAATGAATTTGCGAATCGGGGATATGGCTCAGTTGGTAGAGCGTCGCGTTCGCAATGCGAAGGCCAGGGGTTCGAATCCCCTTATCTCCACCAGTGAACCGCGGTATACCCGTGGTTCATTTTTTTATACAACCGACGGCGCAGAAGTTGTCTGTGGGGAGTATAGAAAATAAGTAAAGCGAGATTTGAGTATGAAATCGGCAATTATCGGACTTGGTGTCATAGGCAAAGTACATTACGACGTTTTGAAAAGTCAAGACGCCGATATCGTTGCGTTGTGCGACGTTGATGAAAGCGTGCTTGACAAGTTCGACGGTGTGAAAAAGTATTCCGATTATAAAAAGATGCTGGATTGCGAGGATATCGACGTCGTGCATATTTGCACACCGCATTATTTGCATGCGGACATGGTGATTTACGCGCTTGAAAAGGGTGTGAACGTGCTTTGCGAAAAGCCGTTATGCATAAAAGAAGAGGATATCGGACGAATCGTCGAGGCAGAGAGCAAGTCGAGAGCAACGCTCGGCGTGTGCTTGCAAAACAGATACAACAATTCAAGCCGTTTCGTGAAGCAGTTGCTTGAAGGCAAAAAAGTCGATTTTGCGTTCGGTAACGTATCTTGGCATCGCGACGAAGAGTATTATCGCACGGGCGCATGGCGCGGAAAACTCGAAACCGAGGGCGGTGGGGTGATGATAAATCAAGCCATTCACACTCTCGACCTCATGCAATGGATATGTGGTGCGCCAAAGAGCGTTTGCGCCAACACGTACAACTATTCGCTAAAAGGCATAATTGAAGCCGAGGACACTGTAATCGCAATGTTTAAGGGCGACACTGACTTCGAGTTTTTTGCGACCAACACCGCAAAAAGCGATTTGCCTATCGAGATACGCTTTATTTCCGGTGGAGACATAATCACGCTTTATCCCGACGAAGTGCTTGTCAACGGCAAAGTCGCCGACATCGAGCATTGTATGAAGGGCTACGGCAAGATTTCATACGGCAACGGCCACGAAAAACTTATCAAAGATTTTTACGATTGCGTCGCTCGCGGCGAAAAGTTTTGGATTGACGCAAAAGAAGGCTCGGCTTGTGTAAGGCAGGTGCTGGCTGCATACAGAAGCAACGGACAAGAAGTTCTCATTTGACTTTGCCAAACGGCAATACTACGTCAACGCCCCTCGCTTGCCAACTCATGTGCTACGTGTAAACTAGGGTTGTCTTTAGAGGAGTGTTTTTTTGTATTTCATCTGTTTGGCAAAGTTATATAATGTTTTAGAGTTTTAAATATCCGCATAAAATTAATGGTTATTATTGAAGATTTATCGAGGCGTAAAACTGCTTCGGGGTGATGCCGTATTCGTTTTTGAAGGCGCGGAAAAAGTGTGTGTAATCGGAAAATCCGCATTTGACGTAAACCCCGGTGACGGGGTAGCCTTGTTCGATAAACTGTTTTGAAAGCACAAGGCGTTTTTTGAGGATATAACGGTGAGGGGAAGTGTTGGTGTTTTCTTTGAAAACGTGCGCAAAATAGTATTTGT
>ERZ1106939.2142-NODE-2142-length-12965-cov-14.464369_pt1 | contig 12965 bp, 9 predicted proteins | sample MGYA00403669_ERZ1106939 | MGnify/ENA primary metagenome ERZ1106939 (study PRJEB35170, sample SAMEA104062447) | human gut metagenome | biome: human gut; feature: human-associated habitat; material: faeces | place: Denmark | collected 2012-09-28 ...
AGAGCAACGAGGCGCTGTACTCCCTTATCAAGATGGGCGGCGCGGACTTCGATGTGATCGTACCCTCCGACTATATGATCGCCCGGCTGATCCAGGAGGATATGCTGGCGGAGCTGGACTACGCCGCCATCCCCAATTTTCAGCTGATGGACCCCCAGTTTACCCATCTGAGCTTCGACCCGGAGAATAAGTACACCGTACCCTACACCTGGGGCAGCGTGGGCATCATCTACAACACGACTATGGTGGACGAGCCCATCACCAGCTGGGGCGCTATGTTCGACGAGAAGTACGCAGGGCAGGTGCTGATGATCAACAACTCCCGCGACGCGCTGATGGCCGCCCTTTGCTATCTGGGCTACGACATCAACACCACAGACGAGGCACAGCTGACAGAGGCCTTCCAGCTGGTGAAGAATGCCAAAGACAAGGGTGTGTATCAGGCCTTCGTCATGGACGAGGTCTTCGGCAAGATGGAGGGCGGCAACGCGGCCATCACCATGTACTACGCCGGCGACTATCTGACCATGCTGGAGAATAACGAGGACCTGGCCTTCGTCATTCCCGAGGAGGGCAGCAACTGGTTCGTGGATGCCATGTGTGTGCTCAAGTCCAGCCAGCACAAGGCCGAGGCCTATGAGTGGATCAACTTTATCGCCGCTACCGACAGTAACCTGGCCAATATGGACTACATCTGGTATGCTTCTCCCAATGCCGAAGCGCTGGCGGAGTATCCCGCGTACTACGAGGAGCAGTATGGCGAGCCGCTGGACGAGGAGATCTACAACATCATGGCCATTCCCGATGAGGAGCGCGAGCGCTGTGAGATCTATGTCAACCTGCCACAGGAGACGCTGAAGTTCTATGATAAGCTGTGGACGCAATTAGGCGTATAGCATGAACTGCGTGCAGGCAAGAAATGCTTTCAAGTTTGGAGGAAAGACTATGATTGAAGTCGGTATGACCTATACCGCTGAAAAGACCGTTACCCCGGATATGACCGCCAAGGCCGTGGGCTCCGGCGGGCTGGAGGTGTTCGGCACCCCATTTATGATGGGCCTGATGGAGTATGCCGCCATGCAGTGCGTGCAGCCGGAGCTGCCGGAGGGCAAGGGCACCGTGGGCGTGGAGATCAGTTCCAGTCACCTGGCGCCCACGCCGGTGGGCATGAAGGTGTCCGCCACCGCAGAGGTGACCGGCGTATCCGCCAACGGTAAGATGATCACCTTCAAGGTCACGGCCCACGACGCCGATGGCCTGATTGGTGAGGGGACCCACACCCGGGCCATTATCGACAACGCCCGCTTCCTGCAAAAGTGCAGCGACAAGCTGGCACGCGTATAAACCACAAAAGGCCGCCCGTAGGGGCGGCTTTTTCCTTGTCATAGGCGGCGGTATTTGATATAATAAACCAACACGATCATCGGGGGGGGAGGAGAGAGGATATGCGTGTGCTGGCCACCATCGGGTTTTCCTTCTCTGCCGGTGTCTTCCTGGCGGCATTGCTGCCCTGGAACGGCTGGCAGCTGTATGCCGCTGGGGGCGTTTTGCTGCTGGCGCTTGCGTGGCTGTTTGCTGCACGCAAGCAAAAATATTTTCGCCGGGGGCTGCTGATCCTGCTGCCGCTGGCGGTATCGCTGGCCTATTTTGCCGGGTATGACCACCTGGTGCGCCAGCCGATAGAGGACCGCTGTGGTGCGGCGTCGGACTTTGCCGCCACCGTTTGTGATTGGCCGCAGGCCACGGAGCGCGGCGCCAGGGTCACGGTGGAGCTGGAGGGCTATCATCGGGCCAGGGCCGTGCTGTATGGTGAAGCGGAGCTGCTGGCGGCCCGACCGGGCGACACGGTCACGGGCACGGCCCAGTGGCAGTCCGCCGTCCATTTCGACAGCGATGATGTGACCCATTTTAACGCCCGGGGCGTGTATGCGCTGCTGTATGGCCGTGAGGATGTGCGTCTGTCGGCGGGTGATGGGGATGCCCTGCGCTGGCTGCCCCAGCGGGCGGGCAAAGCTTTCCGCGAGAAGGTGGCCGCCATCTGGGATGACCCGCGTGTCAGCGGATTCCTGACAGCGGAGCTTACCGGTGATAAGTCCGCTATGGACGATGGAGACTATCTGGCCATGCAGGAGACGGGCCTGGCGCATCTGTTTGCGGTGTCCGGCCTGCACTGCGCTTTTCTGGTGACGCTGCTGGCGTTGCTGATCTCCCGGCGGCAGAGACTGCTGTGCGCCGTGACCATTCCGCTGCTGCTGTTTTACATGGTGATGGTGGGCATGAGCCCATCGGTGGTCCGCGCCTGCATCATGCAGATATTCCTGCTGATCGCGCCGCTGTTCCGGCGGGGCAGTGACCCTCTGACCAGCCTGGCAGCCGCGCTGCTGGTGATCCTGCTGTGCAATCCCTTTGCCGCCGCCAGCGTCAGCTTGCAGCTGAGCTTTTCCGCTACGCTGGGTATGGTGCTGCTGTCGCCCCGGCTGTACAAGCTGCTGACCGGGTGGTATAAGGGGAAATGTCGGCCGCTGCGGACCGCACTGTGTTTTGTAGCGGCGAACCTGTCCGCCACCCTCAGCGCCGTGGTGTTCACTGCCCCACTGACAGCCTGGTATTTCCGCATTTTCGTGCTGGTAGCGCCGCTGTCCAGCTTATTGGCGGTGCCTGCGGCGGGATGGAGCTTCATGGCTGCCTTTGTGACGGTGCTGCTGGGCTTTGTGTGGCTGCCGCTGGCCAGCCTGCTGGGTTGGATCTCCTGGGCGCTGGTGCGGTACATCCTGTGGATCGCCAACGGCATGATGTCCTGGCGCTATCACGCGGTGTATTTCACCAATCCCTATCTCATCTACTGGCTGCTGTTTTTGTACGCGGCCTTTATCGGCTGTGCTGTCACGCCGGACGGCAAGCGGAAATACCTGCTGGCCTCGGCATTGTCGGTGCTGACGCTGACGGCGGCCATCTGGGTCAACCGTCAGGACTATCAGTACGGCGTACTGACCGCCCTGACGCTGGATGTGGGACAGGGCGAGAGCGTCATTCTGATCTCCGGCGGTGAGACGGCACTGGTGGACTGCGGCAGCAGCAACAGCTATAAAGACCCTGGCGGTCTGGCTGCTGACACGCTGCACAGCATGGGCGTCCGGGAACTGAGCGCTGTGGTGGTGACCCACTACCACGCCGATCACACCAACGGTTTGTACGAGGTGCTGCGCCGTATCCCGGTGCAGACGATCTACCTGCCGGACATCGAGGATGAGTATGGCGTTCGGGAGCGCCTGGTGTCGCTGGCGGAGGAGAAGGGCGCGCAGGTGACCTATGTGACGAAGGAGACGGCCGATACGCTGGGCGATACCGTTTTGACCATCTATCCGCCGGTGCAGTCCGGCGGCGATCTGAACGAGCTGGGCCTGACAGCGCTGGCCAGTGCCGGAGACTTTGATCTGCTCATTACCGGCGATATGTCCGGCAGCACCGAGAAAAAGCTGGTGGAAACCTATGCCTTGCCGGATATAGAGGTGCTGGCGGTCAGCCACCACGGCTCCCGATATAGCTCAAATATACGCTTTTTGAAGGCGGTGACGCCGGAGGCGGCAGTCATCAGTGTGGGCGATAACAACTATGGCCACCCGTCGGAGGAGACGCTCCAGCGGCTGCTGGCAGTTGGGGCGGATATCTGGCGCACAGACCAGCAGGGAACCATCCGCATCACCGTGAACGGAGGATAGCATGGCAAAGGAGAAAAAAGAAAAGACCCCCGGTTATGAGGAATTCCACGACGCGCTGCAAAGCGGCGCCGTGGGGAATGTCTATATATTCCACGGCGAGGAGACGTACCTGATGCAGCAGGCGGTGGCGGAACTGCAAGCACGGCTTGTGCCGGCGGGCTTTGAGGAGTTCAACTATCACAGGCTCACGGGCAAAGGACTGACCGTGCAGGAGGTCGTCGAGGCGGCGGAGGCCATGCCTATGATGGCGGAGCGCACCCTGGTCACGGTGGAGGATATGGACTTGTTCAAGTTGGACGAGGCCCAGCGGGGAGCGCTGGTGGCGTTGCTGGGGGACTTCCCGGTGTACTGCACGCTGGTGTTTTTGTACCGGCAGATACCCTATAAGACCGACGCCAAGCTGAAGAAGCTCACCGCCGCCCTGGCGGAGCGCGCCCAGGTGATCGAGTTTGCCCAGCAGGGACAGCAGAAGCTGCAAAAGTGGGTGCGCCGCCGTTTTGTCGCTGCCGGGAAGGATATCGATGCAGGCACGGTAGACCATCTGCTGTTCACCTGCGGCAGCCTGATGACCGGTCTGGTGCCGGAAATCGCCAAAATCGCCGCCTATGCCAGGGGAGCGAAAATCACAGCGGCGGATATCGACGCTGTGGCGGACCCTGTGCTGGACGCGCGGGTGTTCGACATGACGGACGCAGTGGCGGCTCGTGACTATGACAAGGCGGCGGAATGCCTTGCAGAGCTGCTGCGGATGCAGGAGGAGCCTATCCGCATTCTGGCGGCATTGGGAAAGACGCTGCGGCAGCTGTACACAGCCCGGCTGGCGATCGACGGCGGCAAGGACGTGCTGTGGCTGAAGGATTTGTGGCGTATGAAGTCCGATTACCCAGCTAAAAAACTGATGCAGTCGGCTCGGGGTGTGCGGCGCAGCTGGTGCCGTGAGGCGGTGAAGCGCTGTCAGACACTGGACCACCGTATGAAGAGTGAGCGAAACATGGACAGTGAGGGAGAACTGAAGCTGTTCCTCATGGAATTGGCAGGTGTGAAGTGAAGCCGCGGGTCAGGGAAGTCATCGTAGTAGAGGGGCGGTACGACAGAAATACGCTCCTACAGGCAGTGGATGCCGCTGTAGTGGAGGTGGGCGGCTTCGCCCTGTTCAACGACAGGGAAAAGGCGGCGTATCTCCGCCGTCTGGCGGAGGCGCGGGGCGTGATCCTGCTGACCGACCCGGACGGCGCGGGCTTCGTGCTCCGCAGCCACCTGAAGGGGCTGCTGCCCCCGGACAGAGTAAAGCAGGCGTATGTCCCCGACGTGTACGGCAAGGAGAAGCGCAAGAGAAAGCCGGGGAAGGAGGGCAAGCTGGGCGTGGAAGGTATGACGCCGCAGGTGCTGACGGACGCTCTTCGCCGCGCCGGTGCCACCTTCGAGGGGGAGGACGCACCCCGCCGCTCCGCCGGTATTACGAAGGCGGATCTTCTGGACAAGGGACTGATCGGCCCCGGCTCCGCCGAAAGGCGGGCAACGCTGCAAAGGGAGCTGGGTCTGCCCGCACGGCTGACCGCCAACGGGCTTCTGGAGGCGTTGGATCTCCTGCTGACCCGGGAGGAATTTGACGCCCTGTGAGTTTTTTGCAGGAGGGAGGGCAAACCTCTTGCAATTCCCCTCATGGGCGGTTATAATTAAAAATTGCTTTTGCACAATATTACGACATACAAGGAGTGTGAGAAAGATCATGGCCGAGGAAATCAAGACCCCCGAAACGGAGGAGTCCGGCAAAAACTTCATTATCAATTTCATCGACGAGGACATCGCAGAGGGTGGTCAGTTCCAGGGAATGACCGTCCACACCCGTTTCCCGCCGGAGCCTAACGGCTATCTGCATATTGGACACTGCAAGGCGCTGACCATCGACTTCGGCACCGCCGAGCGGTATAACGGCCTGTGCAACCTGCGTATGGATGACACGAACCCCACCAAGGAGGACGAGGAATTCGTGGAGGCCATCAAGCAGGACATCCACTGGCTGGGCTTTGACTGGGGCGACCGCTTCTTTTACGGCAGCGACTACTTTGAGGAGGACTACCGCCAGGCGGTGCTGCTGATCAAAAAGGGGCTGGCCTATGTGTGCCAGCTGACGCCGGAGGAATTCAAAGCCAACCGCGGCGACATCGGCATCCCCGCCGTGTCCCCCTACCGGGATCGCCCGGTGGAGGAGAGCCTCGACCTGTTCGCCCGCATGCGCGCCGGGGAGTTCCCCAACGGCGCCATGACGCTGCGGGCCAAGATCGACCTGGCCAGCGGTAACTTCAATATGCGTGACCCGGTCATCTACCGTATCAACCACATGAGCCACCACCGGCAGGGAAACAAGTGGTGCATCTATCCCATGTATGACTTCGCGCACCCCATTCAGGACGCGCTGGAGGGCATCACCCACAGCCTGTGCTCGCTGGAGTTTGAGGCGCACCGGCCCCTGTACAACTGGGTCATCGAGCACTGTGAGCTGCCCGCCCATCCCCGGCAGATCGAGTTTGCCCGGCTGGGCATCGACCACACGGTCATGTCCAAGCGGAAGCTCCGCAAGCTGGTGGAGGAGAACTATGTCTCCGGCTGGGACGATCCCCGGATGCCCACGCTGTGTGGCCTGCGCCGCCGGGGATACACCGCCGCCGCTATCCGCAGCTTCTGCGAGCGCATCGGCGTGGCCAAGTCCCCCAACACCATCGAGTACGGCTTCCTGGAGCACTGCCTGCGGGAGGACCTGAACGCCCACGCGGAGCGCACCATGGCGGTGCTGCACCCGGTGAAGCTGACGGTGACCAACTATCCCGAGGGTAAGAGCGAGGTATTCACGGTGGAGAACAACCCCACCGACCCGGCGCAGGGCACCCACGAGATCACCTTCTCGCGCCATCTGTGGATCGAGGCGGAGGACTTTATGGAGGTCCCGGTGCCCAAGTACAAGCGACTGACCCCCAACGGTCCGGAGTGCCGCCTGAAGGGTGCGTATCTGGTGCAGTGTACCGGCTGTGTGAAGGACGCGGACGGCAACGTCACCGAGGTGCTGTGCACCTATGATCCGGAGTCCAGCGGCGGTGATCCCGCCGACGGCCGCAAGGTCAAGGGTGCCACGCTCCACTGGGTGGACGCGGAGAACTGCATGGACGCGGAGGTCCGGCTGTACGACAATCTGTTTTCCGACGAGCAGCCCGACGGCCCGGACAAGGACTTCCTGGACTGCCTGAACCCGGAGAGCCTTACGGTGCTCACCGGCTGCAAGGTGGAGCCGGAGATGCGGAAGGTGGCGGAGGCGTTCGACAAGCAGGCCGACCGCACCGGCGTCAACGCGCCCACGTTCCAGTTCATGCGTGTGGGCTATTTCTGCCTGGACAACCGTGACAGCTCCGCGGCGCATATGGTGTTCAACCGCAGTGTGTCTCTGAAGGACAGCTTTAAGAAGTGAGAAAAAGCACCCCTCCGGGGGTGCTTTTTTTCATGGAAGCGAGACGAAAAAAGCAGCACCGGGAGGCGCTGCTTTTTCATGTGTGATTTAAGCGCCGGACCTCGAAGTCTGTCTCGGCCAGGGTGCTGTCGGCGGTGCCCACCTGAAGGGCTACGGTAAAGATGCCCGAAGCGCTGTCGTAGCGCAGACTGACATCGCGGACCCGAAGACCCCGGGGATAGGCGGCGCTGCTGAGCAGTCTGGTGCTGCCCAGGGTGAGCTGGCCGTCGGCATCCACCTGAAAGGCGGCGCCCTCGCCCTCTACGCTGCCCAGGTCCTGAATGAAGATGTGGTCCAGGCTGCCGTCCGCGCCGGGGGTCACGGTGCCGCAGAAGCGCAGCTTGTCGCTGATAACGCTGGTAAGGGTGGAGCACAGCTCCTGGGCCTCGGACAGCTGCATGGAGCTGTTGTAGGTGCGGCCGGCGAAGCGGACGCCCACGGTCAGCAGGGCGCTGACGAGCAGGACGATGAGAACGGCGCACAGCAGCTCCGTCAGGGTGAAGCCGCGGCGGTCACGAAGCTTGTTCATGGCGTGACCTCCTCGTAATAGAGGCAGCCGTTGTTCTCATAGACCTGCACGGTGGTGCGGCCGCTGCGGGTGCCGCCGCCGGAGGCGGTCAGGGCGGCGGTGTCGTTCGACACCGCGCTGCTGTAGTGGAAGGAGATGTCGGCGGAACGGACCTTAGCGTTGATCTTGGCGGCGGAGACGGCGGCGGTGGTCAGAAACACGAAGGTCAGTACGATGATCAGGATGGAGACCAGCGTCTCTACCAGCGTTTCGCCGCGGGTGCTGTTCAGCTTTTTGATACGACCGCCTCCTTTTCGATGGTGGCATTATCTGACGGCCAGGAGATCGTTGTTGTGGTCGTGGTGACATCGCGGACCCAGAGACCGCCGCCGCTGACGGTGCTGACAGTGGGATCGGCCTTGTTTTCGCGGAGCGTCAGCACCAGGCGGCAGTCACTGTCGCCGCCGTCGGCCAGGTGCAGGACGATGGTGATGTCGTAATTGGGCGCCATGGTAAAGACGGCGGAGACATCGTCCAGCCCGTCCACGGAGAGGGTGATGGTGTCGGTAAAGCTTTTGCCGCTGTCCCTGTCCACGGCGGCCTTGCCGGCCTTGAGCCATGCGGCCGTAAACCCGGTGGGTGAGGTCGTTTCGCGGCTCGTTTCGGTGGAGGTGTCATTGGTATAGGTGGTTTTCACCGTCTCCTGGACAAAGGAGGCGTTCAGGATATCATCACGCAGCAGACGGGCCGCGGAGCTGACCGTCAGATACGCCTGCCGGGCAGCCCGGTCATTCTCCAGACGGCGGGCCGAGGAGGTGGCGGCGGTGAGGATCACCGCGCTGACCATACTGGCCGCCAGCAGCAGAAGGAGGGCCATCATCAGCGTGGCGCCCTGTTGGTTTTTCAGTTTGTGCACGGGAGGGCCTCCTTTCTGTGGTGGGTCATGGAAGGGTGTCCGGTGACGGCTCGGGCGTGGGATCGGTGCCGGAGCTGCTGCTGTCCGGGGCGGATGGATCGTCGGAGGGCGTGTCCTCCGGGTCCTTGCTGCCGGAAGCGGGGGTATCGGCGTCCGGGACGGTGGGGGCGCCGCCGCTGTCCGTCGTTTTGCGCACGGCGGTGAAGGCCGTGTCGGCATACAGCGGCTGGGTGATGTCCGGGGTCCAGCTGTCGATGGTGTCCGGGGAGATGCCGTTGTCCGTCAGAAGCCGGGCCACGTCCTCCGCCGTAGGCGCTGTGCCGTAGGGGACAGACAGGGTGAACGCCTGCTCATCCACCCGGAGGGTGGCGGTCACCCGGGTGTCCTCCTCCGTCAGGGTGTAGGGAATGGACAGGGTGAAGGCGTGGTTTTCGGCGTCCGTCAATGTGACGGTGAGGGTGATCTGGCCTTGGCTGCGCCCCTTGACCGTCAGGGGACGGTAGGTGAAGGCGCTGGTGGTGTCCTTTGCCGGTGTGCCCACGGTGACGCGGAAGTCGTCGTTCTCGGCGCGGAACACGTCGGGATGGAGGACGGAGGTGTCCTCGTCGTTGGAGACGGGCATGGGCCGGAGGACGTACTCCGTGGCGTCGGCGCCGCCTTTGACGGTGACGCCGGAGACGGAGAGACCGTCAAAGGTGGCGGCGCTGCCCCGGCTGTACAGGTACAGCTTGGCACCGGCGTAGGCGGGGCGGTCGGTGTACGGCGCGCCGGAGGGCACGTCGTCCGTGAAGGCCGTGCCGTCCTTATTCATGACGCCCTGCTGATAGACAGGGGGTTCGTCGGAGGTGTTGGCGATGCCCAGCACGCCCTGCATACGGACGGGAAGCACAAGGGGCAGCTTGCTGGTGAAGCTCTCGCCGCCGGCGGTGTAGGTGGCGGTGACCATGGTGCGGTCCTCGCCCTCACCGGTGGCGGTGAGGGTGACAGAGGCCGTACGGTCGGCCTTGGTAACGGGAACAGAGGCCGTGAGGACACTGTTGCCGTACTGGGGCGTGACTGTCCAGTTGACATCCAGTGCGCTGCCGTGGCTGTCGCGGGCGGTGAGCGTTAAATTACAGGTGGCACCGACAAAGAAGTCATCGCCGGGCAGGCCGTCCACGGAGATGTCCAGCGTGGAGGTGACGCTCACCAGCAGTCGGGCGGTATAGCCGCCCAGCGTGGCGAAGACCTCGGTAGAGCCGACCGACAGGCCGGTGAGGGTCACGGAGTAGCTGTGCCTGACGTCTGCCGGGGGCGTCTGTGCCTGCGGTACGGAGACATTCACGATGCCCTCGCGGGAGCAGGTGATGACGGGGACGGCGTCAGCGTCGGTGTCCTGGGTGAAGTGCAGCGACAGTGTGACGCTGGGGGTGGTGATACGGTCCAGCGAAAGGACGCCGCTGCTCCAGTACAGGCCGCGGGTGGGCCATTCGCCGTAGTGCAGGCAGGCGGTGCCCTGGGTCAATACGGTGGGGAAGGGGTAGTCCTGTCCGCGGAGGGCTGCCGCGCTGCCGGGGAAGCTGTATTTGCCGTGGGCCGACTGGCCGTTTTCCTCCGTGGTGACCCAGTGGAAGCTGCCGTCGTCGCTGCCGCCGTTCAGCAGCGCGGTGAAGCTCTTTCCGTCGATGTCCGCACGGCCGGACATCTGCTCGTAGCTCAGGGCTGTCAGGCCGTTGATGGTGTAGGGGCTGCTGCCGGTGTTCCAGGTGTACTTGGACAGATAGCTCAGATCGCCACGGAGCATATCCATCCGCGCGGCATCGGTGTTCAGCAGGGTGGCCAGGGAGTAGTAGGTGTAGATGTATTGCCCCTGGGATGGGGACCAGGTACTGTTGGACTTGCTGTAGAAGGTGGGGAGGTTGCCGAAGGAGATCGCGGCGCTGCTGTCCAGGTAGTAGCAGTTGTTGATGGTCAGCCGGGCAGTGCCGCCGCTCACACCGGCGCGGTCGGCGATGCTGCCGATGAGGGAGATGCCGGTGATGGTGCCCTCCATGGCAGGGAAGGTCACGTAGGTGTAGCAGTTGTTGTAGGTGGGCTGGCCGTCCTTGCTGCCGGAGAAGTTGGAGAAGGTGGCGGAGAAGCCGCTGCCGCCGATGCCGCCGATGTACACGTAGGTGTCCGGGCCGGCCTCTGCGCCGCCCTGGGTCATTTTGACGGCCTTAGGCGTCGACTCATAGCGATCCACGAAGGCGGTGTTGGTGCTGTTGCCGGTAAGGATGCGCTCGTTCAGCAGATCGTTGGCGACGGTGATGCTGCCGCCGGTGTAGCAGTCCGACACATCATAGCGGACGCCGCCCACCAGGCCGCCCACGCGGACATAGTTGCCCCACTGGGCCTTGTTCATGGCGCCGGTGTTTGTTTCACTGGCGTAGCGGTGGGTACAGTTGATATTCAGCTTGACCACGGCGGAGCACCTGTTCAGATTGGCGCTGGATACGCCCACCAGCCCGCCGATGGCGGCTTCGCCCAAGAACTGCCGGTTTTTGCTGTTGTCGGTCACGGTGTAGCCGGCGATAGCGCAGTTGCTGATGGTGCTGACCTTCGTCTTGTCCTTCAGGTTTTCATCATAGTCGTAGGCAATGCCTACCAGACCGCCCAGGGCGTAGGAGGTGGCGTAATTCTCCGGCCCGGTGGCACCGGAGGCGGGGGTGGCGTCGGTCTTGCGCTGGATAACGGCGTCGTTGTCGCTGTAGAGCACGATGTTTTTGATCTCTGCGCCGGCGGTGGTACCGAACAGACCCACGTTGTAGCAATGGGAGGTGATGTTCACATTCTTGATGTAGTAGTTGCCGCCGTCGTAGATACCGCCGAACCAGTTGTACAGCGTCAGATCATAGGTTTCATTGCCCCTGTTGTTCAACTGACCGTTGTTCACCGCACCGGCAATGGGGTGGAAGTCATAGTTTGCGGCCGTGCCGTCGGTGGCGGTGCCGTGTCCTGCGCCGTTGAGGTCGTGGGTCTGCTGCCAGGTGAGGATAGGACGGGGGCCGCCGGTGCTGTCGCCGGCCAGCGCCATCGCCTTTGTCTGCAGCGCATTGTCGCGGCGGTTGGTGTATTGCAGATAGGGATAATACTTGTAGTCACTATTACTGCCTGTGACATCGCGCGTCGTGCTGCCCTGACCGTTGATGTAGCTCCAGTTGATGTATTGCAGCTGCGCTATGGAGCGTACCTGGTAGGGCTTGGAGGCCGTTCCCGGCGCATTGTTGGAGGACAGGGCGAAGGAATCGGCAAAGAAGGGGCTGACGGTGTAGGTCAGCGCGGCGTCCTCGTGGGTCAGCGTCCAGGCATCGTTGGCCTGGGTGCCGCTGGTCAGGTGCAGACCGTTATCGGAGGTCTTGTAGGTGACGAAATTGAATTCCGGCATCTGCCGGTGCAGGTCATCGGCCGCCCAGGTATAGCGAGTGCCGGTCACGGTGATGCCGGTGGAGAGCTCAGGCTCGGTGGTGCTGCCGGCGGACCAATAGTAACCGTAGCCGTAAGCAGTGACGGTGCCGCCGTCGTCATGGGAGACACAGAGACTGCTGTTGGTCTTGTATTCGCCGTCCTCGACACCGATCGAGGAGAAATAGTAGCCGCTGCCGGTGGGCTTGGACTCATATTCCCAGTACAGCAGGCCCAGAACGCCCATATCGGCAGGGGTCACCCAGTCGCCGTAATGGACGCGGCTGCCGTCGTGGCCGACGACGATGCCGGGATAGGGGTAGGCCTTGCCGGCGGAGTCCAGGGTCTTATCGTGCTGGAAGGTATTGGCGGCGGAGACGACGCCAAAGCCGCCCAGCCGGGTGGCCATGCCGCGCAGGGCCGGCTCGTTCACCGGAGCTGCGCCGGATCTGTCCGTGTACTGGTATAGGTGAACGCTGTCTACAAAGCGGTATGTGCCGCCGTTGAGGTAGCAGCAGCCGGATACGCCGCCGGCAGTGGGGGCAAAGCCGTGAATATCCGCACTGGGTGAAGTCATGGCTGTGGCGCAGTAGCTGGCGCGGAGAGAGCCGGTGTTGCTGCCGGCAAAGCCGCCCAGCGTCACGCCGCCGCCGTTGATCGTGCCGATCTCAATGTCGGCCATGGCGTAGCACTGCTGGACAACGCCACTGTTGCCGCCAGCGAAGCCGCCGGTGCAGAGCGTGGCGAACAGGCTATTGGCGAAAAGGCGCGGTGCGCTGACGCCGGAGGCGCGGACCGTACCGCTGTTGCGTCCCACCAGGCCGCCCAGATACAGGATACTGCCGTGGAGTGCATAATTTTAAGTGTAAATGACACATACATGGACGCACAGGAGGTTAT
>ERZ1106939.2159-NODE-2159-length-12867-cov-22.788011_pt1 | contig 12867 bp, 16 predicted proteins | sample MGYA00403669_ERZ1106939 | MGnify/ENA primary metagenome ERZ1106939 (study PRJEB35170, sample SAMEA104062447) | human gut metagenome | biome: human gut; feature: human-associated habitat; material: faeces | place: Denmark | collected 2012-09-28 ...
ACACCACGGGGTTCACAGGTATGCCAAACAAAGGATTTTTAGGCCCTTCCTCGCAACCGGCAAGGCTGACTAGGATACTGCGCCATCGCAGGTTCAGTATAGCATATTACAAGTGTATATACAAGCGGATATTCATAAACTTTCTGTTACAGAGGCAACGTTCGCCCCTGCCGAATGCATCAGTATTCACGCAGGGCCAGCTGCCGTGCCATTTCGACGAGGAAGTCGGAATTTTCAAAGCAGCCGAGCGCGTCGATGGCGGTCTTCGTCTCGGACTCGATCATCTTCGAGCACGCGCCGATGCCGTACAGGCGGACGAAGGTGTTCTTGTTTTCGTCGACGTGGGTCGCCTTGCCAAGCTTGGCCGCGTCGCCGAGGACGTCGAGCATATCGTCGCGGATCTGGAAGGCCAGGCCGAGGTTCTGCGCGTAGGTCTTCGCGGCGTCGAGCTGCTGCTGCGTGCCGCCCGCGGCGACGACGCCGATTTGACAGGCCGCCTGGATGAGCGCGCCCGTCTTGCGGCACTGGATATCGTAGATGCCCTGCTCGGTGAGCTCCTGCTCCTCGGCGTCCATGTCGAGGACCTGACCGCCGACCATGCCGAGCTCGCCCGCCTGCTCCGCCAGGATGCGGATGGCCTTGACCGTTACAGCCGGGTCAGCGGCTGCAGACGCGGCGGTCTCAAACGCGGCGGTGAGCAGACCGTCGCCGGCCAGCACGGCCAGCGCTTCGCCGAAGACCTTATGGTTCGTGAGCCGTCCGCGGCGGTAGTCGTCATTGTCCATGCACGGCAGATCGTCATGGATCAGGCTGTAGGTGTGGATCATCTCCAGCGCACAGGCAAACGGCAGCGCGCTGCGCCAGTCGCCGCCGCAGATCCGGCAGAATTCCAGCGTCAGCACCGGGCGGATCCGCTTGCCGCCGGCAAGCAGACTGTAGCGCATGGCGTCAAACAGCCGCTTCTGCGGCAGATCCTCACAGAACTTCCCCTGCAGAAATTCTTCGATGGCAGCACGATACTGCGCAATCTGGTCCCGAAATTCACTCATCGCGTACATACTCCGTTTCTGCCGGCGTACCGTCGGCGGTTTTCATCAGTTTCACGATCTCGGTTTCCGCGCCGTCCAGCAGCTTTGTACAGGACTGGACAAGCGCCGTCCCCTCCTGAAAGAGCTTCAGGGATTCTTCCAGCGGGACGTTGCCCTGCTCGAGCTGCCGGACGATCGTCTCCAGCCGCTCCATCGAGGCTTCAAAGGTCTTCGATTTTGCACTCATGTCGCATCCTCCTGTATTTGTTCCACGCGGGCCGTCAGGCTGCCGCTGCTGAAGCTGACGCGGATCGTCTCGTTCTCGCGGACGTCCGCCGCGCGGCTGATCACCGCTCCCGCCTCGTTCGTCACCATGCTGTAGCCGCGGGAGAGGACCTTCAGCGGGCTCATCGCGTCAAGTGCAGCCGTCAGGCGGACAAAGCGCTGCTTGCTTTCATGCAGCGTCTTCTGCTCCGCCGCCTGCAGACGGGTCGAAAGAAAATCGAGCAGGACCCGGCGGTCCTCCAGATAGTTGAGCGGGCTTTGCAGCACGCGCTTTTCTGCCAGCGCGGAAAGCCGCTGGCGGCTGAGCTTCACGCTTTTCTGCACGCTCTGCTGCATGGAAGCCTGCATCATCTGCAGCTTTTTCTGCAGCTCCTGCCGGTCCGGCACGGCAAGCTCCGCCGCGTTGCTGGGAGTCGCAGCGCGAAGATCGGCGACGTAGTCGGCAATCGTCACGTCCGGCTCGTGCCCGACGGCGGAAATGACCGGGATCTCGGAATCATAAATGGCCCGGGCCACGCGCTCGTCGTTGAACGCCCAGAGATCCTCCATCGAGCCGCCGCCGCGGCCGGTAATGATGAGGTCCGCGACCTGATAGCGGTTGGCATAGCAGATCGCGCCCGCGATCTCCGCCGGGGCCTCCGCGCCCTGCACGCGTACAGGCAGGAGCTTGACCTTGGTCAGCGGATACCGCTTGCCGAGAATGCGGAGCATATCCATGATCGCCGCACCGGCGGCGGAGGTGATGATGGCGATGGTATGCGGATATTTGGGGATCGGCTTCTTGTGCGCGGGATTAAAAAGGCCCTCCTTGGCCAGCTTTTCCTTCAGCTGCTCGAACGCAACGTAGAGATCGCCCGCGCCGTCGGCTGTGAGCGTATTGCAGTAGAGCTGGTACGCGCCGTCGCGCGGGAAGACCGTCACACGGCCGGAGGCAATCACCTGCATCCCGTTTTCCGGCCGGAAGCGCAGCCGCTGCGCGCTCGAGCGGAACATGACGCAGCGCAGCGCGCCCTCAGCGTCCTTGAGCGTAAAATAATGATGGCCGGACGGATAGACTTTATAGTTGCTGAGCTCGCCGCGCACGCAGATATTGCCGAGCAGCTCGTCGCGGTCGAGCAGAAATTTGATATATTCGTTGACCTGCGAGACGGCAATGATGTTCTGCTCCATCACAGTCCCTCCTGCAGGGCCGTCAGCACGGCGATGCCCATGGCGTTGTCGGTGGAATACTGCGGCTCGGCGAAGACGGGCGAAAACTCCCGCATCCGTTCACGCAGCATGGAATTGGAGGCCACGCCGCCGGAGAATACGACCGGCAGACCGGGCTTTTCCGCCAACGCGGCCCGCGTCGCGTCCGCAATGCAGGTCACGATGCAGTTCATGACGAATCTCGCCGTATCGGCGGGGCTGTTCGTTGCCGCATAAAAGGCTTCCGCCTTGTTCTGGATCCCGGAAAACGAGAATTCCAGCCCGTGCAGCTTCACGCGGTAGCGGTCCCTACAGTCCGATCCCCGGCTCAGCGCGTCAATGGATTTTCCGGCCGGGAACGGCAGGCCGAGGAGCTTGCCGGTGCGGTCGATGAGCTGACCGGCAGAGATATCGCTGGTCCCGCCGAGCTTTTCCGCCTTCACATTCTTCCCATCCGGCACGACGAGCAGCAGCTCCGTCGTGCCGCCGGACAGATGCCAGGCCAGATGCGGCACCTGCATCAGATCGAGCCGTCCAGCCGACCACAGACTCGCCGCGATATGCCCCTGCTGGTGAGAAAACTCGTACAGCGGCACGCCGAGGATCTGCGCGAGGCAGCTCGCCTGCGACCAGCCGGCCAGAAAGCACGGCATATACGAGCCTTCGATGGCCCGCGGCCGCGTGCTGACGCCGATGGCCGTGATGTCTTTCAGCTCTACCGACGCGCAGAGTGCCTGCACCAGCTCCGGCAGCCGCTTGACATGCGCAAACAGCGCGTCAGACTGCCGCAGCCCCAGCTCTCCCGGCTTCACGTCCAAAAGGCGTGAGCAGTTCCTGCCGCCCACGCCGTCGAAAGCCGCCACCGAAGTGGTATAGTTGCTCGTATCAAAGCCAAGCGTCAGCATGGCTGCTCCATCTGGCGGGCAAAGCCGCCGAGGATCCCGTTGACAAAGGACACGACGTCCTCGTTCTCATACTTGCGCGTGAGCTCGACTGCCTCGTTGATCGCAGCGCTCACCGGCGCATCTTCGATATACAGCGCCTCGTACATGCAGACCTCCATGATGGCCACGGCCATTCTGGCGATGCGCCCGAAGCTCCAGCCGACGGAGTATTTGGAGATGTAGCCCTCCAGCTCCTCACGTTTGGCCTGCACGCCCTGCACGACGCTGGTCAGGTATTCAAGCTGCTTGCCGTCTGGCTTTTCCGCATAGACGTCCGTCTCGGTCTTGAGCGTCGGGTAATAGCCGTCGTCCATGAGTGTCTGCAGCGCTTCGCCGGCGGTGATATTGTTGAAATTCATCTCGAAGACGAGATGGCACGCGATCTCTCTGGCGTTCGATCTGGTCATATGTTTCTCCTTGCTGCTCTTTCTTCCGTAGTTCCAAAAAAGAAACCCTTTACGCAAGCAAAGGGTTTGCTTTTTGGCTTATTTTTTCAGTTCCTTCGGCATGGCGATGCCGCAGATGTTGACGTTGACCTGTGCGACGGCAAGACCGGTGATCGACTCCACGCTCGTCTTGACGGCGTCCTGCACGGTCTTGGCCAGCGAAAAGACGCTCTGGCCGAACTTGGCGACGACATCGCATTCGATCGTGACGGAGCCGTCTTTGATCGGCGTCAAACGGACGCCGCGGGCCAGCGTCTTCATGCCGAGCATCTCGGCGATGTCAGTGCTGATGCTGCTGGACAGGCCGCAAACACCCTCTACCTCAAGAACGGCAGCTGCCGCAACGGATGCGACGACGTCTTCCGAGATCTGCAGCGTCCCATTTTCGAGCTTCTGCGTGAAGTATTCGTTCTTCTCAGCCATACTGGTTCCTCCGTTTCAGGGATACAGAAAAGGTTCTGCTTTTATATTGGATTCATTTTACCACAAAACCGCTAAAATGCAATCCCTTTCTGAAAATCCGGACGGCAGGATCAGGGCTTGACTTCGATGATGCGGACCTGCGAGAGCGAATAGTCGGTCTGTGAGGTCACGATGTCCGAGATGAGCGCGGCATCCGCGTCGCTCAGCCCGTCCGCCGGGGACGAGACCGCCACGCAGACCACACCGTCATTGATATAGGTCACGCAGTCGTCATAGCCCTTGGCGATCACGAGGCTTTCAATCTGCGCCTCGCTCAGCGCCGTGCCGACGATGGTGTTGAGCGTCTGGCAGGCCGTCTCGCCGACCTCCGTGCCCTCGTCATAGGCGATGGTCTGCTCCAGCAGCTCGACGGCGGAATCGCGCGATTCCTGCCGGCTCAGCCGCACCTGCGCGAAATAATCCGCGCTCGACGTCTGCTCCCCGCCCGATGCCGCGATGGCTTCCGCCTGCACGCCCTCGCCGTCGCTCACGACGAGCGTGTCCTCGCCCATGACCTGCTCGGCCGAGAGCGTCTCGGTCAGATCCGTCGCGTCCGATTTCTGCGCCCTGGACCAGTTGAGGTATGCGCCGGCGCAGACCAGCAGCAATACCGATGCGATGATCGCGTTTCGCTTCCAGATTTTCATTACGAACTCCTCCTATTGCCCCTTCATTTTTACCACTGCAATTTTATTGCTACCGAGCCCGGTCAGGCTCGAGACAGCCTGGATGATGGCAAGCCGCACGCTTGCGCTGTCTGCCCCGTCGCAGACGACGAGCGCGCCCTGATACTGCGGATACAGGACCGACTGCGCCGCCGGTTCCTTTTCGCTGCTGCCCGTCTGGCGGAAGACCGTCTCGGTCTGCGTCGTCGTGCTCCCGGCGGAGGTGACGGTGCGGCTGTCCGTCTGATAGAGCGTTGTTTCGCTCCCGGAAAGCGTCAGCATGAGCCGGACGCGCCCCGCGCCCGCAATGCCGGAAAGCAGCTGCTCGAGCTGGCTCGTGGTCGCGTCCAGGTCGAACCCGGACACTGCTTCTACCGGCACGCTCTTCGTCTCCTGCTTTTTTCCCGTGGGCCACGCAGCAAGGATCAGTCCGGCCAGAAAGATGAGCAGCGGCAGCCGGTATTTTTTCAGCAGCCGCGGCGCCTGCTCCCGCAGCTGCGCAAGCCTTCCCCCGCTCACGGCAGCCATACCTGCCGCTCCGGCGCGATGGCAAACGTCTGCTCCAGATAGGTCTGCAGCTGCTGCTTCTGCGTTGGGGTGGCGGCTCCGCGGATCGTCACCCCGCTGGGATAGGGCGTCGCCGCCCGTGTTTCCATCTCCAGCTCCACGGAGATCTGCATCCCGAGGGACGAGGCTTTGTCCAATATATATGTCTGCACGCGGCCGGATATGATGCTGGCCACAAGCTCCTGATTCTGGATCTCAATACCCGTTCTTGCTTCCTCCTTTTCCAGCTCCAGCCGGCTGATCGCCTCTGCCAGAGAATCATAGTCCAGCTCCGCCAGCGACGTGAGCGCGAGCAGCAGCATCAGAAGGCCGCACAGCATGGCTGCCACCCGCCGCGGCGTCCCCTTCGGCAGCGCCGCGAGCAGGATCGCCCCGGCAAACGCCCCTGCTGTGATGCGCAGCAGGTATCCGCGTACCGCTTCGATCATCCGGCCGCCACCTTCATAAAGCAGCACGTCGAAAACAGCAGCAGAAGCGCCGCGCAGCCGACCATGCTCAGAAGATACCCCATGGCGCTCGTCTGCGCGCCAAGGAGCGCCGCGTGCTCCTTCCCTGACGCGAGCCCGGCGGCCGCGGCCGTGAGCTTCATCGTGAGATAGCAGATCGCGATCTTCAGAAACGGCACGAGCGCCATTGCCAGCACGGCCAGGATCCCGAACGTCCCCGCCGTCGCCCGCAGGAGCTTTGCGCTCTGCAGGACCGCCTCTGAGGCGTCGGCAGCGATGCCGCCCACGACCGGGAGCGCCGCCGAGAGCGTCGATTTTGCCGCGTTGACCGCCGCCTCGTCACTGCTGCCGGAGAGTAAGCCCGTGAGCGAGAGATAGGCCGTGAACACATACATCACTCCCTTTAAAAGCGCCGAAATGCACCAGCCGAGCAGCGTGCGGACGCTGCCGAGCCGCTCGTCCGGCAGTCCGCATTCCACTGTTGCGAGCCCGAGATACGCATAGACGAGCGGCAGCAGCAGCGCGCGGATCAGGCTCGTCAGGAGGCTGAAAAACAGCGACGAGCCCATATACAGGCTTCCCGCCCCGCTCAGCGCGCCCGCAGCAGACGCCGCGCCGCACATGACAGGCAGCAGAAGCTTCGCATACGCCTCCATCTCGTCCAGCACGCCGGTAGCAAGACCGATCATGCTTTTCATGCTCGCGGCAAACAGCGCCGTGATCGCGAACGCGCCGGTCAGCGACTGCAGCTGCAGCCGGTCCTTGGGATAGGCCTGCCGGACCAACTGGCAGATGAGGGCCGCCGTCAGCAGCATCGCCCCGGTCTGCACCGCCTCCCGCAGCGTACCGACGGAGAGATTCGACGCCCATTTGAAAATATCCAGGATCGCGGACGCAGGATCGGTCTGCGACGCCGGACTGTAGTCTTCCAGCGCCTCGCGGGTCTGGCCGGACAGCGGATCTGTCAGCGAGTCGACCTGCAGGATCTGTCGTTCCTGCTCCAGGACGTCCGCGGCCGAGACCGGCAGCGCGAGCGCCGCCAGCAGCAGTAGCAGGATCCATCCGCGCCGCATACTACCCTCCTATCATTGTCTGCAGCAGAGAAAGCACCATCTCCAGCAGCGGCAGCGCCAGATAGATGCACAGAAAGCCGCTGCAGATCTCGATCGTCTGCCCGAGCGCCTGCTGGCCGCTGTCGCGGCAGAGCGTCCCGGCGAGCTGCGAGAGAAGGCCGATGGCCGCCGTCTTAAAAAGCGGGGCGAACACGGCCTGCGAAAGGCCGGTGATCTCCTCGAGTCTGCGTACAAAAGCGAGGACCGGCGAGAAAAACGGCAGGACCGTCAGAAAACACAGGGCGCACACCACCGCACACAGCGCCAGCGTCAATTCCGGCGCCTGTTTTCTGAGCAGCAGATTCAGCGCGCAGCAGATGAGCGCCGCCGCGATCAGCTTCCCGACCGTCTCCATCAGAATTCAAACAGCGTCTTGACCATGTCGAACAGCTCTGCGATCCGCTGCACGACGATCATCAGCACCACGACCAGCGCCGCCAGCGAGGTCATGGTCGCCTGTTCCTCCCGTCCGGAGCGGACGAGGACCTGGTTGAGGATCGACACGATGATGCCGACCGCCGCGATTTTGAAGATCAGATCAATATCCATATCAGATGAGGATCACCGCAACAGCCAGTCCCGTGCACACGCCGAGCGTCACATACGTCTTGCAGCGGGCCGCTGCGCTGCCCTGCAGCTGTCGGGCCTCTTCACGCAGACGCCCGAGCGCCAGATCCAGCGCCTGCAGATTCCCGTCCAGGTCGTATTTGCCCAGCGTGTCGAATAAACTCATCAGCGCCGTACGCACCCCGGCCGGGATGCAGAGTCCCTCCGTCCGCCGCAGCGCCTGCCGGCAGGCATAGCCGACCGTGCAGGTATCCGCGGCCGAAAGGCTCCCGGCCAGCCCGGAGAAAAAGGCCGCGACTGCCGCTTCCCGGCTCTCCTGCAGAGCCAGGAACACGTCCGGCAGCGGCGTGAGCCGGTACTGCAGCTCATGCCGGATACGCAGCACCGCGTCAATGAACGCCAGCGTCTGCGCCTGCTGCCGCCGGACGGTCCTGGCCAGGCCAAGGCCCATCGCGCTCGAGGCTGTGAGGATCAAACTCAGTCCGATCAGTTTCAGCATACCGGATCCTTTCCGCGTGAAACGCTCTGTTGTTATCCAGAAACAATACCTGTTCAAACATCCCGGCCCCGAGGACGGCCCGGCACAGGGGCTTTTCCCGCAGCTCCGCGGCGGAGCCAGCGTGGATCGTCGCAAGGATGCGCACGCCGCAGCCGAAGGCCTGCCGGATCCCGGCGAGGTCGGCGGGGCTTGTGATCTCGTCCACGGCCAGCCACTCCGGGTTCATCCCGCGCAGCAGCATCTGCATGCCTGCGGCCTTCGGGCAGCCGGAGAGCACGTCCGTGTGCGGGCCGAGGTCGAACTGCGGCACGCCATGCACCGCACCCGCCAGCTCCAGCCGCTCGTCCACAACGCCGACGCGGCTGCCCGCCGCCGAAAGCGCGCGGATGCAGCTGCGCAGCAGCGTCGTCTTGCCGCTGCCGGGGCGGCCGGCCAGCAGACAGGAGGCCGATAAAAGCGGCAGAAGCTGCTCCGGCGGATGCCGGATCTCGTGCGGGATGCGGATGCAGAGCGACGAGATCTCCCGGATCCCGGTCACGCGCCCGTCCTGCACGACCGCGCTGCCGCATACGCCGATCCGTACGCCGCCCGGCACGCTCAGAAATCCCTCCCGCAGCTGCTCCTGCACGGCGTACTGCGACTGGGCCGAGGCGGCAAGCAGCGTGCGCTGCAGCTCCTGCTGCGGCGTCCGTTCGCAGTGCGGAAGCGGCTGCTCCACACCTCGCCGCAGGATGGAGGGCACCTGCCCACACCGCAGCCGGATCTCCTCGACCTGCGCCGCGTTTAGCCCGCCCAGCGCCTGCGCCGCCTCCCGCGGCAGGATCTGCAGCGCCTGCTTCAGCAACCTGTCCGCCCCCTTCCAGTCCAAGTCTATTGCCGTCCGCGCCGCGATATTCCTCCACCTTGACAAAGCCGCGCTCCCATTGTAAAATTAGTTCGTTCTTCATAAGCCCCAGTAGCTCAGGGGATAGAGCATTCGCCTCCTAAGCGAAGGGTCGGACGTTCGAATCGTCTCTGGGGTGCCAGATGTATCCTTATCTGAACGCATTGTTTTTGTGAACGGCGTAATTGGGATGATCGTGCATCGATAAAGAAATCCCTCTCCAGTTTTGGAAAGGGATTTCTTTATTTTGCGATATGCGCATAGTATTCCTTTGGTGTACTTCGCCGCCTTCTCCCCCATCAGATCCCGATACCGCCCGTCCTGTGCGGACATTTTCCCCTTGACCGTTTCTCCCGTTTTGGATATACTGTTCTTAGAAGAATCTGCGTCGGCGGCGTTTTGGCCGTCAACCCCGGCAGCGAAAGTCCGGGGGGCGTCGGTTCTTCTTTTTTTGAGCGAGAAGGTATAGACGAAATCACCATCATCCCGTTCCATGACGTCCAGGTTGAAGTCGTAAACGCCGTTCCGACCCGGCTGTGCATCATCGACATAATTGATTGCATTTACGAAGTAATGCCAGCGCTCCGAACTCTCGTGCATCCGTGTCTGTTTGAACTCGCCTTTGCTGTTTTCATATCTGGATTCATTCGCAATTTCCCAGATATCATTTGCAAGGTTCAGCGTAATCAGGCGCTCCGTTCGGTTCATGCCGGCGTAGGTGTCCGCGACGATCTCCTCGACGTAGGCGTCCGTGTCGTCGCCGTAGATCCCGGCGTAGGCGTCCACATAGCTCTCGATCATCTCCTTTGTGATCTTGCCCTCGCCCAGCAGCCGCTTCTGGATCTTCGCCGCCATCTCCGGCCAGCGCTTGGCAAGCAAAGGTCTTTCTTCGTTCAACATCACAACCGCTTTGCTGGGCTGCGATGTTGTTTTTGATAAAAAAACAGCCGGATATGGTCCGGCTGTTTTACATAATATCGGTTTTTCGGCAAAAGCTATCCTGACTTGAATGGAAGGCAGGGATCTGTAAATGAAGGGCTTTGCGATGCTGGAGATTGGGAAGGTCGGATGGGTGGAGAAGCCGAAGCCGGTCTGCGGGCCGATGGACGCGGTCTGCCGGCCGCTGGCTGCGGCGGTCTGCACCTCAGATGTGCATACGGTCTGGGAGGGTGCCGTCGGCGAGCGGCACGATATGATCCTGGGACACGAGTGCTGCGCGGAGGTCGTTTCTGTGGGCGAGCTCGTGCGGGATTTCCAACCCGGCGACCGGGTACTGGTGCCCGCTATCACACCGGACTGGAGCTCACTGGAGGCGCAGGCCGGGTTTGCCATGCACTCCGGCGGGATGCTGGCGGGCTGGAAGTTCTCCAACATCAAAAACGGTGTGTTTTCTGAGTTTTTCCACGTCAACGATGCGGATGGGAATCTCGCGCATCTGCCGGAGGGGATGGACATCACGGAGGCGTGCATGCTCTCCGACATGGTGCCGACCGGCTTTCATGGCGCGGAGCTGGCGGATGTGCAGTTCGGCGATACGGTGCTCGTCGTCGGTATCGGACCGGTCGGGCTCATGGCGGTGGCCGGTGCGGCGCTGCGGGGCGCAGCGCGGATCCTCGCGGTCGGCACGCGGCCGGTCTGCGTGGAGGCAGCGCGGAAATACGGCGCGACCGACTTCATCAGCTACAAAAACGGCCCGATCGACGAGCAGGTGCTGGCGCTGACCGGTGGAAAGGGCGTCGACTGCGCGATCATCGCGGGCGGCGATGTGGATACGTTCATCCCCGTCGTAAAGATCCTGAAGCCCGGCGGGCGGATCGGCAACGTCAACTATCTCGGCAGCGGGGACTATGTGAAGATCCCGCGCGCGGACTGGGGCGTCGGCATGGGCCACAAGCTGATCAACGGCGGGCTCATGCCCGGCGGGCGGCTGCGGATGGAGAAGCTCGCCGCGCTCATGACGAGCGGGCGGCTGGACGTGAAGCCACTCATCACCCACGTATTTGACGGCTGGGACAAGCTGCCGCAGGCGCTGCAGCTCATGAAGGACAAGCCGCAGGACCTCATCAAGCCCGTCGTGCGGTTATGACTCCTCTGCCGCAGCGGTCAGATTGAGATAGTAATATTCGGTCTCCGCGGACAGCGGGACGGCGCTTCCCTGCTCCGCAAACCCGAAATTCTGCCCGTAGATCGTGACCAGACCGTGCGTATCCAGACGCGCGGTCTGGTTTTTCAGTGTCAGTATGCTTTCAGTTGTCATAATTCCATAACCGTCAACTGCATTGTCATAGAAGCCAAAGAAATCAAAGCTGTGCGGTTTCCGGGAAATGACTTCGATGCAGACCGTACCGCCGGTCGGAATGGTCACATCCGCCGCGGCATAGCAAATGCGCTGCATGACGTACGCGTCCTGAAGCAGAGAATCCAGCATTCCCACGCTGTAGCGCTCGGCGGGCGCGGCGGAGCAGACGCCATATCCGGTCAAAAGCTCCGCGGCAGCAGCCGCAAGCCGGTCTACAGCAGCGCTGGAGGCGTCTGTGTCGAGCTGGGCGGCGGCAGTCTGCCGCAGAAAATCTGCAAGAGTCATTTCCGTGCGCGCTGCGGTTCCTTCGAGTGCATCCAGCTCTTTCCCCTGCTCGCAGCTTCCGTCGATGTAGCCCTGCATGGCATAGCCGGACAGATCCTGCCCGAGTACGGCAAGCAGATGCAGGGACTGACCGTGTTCGTTTGTAAAATAGCTGTACTGCGGCTGCCCGGTCGCATCGTCCAAGCCATAACCGTTGATCCCGTAGGTCAGGATCGTCGTCTGTTCCGGGTCTGCGTCGACTGTGATCGCAAGCGTCGCCGCGCTTGCCGTTGTATTGCCGGATGCGGTAAAGGAATAGACGTAGACGGTCTGGTCGGGCAGCGGTTTCGGCGCGAGCGCGTCGGACTGATAGCTGCCGGACAGCAGCGTCTGATATTCCGTCCATCTTTCCGCATGGCGGAGATTCCATCGCTGCTCCGCCTGTTCCGGCTCCGGGCTGGCCGGGCCGAACCAGCCGGGGAACGCGCCGGGATAGATGGCAGTTTCGGTGCCAGCCCCATCCACACTCAGCTGCGGCCGGAGTGCCTCCAGATCGCTGAGGCTGGAGACGAAGGGATAGAGCACCGTCGCCGTACAGGCCTCCCCGGAGCTGTTTTGGATCGTATAACGGTCTGTCACGGTAACGGCGGCCCCATACTCCTCTGCATAAGGCGCACAGTCCAGCAGGATCTCCCGGTCAGCGGAAAGCGCCGGAGCGGCCTGCGCCAGCGTCAGCGGGAAGATCGGGCCCGCGTAGGACATAAAATCTGTCGCGTCCGCCGGTTTGACAGAATCACTGCCGGACGTACCGGCAAGCCCGTCGTCCATCCTGGAAGCTGCGCAGCCGCAGAGCGCGGCAGTCAAAAAGAGCGCAAGGAGCAGCGCCAGGATCTTTCGGATATTTCGCATCGTTTTCCCTCCTGTTTTTCTCTGATATGATAAAAGACGGATTACGGGAACATTGGTTGCATGAATTGGAGGATTCAGATTAAAAACACCCTTGCAGGGACTCTGCAAGGGCGTTCTGGTATCAGCAATAGAAATCCTTGATCTTCTTCGCCCGGGACGGGTGACGGAGCTTACGGATGGCTTTGTTTTCGATCTGGCGGATGCGTTCACGGGTAACGCCGAAGATCTGGCCGACCTCCTCGAGCGTATGCGTCCGGCCGTCATACATGCCGAAGCGCATGCGCAGCACGTCTGCCTCACGCT
>ERZ1106939.2161-NODE-2161-length-12852-cov-4.343284_pt1 | contig 12852 bp, 9 predicted proteins | sample MGYA00403669_ERZ1106939 | MGnify/ENA primary metagenome ERZ1106939 (study PRJEB35170, sample SAMEA104062447) | human gut metagenome | biome: human gut; feature: human-associated habitat; material: faeces | place: Denmark | collected 2012-09-28 ...
TGAACGGAGCCACTTACGAAGGCCGTCAGATGGTTGTAAAAGAAGCACTTCCAAGAAATTAAATTCACAGAATTATAAAAGTTAAATCAAAAAGGATACCCGGAACCGGATATCCTTTTCTTGTTTATTCCATCTATCATTTTAAGTAATTCCTTTTTTCCTAAAAGATTTGTACCTAACTTTGCGAAAATAAATAACAACAGCATGACATACGAAGAGACGCTACACTATCTATATACCAGTATTCCCGTTTTTCAGAATGCCGGACCTTCAGCCTACAAACCCGGATTAGGAACCAGCATTGCACTGGACGATCACTTAGGCAATCCGCATAAAGCATACAAAACAATACACGTAGCCGGTACGAACGGGAAAGGCTCCGTCAGCCATCTCTTGGCCGCGATCCTGCGCCAATCGGGATATAAGGTCGGGCTTTACACCTCTCCGCACCTGGTCGACTTCCGCGAACGGATACGGGTAAACGGACAAAAGATACCGGAAGAATATGTCATCGACTTCGTAGAACGCCATCGTTCTTTCTTTGAGACTCTCGATCCTTCCTTCTTCGAACTGACTTCCAGTATGGCATTCGACTATTTCCGTGCCGAGAAGGTGGATTATGCCGTAATCGAAGTGGGCATGGGCGGCCGTTTGGACAGTACCAATATCATCACTCCCATCCTAAGTATCATTACGAACATCAGCCTGGATCATACCCAGTTCTTAGGAGATACGGTCGAAAAGATTGCCTTTGAGAAAGCCGGAATCATCAAAAAGGATGTCCCGGCGTTGGTCGGAGAAATAGACCGGCACAGTGTGGCACAAGTTTTTGCAGACGCAGCAGTCAAAGCCGGCACATTGGTTTATTTCGCTCAGGACGAAGGGCTGCTGAAAGAGTCATATCTGATGGATACAGGCGAATGGTATCTGGATTCTGCGGAATACGGACAGCTATTCGGTGAACTGGGTGGCGTCGTGCAGTTCAGGAATGCCACAACCGTATTGGGGGCCATTAATTTGCTGAATACAATAGGTGTAAACATTCCGACCGAAGCAGTACGGGAAGGTTTCGAACATGTGGTCGAATTGACAGGGCTGATGGGGCGTTGGCAGGTTTTGCAGGAGAATCCGAAAGTCGTATGCGACACTGGGCACAACGTCGGAGGATGGCAATATCTGAACATCCAACTGGAAGAAGAACTGAAGCGGCATAAGCACCTCTTTATGATCGTCGGCATGGTCAACGACAAAGATATCGACGGCGTGTTGGACCTGATGCCGGAAAAAGCCTTTTACTTCTTCACGCAAGCATCCGTGCAACGGGCAATGCCTGCGGAAGATTTTGCAACAAAAGCAATCTTCCACGGTTTATCGGGCACAATCTGCGATTCCGTGCAGGAAGCCGTGGAAAAAGCATTGGCGCGAGCCGGACAAGACGACATCATCTTTATTGGCGGAAGCACTTTCGTCGTGGCGGACGCCCTACCCTTGTTCTTGAAAAGAGACAAATAACATAATTCAAAAACAAATATCATGACAGAACAAATTCAGAGAAAACTGAGCGAATCGAAGACGGCAAGATGGTCCGTACTGGCGCTCGTCGCATTCACAATGCTCTGCGGATACTTCATCACGGACATGATGGCTCCGCTACAGGACTTACTACAAACCCCCGTCGAAGGCGGCGGACTGGGATGGACAGCCAATGAATACGGTAAATTCACCAGTGCTTACGGTTGGTTCAATGTATTTTTCCTGATGCTGATCTTCGGAGGTATGATCCTGGACAAGATGGGCGTACGCTTCACTGGTTTGATGGCGACCAGCATCATGCTTATCGGCGTTTTCATCAAATGGTTCGGTATATCACACAACTTTGACGGTGCAACCGTTACCGTTTTCGGTTCGGAGTATGGATATCCATTGGTAATTGCGTCATTAGGATATGCTTTGTTCGGCGTAGGCGTTGAGATCGCCGGTATCACCGTTTCCAAGATCATTGTAAAATGGTTCAAAGGCAAGGAAATGGCCCTGGCAATGGGGCTGGAAATGGCTTGTGCCCGTATCGGTACAGGGTTAGCTATTGGTGTTACGCCTTTGTTGAGCCGCGCATTCGGCAATTCCATCAGCATGCCGATCTTCATCGGCTTGATTCTGCTTTGTATCGGCCTGTTATCCTTCATTGTATTCGTAATCATGGACAAGAAACGTGATGCAGAAGATGCAGCCGGTGCTACCGGAGAAGAAGAAGCAGAAGAGCCGTTCCGTTTCGGTGATATCTTGGATATTATTACATTAAAAGGCTTCTGGTATATGGCACTCCTTTGCGTACTGTTCTATTCAGCCGTCTTCCCCTTCTTGAAATATGCCCCGAACCTGATGATTAACAAATTCGGTATCGATCCCGAATGGTCCGGTGTCATTCCGGCTTTGCTGCCATTCGGCAATATTCTCTTAACTCCGTTCTTCGGAAACTTGTACGACCGTAAAGGAAAAGGAGCCACTATCATGATTATCGGTTCCATTATGCTGATATTTATCCACTTCACATTCTCCATTCCGATGCTGGACAACTGGCTGGTCGCTCTGATACTGATCCTGCTGTTGGGCATCGCATTTTCGCTGGTTCCTTCCGCCATGTGGCCTTCCGTTCCAAAGATCATCCCGGAAAACAAATTGGGAACAGCCTATGCGCTGATATTCTGGGTACAGAACTGGGGATTGATGGGAGTTCCGTATATAATCGGTATCGTTTTGGATCAATATTGTATTTCCGGAGAGATCAACGGTAAACCGACCTACGACTATACGATCCCGATGTTGATCTTCACTGGTTTCGGAGTCCTGGCACTCGTAATCTCCCTGTTGCTGAAACGTGAAGACCGTATCAAAGGCTACGGCCTCGAACTCCCTAACATTCAGAAAGATGCAGACAAAGTATTGGCTGAAGAAATGATTGGCGAAGGGCAGAGATAAGGATAAATCCTTATCTAAAAGATTATAAGGAAGGAAGGTGTTTTGGAACACCTTCCTTTTTTATTACCGAATTACGATTTTATACGTACCCTCTCCGATCTTCACAAGATACATACCTTTACTCAAATGTATCTGCGTACTTCCTGCGGATACATCCTGTTGCTCGTACAGAAGTCCGGAAAGCGTATAGACGCTGATGGTTTCCGCTTTCGGGAGATAGATATGCAGGGTAGAACCGATAGCTTGAACCTTTGTCTCTCCTTCAATCGTTGCATTGCCCGTCGGATCGTCTTTTATGATGCCTTCGATCGTTATTTCCGTATCTTCCTCTATATTCCGGATGATGTATTTGCCGTCGCTTTCACGAGGTTCCACAACTATGCCGTTGGCTTTTACTACTGGCTGTGAACTTTCGTAACCTTCATGAAGCGTCAGGGCAAAGCTGAACGAATAGCCTTCCTCGACGGTCCGTGTACCGGCTTTCGGATTGGTGGTGACACCTTCCACTTCGGGGAGGGTAACGGTATAGTAAGTCGGGGCAGGCGGAACATACGTACTTTTGAAGGTAGCCTTGAAGGTCACTTCATTTTCAGGCATCACATAGGTTCCGTTGTTTACCAATGCCACAGTCAGCCCATCTTTGGGAATGGCAGTGATTGTTTCCAACCGATAGCTATTTGCCGGAGTTGCCTGGACTGTCAATACCGTCTTATCGGCTACTTTGTCGTTAGACTTGACTTCGATATCTCCGGCTTTTACCGTAAAGGTATGGCCGTTGCCCGGATCGACGACCGTAACCAGGTAGGTCTTTTGTAAATCCTGTCCTCCATCGGTTTTGGCTTCCGCACCCTCTTTCACGACAACAGTCCCTTCATTACTCAGGCCGGAAGTGGTAAGAGTAGTGCCTGTCTCGGACACAATGACCGCACCATTGCCGACTTGAATCCCTTTATCGCTACTTCCATTCGTATTGGTCGATGTGATCGTTGTCGATGCATCTGTAATGGTCAGGATTCCGTCGTTCCGGATAGCGTATTGGTCGGCATTTCCTGTCTTTACTTCCAAGTTGCCGCTAAAAGAGACGTTCGCTCCGTTCTCGATTGTCAGAGCCGGAGCTGCGGTCGATGTCGAGTTGATCTTTGCGCTCTCGAAGATCAAAACACCCTGTGCGGTGTTATCGATCAACATGCGTTTACCATCGGCAAGGGTGTTCTTGATTGTACCGTTGAAAGAGGTTGCTGCCGTAGCGTTTTTTGTAATGGTGGCTTCCGTATATTTCCAATCATCACCATCCTTCGAGATCGTGACATCATTGCTCCGCTGGGACAAATCCAACGGTTGGACTTCTGTTTCCACCGTTATATCAGCATCAGCGGACAAGGTCAGCTTTTCACCGCTCGTTATCGTTTGACCGTTATTTTTGAGAATGGCAGTAATACCCGCATCTGCGGGAGCGACAGTAACGGTCAACTGGGTATTCTCCGGAGCCTGGTCGCCATCTTCCAGCTTGACATCTTGCTCTTTAAACTTATCCCATACGACAGACAAAGTTCCGAGTTTCCGGTCCGGTTCCGTGATGTTTACCGTATAAAGGGTTTCGCCATCCTTTTTCAGACGATAGGTTTTTCCGGCTTTGTAGACAGGGGCAGTAATGACACTGCCAGCTTCCATCTTTACATATTTGGCGAATGTAGTGGTTTTGGGAAGATTGCTTGCAATTACCAACGGTGTGTTAACCGAGAAATCCTCCCTGATTTTGTGAAGCAGGATTCCGGTCCCGACCAATTTGCCATTCCCGCTTATGTTTACCGGATGTGCGGGATCAAGACTAAAACCATGCAAAAGAAACATTCCGTTCTCTATGGCCTGAGGTTCTTTAAAGTTGACAACCGAATTATTGAGGACGATATCTGTAAAACCCTCAATCATAGGAGTTACATATGGAGTGCTTTCATTCCCTACTCCATCAAACGTCAACGTACAGCTTTCGTAGACATTCTCTGAAACAGAAGCTCTGTTCCCAGACTGAAGGCCAGCCGTGACCGTACCTCCTTTTATGACGATATTCATACTTCCTGCAACAACGCCATCCAAAGCACCTGCAATTTGATCATTTATCGCTCCTAAGATCTGTGTTTCTCCATCATTGAACGTGACAGTCACATCACCTCCGATATGGGCTGGATTATAAGGGCTTTCCACATACCCGCTACCATATATATGATTGTATTTTCCTGTATTTATCGTAACTTGGGTATTCCCTGTCACATCCGCATACAAACCTCCTCCAAAAACCGAAACTTCTCCATTCGTCAACCCAGACACATGTACTTCCGTTTTTCCGACTTTGCCGAGATTCGCATCCCTGCTATCGCCTTGCCCACATTTTTTCCCAAATCCCCCTCCGTAAATCGTACCGGAAAAATTGCCTCCGGTCACGATCACTTTAGAAAGTCCTGTTACCTGCCCAGTAAAACAACCTCCATATATGCCATACGCAAAAGTTCCACCGGAAACATTTACTTCCGTATTTCCACAAGTACCGGAATCACTACCTCCAAATATATTTTCAGTAATGGCAGCCGTGTTGGAAATAGTCAGTTTGGAAGTGCCGGTCACATTCCCTTTTTCACCCCCTCCATAAATCCAGCAGGTAGTACCTCCCGACATAACGACTTCCGTATTGCCACATGCACCTTCATACCCCCCTCCGAAAATAGATCCGTTAACCGTTCCGCCACTCATTGTTATTTTAGCAGTTCCAATGACTGCTCCGGTAGAACCGCTACCGCCACATATCCAGCCGAACTGGCCACTTTTGATCGTAATGTCGGAACTTGCCACATCACTCGATGAATCTGTTCCTCCCCAGATATTCCGAATACCGGCAATATCATTTCCTCCAGAAGTATATTTACTCACAACAGTAACTCCTTCGTCAAACGTTAACACATGCCCGTTCGCAGCTATCTGCCATACCTGAAGCGTAATGTTCTTAAACGTCAATGGAGCCAACATTTGCAATCTCGTAAGATAGCTATCTTCATTAATGTAGGCGAAATTGATCAAAGACGTACTCCCACTAATCGTACACGCTTTAGATGGCATTATCTTTGCATCCATTACATGATTCAACAATACGATATCGAACGAAGTCTCTGTCGCATTTGAATTGATCGCCGCAACAGCATTAGCCCAAGTATCGTATTCCGTACCATTTACCGAAACAGCATTACCTCCGCTTTTAGTCATACGGGGCATTACCGGCTTTTGTGACGACACAACACTGGTTGAAGAGCAGTTCCTTCTCTCCATCGGGATTTGTGCCCCAGCTCCCTGGCTTCCTGCCAGACATAAAAAAGACAGCATCAATATCGTCACACGCGCTGTCAAACTCTTTAAGTACCTATTTTTCATATGCTATAATTATTATGTAGTTTATAAATACGTGTTACTTGTTTTATTACGGCCATCGTATAAAAAGGGGAACATCAGAGTTCGCCCGGCCTTTCTTCATCCTCACCTACCCTCAGTTTATAAGGGAAGCGATTACGGCGTACCTCTTTAAGGACGGTTTTACTAACGGGGTGAGTTGCGAGTTGACCTTTGCGGTCACGACATCTGTAACGGCAGTGATTGTGGGTAGATTTTCCTCCTTTGCAGGATCAAAAGTGGCTCCCGGCCCGATAAACGGCCCGTCGACTCCGAGGGAGTTGTTCATAAAGCCTAATTCCACGGTAGAATCAGAGTACATCTCTTCTTTCGCCGTCTCTTCTAGATCGTTGCACATGCTCTCATACTCGGCAGCAGTGTACTTGCTCCCTTTGGCTGCCCTTATCCGGCAAAGGTCTTTGATAGAGCGGTTTGCGACATAGGTTACATTGCATGTGAAGTCATCCTCACGTTCGGTCAGTACGTTGGCTACCAATTTGCCTGTGATACTGCGCTTTTTAGGTTCGTTTACCATGATATTTTAATTTAATTAGTTCGTTATGAACTAAGTCGATTACTAAAAATCAAGGCTTGATATGTCTCTTGAAATCGGCTACAATAAAGGGAAAGACGATAAAATACCAGCGGTTAGTCACCCTTGTTTATACCCAAACCGGAGATTCTAAGTATAATTTAATCCGTCCACAGGCAAAATAAACACAGAAAATCCCTGATAAATAACAACTATATATAAGCTGTTACAGGATATTTACTATCTTTGCCAACAGTATGACTAGATGGAAAGTTTAACGAAGATTTCTATTTCCACTGGGCGAATTTTGATAATGCGCCTATCAAAAATTGGTATGAGTTTACGCAGAATTTGCTTTATATCCCTATGGCGCACCAGCTTATCGGTTTCTATACAGTTGCGGACAGTAAAGACGGGATATTAAAAGTATTGCGTTCCTACCAATACTATGCCGTATCTGCTATCTCCAACGTAGTTGCTCAAAACAAATGGGACGAAAAGAAACAGCGTGGCGGCTATATTTGGCATACCACAGGTAGCGGAAAGACTTTGACGTCTTTTAAGGCTGCTGACCTCATTGCAAAGTCTCAGGACGCCGATAAAGTTGTTTTTCTTGTAGACAGAAAGGAACTTGACGAACAGTCTTACAAGCACTATCAGGACTTTGCCGACGACGAGAACGACATTCAAAAAACCGAAAGCACTGATATTCTGCGTGGTAAGTTGTTGAGCAATTCCTCTTTTGACACGCTGATTGTTACGTCAATTCAAAAAATGAGCCGTATATTTGAAGACGGTTCTCGTCGCATGCAACGCGACATAGAAAAAATCAATGACAAGCGCATTGTTTTTATCGTTGACGAGTGCCATAGAGATACTTTCGGCGATATGATGAGCGTTGTAAAGGAAACCTTCCCGAACGCTTTGTTTTTCGGATTTTCGGGAACTCCTATTCAAGAAGAAAACGCGAAAAAGGGCTGCACTTCAGCTGATGTATTCGGAAACGAATTGCACAGATACACTATCGGTGACGGTATAAGAGATAAAAACGTTTTGGCGTTCGATCCGTATATGGTTGAAACGTTCAAATCTAAGGATTTGCGCAGACAAGTTGCATTAGAAAAGGCTCATGCCAAAACACCCGAAGAAGCAATATCGGACAAGTCAAAGAGTAAAACATATTATTACTACTTGAACGACGTTCCGATGATTTCGATTGAAAAAGAAATTCCTTCTTCGCAATACAAAACCGATGAGCATATTAACGCTGTAGTTAAAAACATAGTTGACGAATACGCCGACAGGAGTCACGGTCGTAAATTTCATTCCATTTTTGCAACATCAAGCATACCCGAAGCAATCGTTTATTACAGACGATTGAAAAATGCTGCGCCACATTTGAATGTAACCGTTCTTGTAGATCCGTCCGACAACAACACACCAACGAGTTATGAGAAGATGATTGGGCTTGCAGAAGTTATAGACGGCTATAATTCTTTGTTCGATCAGAAGTATTCTATTACGACTTACGGGAAGATGAAAACGGACGTTTCTTTGAGGTTATCGCACGAAGGCCCTTACAAAGGTATAGAAAAAACGCCAGATAAACAGGTTGATATTTTGATAGTTGTCAACCAAATGCTTACAGGTTTTGACTCAAAATGGGTAAACGTTCTTTATCTTGACAAGATAATGCAACAAGAAACCATTATTCAAGCATTTTCTCGAACGAACAGAATATTCGGTGAAGATAAGCCCGTTGGAACGATATACTATTATCGTTACCCTTACACGATGAAAGCAAATATCGAAGAAGCGGTGAAGATTTATGCGGGCGACAAAGCATTTATGGTTTTCGTTGATAAGCTTGACAAAAACCTGAAACTTTTCAATGATACATATCTTGAAATAAAGCATTTGTTTGAAAGTGAAGGCATTGCAGATTTTATGCATTTGCCCGAAGATATGTCGGTAAAAGCAAAATTCGCTTTGCTGTTCAACACATTGAGTAAGTTGCTTGAAATGATAAAAGTTCAAGGATTTACGTGGAAAAAAGCCGCAAAAGGTGAATTTTCGGTGGATATTACCGAAGAAATCTACTACATTCTTCTTCAAAGATACAAAGAGTTGCTTGTTCCCGTAGGGCCCGGACCGGGGCCAGAACCGCCTTACGATATTAGTTCTTATATTACGGAAATTGGGACAGGTAAAATAGATGCAGATTACATCAATAGCCGATTTGAAAAGTATTTGAAACTAAAAAAGCGCACAGGCGAATCGCAGGAAATAGTTGCTTCGGCACTCCAAGAAGTCTACAAGTCTTTTGCGATGCTGTCCGAAGAAGAACAAAAATACGCCAACATCTTCATTAAGGACGTCCAAATGGGCAATGTTGAACCTGAGGAAGGCAAAACGATGAAAGACTATATTGCTGAGTACATGCGCAGGGCAAAAGACGATCAAATCTTTAGATTTGCAGAACAATTCGGCTTAGATGATACCCTTCTTCGCGAAATGATGTCTTTGCATTTGAATGAAGAAAATATCAATGAGTTTGGGCGATTTGACAAGTTAAAAGCATCCGCAAATATGGATAAGGTCAAAGAATACTTTGAAACCTCAACTGGTGAAAAACTTTCGATTTTTAAGGCTCGTTCCAAATTCGACAACTTGCTCCGTCATTTCATTATTAGCAACGGTTTTGACCTCTAAAACGAGAAAAACAGGACAAAAAAGCTTAATAATGTGTGATATAGGCGCCAATTACATCAAAACCATTAAGGCCACAACATTGTTTGTGGTCTTTTTGTTTGTGCATTCTTGGGAACAGCGTAAGGTTTCAGAACTGTTTAGAGTTACCCGTGGGTATGTTCTTGCAGCTACACAAACAGAAACGACGAAAACAGACGAAAAGCCTTATCCGGTCTATTCTTCACAGACCAAAGATAAAGGGTTGATGGGATACTACAAAGACTATCTTTATGAAGATGCAATTACTTGGACAACTGATGGCGCAAACGCCGGAACAGTTAATTACAGAGCCGGAAAGTTTTATTGTACCAATGTTTGTGGTGTTTTACTCTCAAATGAAGTAAAGGCTAATCAGATGATAGCTGAAGCCTTGAACAGTGTAACAAAGGGATATGTGTCTTATGTTGGCAATCCAAAACTGATGAATAATGTAATGGCAGACATTGTAATTCAGATACCAACACAAGCAGAAGAACGGGAACAGTTATCCTCGTTTTTTTCCAAACTTGACAACCTTATCACCCTTCATCAGCGTATAAAAATATTTTTTACAGGAGACTATCATGACAAAAAAAACAAATAGCACAATTTCTCAGAATGAATTATTTTGGGTTTATTTTGAACGCTGGATCAAAGTGTATAAGGACGGAGCAATTCGTAAAGTAACAATGGATAAGTATCTTTTAGCCTTAAGTTGGCTTAAAAAATTGATTCCCGACTTGCTTTTAAGCGGCATGGATCGAATTGCATATCAACGATTACTTAACGAATATGCAAAGACACACGAGCGTCAGACGACAATGGACTTCCATCATCAGTTAAAAGGTGCAATCCTTGATGCTGTTGATGAAGGGTTAATTCCGAGAGATCCTACAAGAAAAGCAATAATTAAAGGGAAAACGCCTCGAGATAAAAAGCCTAAATATTTAAGTCAATTTGAACTACACTCTTTGCTTCAATGTCTTGAATTGGGTGCTGAGCCAAATTGGGATTGGCTAATAATGCTTGTTGCAAAAACAGGAATGCGGTTTTCAGAAGCGTTAGCCATTACTCCGCGAGATTTTGATTTTTCTCATCAAACACTATCTATTAGTAAGACGTGGGACTATAAAGGGAAAGGCGGCTTTTTGCCAACTAAAAATAAGTCTTCGGTGAGAAAAATCCAAATTGACTGGCAGACGGTAGTTCAGTTTTCGGAACTTATCAAAGAAAAACCCGACGACGAGCCGTTATTTATCACTTGTAAGGTGTATAATTCAACTGTCAATGACGTGTTAAAACGTCGTTGCAAACAGGCACATATCCCAACAATTTCAATTCACGGCTTACGACATACACACGCGTCTTTGCTTCTTTTTGCCGGGGTAACAATCGCAAGTGTTGCAAGACGTTTAGGACATTCAAGTATGACTACAACTCAAAAGACTTATTTACATATTATTCACGAGTTGGAAAATAAGGATATTGATTTAGTTATGCGCGCAATTTCAAGTTTATAATTTTAACCAAACTGATGAAGGGTGTGGTACACCATAATGGTGGGCGGTCGTAGGTAAAACTACGACCGTTTTATTAAAAAGCCACTCTTCCGAGTGACTTTCTGTTTAATATAGTTCATAATCGCCTGAATATAGGTTCATATAAGGCTTGTTGTGCTTTGCCGCATATAATAAAGCGTTGTATGCTCCGCCGTAGTGAGTGTTGACATAAGCGAAAACATAATCTGCCTGCTTAACCATCCATTCGTTACGCTTTAATATTGCAAATTTCAGCGGCGTCTGCTCTAATTCGGGATAAAGTATTTCGTCGTATTCTTTTTCGATATAATCTTTTCGCTCGTCGAGCCATTTGTTCAAATACGGGGTAACGAATATCATTCTGGCGTTGGGATGACTTATTTTATACTGTTTCGCACAATTTTTAGCGAGAGCATCAAAATTGCCATATCCGCCAAGATAAAAATCAACGTCGTCCCCTTTTGTGATTTTTTCTATCTGTTCAAATAGTCTTTTCTCGTCAATGTCGCTGTATATGGTCGAAGAATGACCGAAAAACGTAATTACCACGATAAACCCTCCGAAAACTATGGAAGTATACTTACTTAATTATAGCACAATCCCCGACTAAAAGCAATGTTAGGGAAGTATCCATTCTTATTTTATTTACGGAGTTGGATATAATATTTATGAAAGTATTCTTCCGTATGTATTCTTTCGGAGGTGGTAAAAGTGACAGTCAATGACGCTGTGGCAAAAAGAGTAGTAAATCTGCTCGCTGAAAAGAATATGACACAGTATCGTCTGGAACAAACCTCAGGCATACAACACGGTCATATGCAGTGGATAATGAGCGGAAAAAGCAAAACGGTTACTTTGTCAACCGTAATGATGCTTGCAAATGGTTTTGGAATGACCGTTCTCGAGTTTCTTGATGACGATATGTTCCTGTATGAAAATCTTGAAGTAGAACAATAAAATCGAGTTGGTTAGTATCACTACCCAACTGCACAAAAAAAGCCGAGAGTGTTTGCTCCCGGCTTTTCGTTTGCTTTGAGTTGTTTTTTAGTTGTTTGGGATATAGATTTTTTCGCCGACTTTTACGGCTTTATAGGTTACACCGCCAACGTTTTGTTGAAGATATTCGGGTTTGCCGTCCGCATGAGCGCGCAAGATAAATTTATCGGGTTCTTCTTCGGTCAGTTTGTCGATATTTATATCAATAAACTGTTCGTCGCTCGATACTTCGAGTATTTTTAATCCGCGCTTGATTAGGTCGGCGGAAAATTGCCATATTTTTTCAAACATTCCGTAGGTATCCATAATAATGGAAAAGTCGTGATTCGGTTCGTAAGCAGTAATTCTGAAGTAATTAGTCATAAATGTTTCTCCTTTGCGGTTACGCCGCTATTTGTTTTAGTTTTCTGTTTGCGTAAGGCAGCCACTTCTTGTTGACGAACTCCATAACGCAATCGTCGGGTTCAGAATCGTGGTCGCCGTAACATTGAAGCACCTTTTTGTTTTTCAAAGAGTATTCGACCGTTACAAGCGGTTTTTCGGGTTCGTCTTTCATTCGGATAAAGAATATAAGCGATTCTTCGCGAGCAAACTTTTGGTCGTAACCCATACGTCCCACGCAATGATGAAGCAACTCGCCTTCGCGCG
>ERZ1106939.2163-NODE-2163-length-12849-cov-4.756370_pt1 | contig 12849 bp, 10 predicted proteins | sample MGYA00403669_ERZ1106939 | MGnify/ENA primary metagenome ERZ1106939 (study PRJEB35170, sample SAMEA104062447) | human gut metagenome | biome: human gut; feature: human-associated habitat; material: faeces | place: Denmark | collected 2012-09-28 ...
TTATATTGAGCTTGTGTCATCAATAATGCCCATGTGGCATATTGTTCATTTTCAGTCGGATGTATTGCAATGTAAAAATGTGCAGTTATAATAGAGTTATAAAGAAAGAACGAAATATTTTAACTATCAATTTAACGCAAATACAATCAGCAAAGGAGAAGAAAAAATGATACAGCAGAACGTATTAGACAAATTCAAGGAGCTTTTTGGAGCAGATGGGGATATCAGAGTATATTTTGCTCCGGGACGTGTAAATCTGATCGGTGAGCATACTGACTACAATGGAGGACATGTGTTCCCATGTGCACTGACCATCGGCACATATATGGCAGCAAGAAAGCGCGATGACAGGAAGCTTCGTTTCTACTCTATGAATTTTGACAATCTGGGGGTGGTTGAGTCATCACTTGATGAGTTTACACCTGATCCGGACGGACTTTGGACAAACTATCCAATGGGCGTTATGTGGGCCTTCGAGGGACGCGGAATGAAGCTTGAAAGCGGTCTTGATATTGTTTTATTCGGAAATATTCCAAACGGCTCAGGACTTTCTTCATCAGCATCTCTTGAGGTGGTTACAGGATATATGTTAAAGGATATTTACGGCTTTGACGTGACAAATCAGGATATTGCACTTATCGGTCAGTATTCAGAGAACAACTACAACGGCTGTAATTGCGGTATCATGGATCAGTTTGCATCTGCAATGGGCAAAAAGGACAATGCAATTTTCCTTGACTGCAATACTCTTGATTTTGAGTATGCACCAATCGTTTTGGACGGTGCAAAGATCGTGGTTACAAACAGCATGGTTAAGCACAGCCTTGTAACAAGTGCTTACAATGACAGAAGAAATGAGAGTGCACAGGCTCTTAAGGATTTACAGACAGTATGTGACATCAAGACTCTCGGTGACCTGACAGATGAAGAGTTCGAGGCTCATAAGGATGCGATTCAGGATGAGGTTGCACGTAAGAGAGGCAAGCATGCGGTTTATGAGAACCAGCGTACCATCAAGGCTGTTAAGGCACTGAAGGAAAATGATATCGAGACATTTGGAAAGCTTATGAATGCTTCACATGTATCACTTCGTGATGATTATGAGACATCATGTCCTGAGGTTGACGTACTTGTTGATGAGGCATGGAAGATTCCGGGTGTTATCGGATCACGAATCACAGGCGGCGGCTTTGGAGGCTGCACAGTCAGCATAGTAAAGGACGAGGCTATTGATCAGTTTAAGGCAAACCTGACAAAGGCCTATGAAGAGAAGGTTGGAAAGACACCTGAGTTTTATGTTGTTTCAATCGGAGACGGACCTAGCCGTCTGGCATAAAATTAGCAATATGAAATAACAGTAACGGATAAACAGGTTTTTCCCGACAATGATTAAGGAGCATGACATGATTCAGGAGAGAATATTAGAATTAGTAAAATATGGTCTTACAACAGGACTTGTTGACCCTGCTGATGAGGTATACACAGTAAACAGACTTCTCGAGGTACTCGGAGTGGACGATATTGAGGATGAGACATTTGAAAAGGTAGAGGCTCAGCCTGCATGGACACAGGAAGAGGCAGAGGAGAAGCTTGAGGGTATACTCGAGGATATGATGACATACGTATATGACAATGGCATCATGAAAGAAAACAGCATTGTATACAAGGATCTTTTTGATACAAAGCTGATGGGCTGCCTTGTAAATGCACCAAGCGTGATCAGAGCTCGCTTTAAGGATTTATACGACAATGAGTCTTCACTTGCGGCAACCGATTATTTTTACAAATTAAGCTGTGACAGCAATTATATCAGAAGACAGCGCATAAAGAAGGATATGAAATGGACCACAGACACAGAGTATGGCACACTTGATGTGACAATCAATCTCTCAAAGCCTGAGAAGGATCCAAAGGCAATTGCTGCCGCTAAAAATGCAAAGCAGAGTGCATATCCAAAGTGCCAGCTTTGTAAGGAAAATGAGGGCTATGCAGGCCGCGTAAACCATCCTGCAAGAGAAAACCACAGAATTATCCCTGTTACAATAAACAACAGCCAGTGGTTTTTCCAGTACTCACCATATGTATACTACAATGAGCACTGTATCGTGTTCAATTCAAAGCATACACCGATGAAAATCGAGCGTGCCACATTTGGAAAGCTGCTTGATTTTGTAACACAGTTTCCACATTATTTTGTAGGCTCAAATGCAGATCTGCCAATCGTTGGAGGCTCTATCTTAAGTCACGACCATTTCCAGGGCGGACACTATACCTTCGCTATGGCAAAGGCTCCGATAGAGAAAGAAATCACATTCAAGGGCTACGAGGATGTCGAGGCAGGTATCGTAAAATGGCCTATGTCTGTTATCAGAATCAAGTCAGCAGACAGGGATAAGCTTATTGACCTTGCAGACAAAATTCTTCTTGCATGGAGAGGCTACACAGACGAGGAAGCATTTATTTTTGCAGAGACAGACGGAGAGCCACACAATACTATCACACCTATAGCAAGACGTCGTGACGGAGACTATGAGCTTGATCTTGTGCTCAGAAACAATATCACCACAGAGGAGCATCCGCTTGGAGTATATCATCCGCATGCCCACCTTCATCACATCAAGAAGGAGAATATCGGACTTATCGAGGTAATGGGACTTGCAGTGCTTCCGGCCAGATTAAAAGGTGAGATGGCAGAGCTTAGGGATGCAATCCTTACAGGAAAGGATCTGCATTCGACTGAGACTCTTGCATCACATGCTGACTGGGCTCTTAAGTTTATGTCTAAGTATGATAAGATTGATGAGTCTAATATTGATGGTATCATCAATGAGGAGATTGGACTTGTATTTAAAGAAGTGCTTGAGTGTGCCGGAGTGTACAAGTGCACTGATGAGGGACGTGCAGCGTTCCAAAAATTTATAGATGCGGTAAACTTATAATATTTTCTTTTTATAATACGGAAAGCACCGGCGAACCATACTATATATTTCGCAAGTACTACGCAGCTAAGAAGCAGTAAGAATTATGATTTGGAGTGTTTAGACCATGACACAACCGGCTTTTATGCGCCGTCCATGGCGCATAACGCCTTGCCCCAGCGTCCATGCTGGGGCATTGTTGTATATGGACATAATTCTAACTGCTTCTAAGCTGCTTCGTAAAGCTCAATATATAGTATGATTCGCCGGTGCTTTCCTTAGGTTGTGAAATAAATTAATTTTTAAATACACTATTAAATACATCATTGGTAATGACTTTTTACTAAAGACTTGTAACTTGACTAGATTTTGCTTTCTGCAATTTATGCAGGCAGTGGATGAATGCAGGCACCAGGAAGGTATCTGCAAATATCCATGCGAGTGGGCTTGCAAAGCAGGCGGCAGAAAAGCCGAATATCGGTACAAATACAAGTCCGATGAGCGAACGCGCAATCATTTCTGCTACTCCTGCAAACATTGCAAAGCCGGAAAAACCCATACCCTGTATGGTGAAACGGACTGTGTTTACCAGAACGAGCGGGATGTAGAAAAATGCATTTGTAAGCAGAAACTGATGAGCCTGTGCGACAACCTCTGTTTCGCTTGGTGATACAAACAGGTAAATCAGATAGTTGGCTATAAACAGCAGTGCCACAAAAATCAAAACCGAATAGACCGATCCTATAACTGAGGCTGAAATAAGCCCCTTCTTTACACGTTCAAATTTGGCTGCGCCGACATTTTGTCCACTGTAGGTGGCCATTGTGGAGCCGAGTGCGTCAAATGGACACACCATAAACATTGAAATACGGCTTGCAGCGGTCATTGAGGCAACTGCGATGGAGCCTAAGCCGTTTACGGCAGTCTGCAGTATGACGCTGCCTATAGCGGTTATCGAATACTGAAAGCCCATAGGAAGTCCCATGACCATCAGATTTCTGACATATGAAGAGTCAAGCTCCAAATCATTTCTGCTTACATGCAGCAGAGGTACATTTTTTGCTATGTAAATGATGCACAGCACTCCTGATACACCCTGTGACAGTACGGTTGCAAAAGCCGCTCCAAACACGCCCATGTTAAATACCAGAATGAAAAGTAAATCAAGACCGATATTTAGAACTGCCGCGATTATAAGGAAAATAACAGGTATGACCGAGTTGCCGAGAGATCTCAGATATCCTGACAGCAGATTGTACAGTATTGTGGCAGGAATGCCTGCAAATATGACAATCAGATACTGGTAGGCGAGGTCGTAAATGTCGCCTGGCGTATTCATCCAGGTCAGAATGTGACCACAGAGAAGCACAGTGAGTGCCGTCATGATTATTGCGATAATTACAGAGACAATTCCTGCATTTCCTACATATTTTTTAAGTCCTTTTTCATCCTTGGCACCAAAGCGCTGTGCTATAGGAAGTGAAAAGCCGGCACACACACCCTGGCAGAAGCCGATGATGAGAAAGCAGATGCTTCCGGTAGAGCCGACTGCGGCTAAGGCCGAAACACTTAGAAAACGACCGACGATTATTGTATCCATAAGGCTGTAAACCTGCTGGAAAAGCATTCCGAGAAGCAACGGAAGGGAAAAGCCCAGAATGAGCCCGGTAGGAGAACCTACAGTGAGATCCTTTGAATTATTTTTAGTCATTATTTATAATCCCCCTTGATTAAAAATAGATAAAAATATATATAAAAATAGTGATTAAGTGTAATATACAACCTTTACAAACATAAGTAAATGAGGTAAAGTAAAATTGTTAGCATTTTTTTGGGTGCATATTTTAAAGTGAATAAAAACGCTGATTTTATGTTTGATATCATGTTTTTTTGAGAAGAAAATTGAATGATTAGTAAATATGTATGGGCTGACATATAATTAAATTTGGAGGAAAAGAATGAGAGACTGGGAAAATAACATTCCAAAGGTTGTACCTTATACACCGGGAGAACAGCCAAAGAATACCTGTGTTATTAAGTTAAATACAAATGAGAATCCCTATCCGCCAGCACCGGGAGTGAAGGAAGTTTTAAGTAATTTCAATACAGATGATTTAAGACTGTATCCTGATCCAAGGGTTGATAAGCTGGTAAATGCAATTGCGGATTTCTATAAGATAGACAGCTCAAAGGTGTTTGTCGGAGTTGGCTCTGATGATGTACTTGCCATGATTTTTATGACATTTTTCAATTCGAAAAAGCCGATACTGTTTCCTGATATTACATATTCATTTTATGATGTGTGGGCAGATATGCTTCGAATCCCTTATGAGCAGCTTCCATTGTCTGATGATTTTTCAATAGTACCGTCAGATTACTATAAGGCAAACGGCGGAGTAGTATTTCCAAACCCTAATGCTCCGACAGGAAAGCTCATGCCTCTTGATGAGATAGAGGACATAATAGAGCACAATCAGGATGTAATTGTCGTAGTAGATGAGGCATATGTAGATTTTGGCGGGGAGAGTGCGCTTCCGCTCATTGACAAATATGATAATGTCATTGTGGTACAGACATTCTCGAAATCTCGCTCGCTGGCAGGCTCAAGAGTTGGTTTTGCAATGGCAAGTCCTGTGCTTATCAAGTATCTGAATGATGTGAAATATTCGTTCAATTCATATACAATGGACAGAATCACAATCGAAGCAGCTACAGCAGCGGTAAAAGACAGAGCATACTTTGAAGAGACCACAGCAAAGGTCATAAAGACACGTGAGTGGACAAAGACAGAGCTTAAGAGACTTGGCTTTACATTCTGTGACTCAAAGAGCAACTTTATATTTGCAAAGCCTGCAAATGTTTCTGCAACAAAGCTTTTTGAGGACCTTAAGGCAGACAATATATTTGTCAGACATTTCAGCTCACCTGAGCGAATCAACGACTATCTGCGAATATCCATAGGAACTGATGAGCAGATGCATACACTAATTAAATTTTTGGAGAATTATTCATGTTAAAAAAATATATTTACATCTTTTTAATTTCAATGGTACCACTTATTGAACTCAGAGGAGCAGTTCCGGTTTCACAGGTGATGGGGCTGCCGATAGTGCCATCATTTATCGTTTGTATCATTGCAAATATGCTTCCGGTACCAATTATTTATCTTTTTGCAAGAAAGGTGCTCATATGGGGAGCAGACAAACCAATCATTGGAAGGTTCTTCAGCTTCTGCCTTGAAAAAGGAGAGAAGGGCGGCAAGAAGCTTCAGGCAAAGGCCGGAAGAGGTCTGTTTGTTGCACTTTTACTTTTCGTAGGTATCCCACTTCCGGGAACAGGTGCATGGACAGGAACACTTGCGGCAAGTATCCTTGATATGGATTTCAAGTCAACAGTTGCTGCTGTCATGCTTGGAGTACTGCTTGCAGGCATGATTATGATGATAGTAAGTCTGGCGGGCGTGTCTATATTCCTGTAGAATTTATGGGGAGCTTTCTTCGTCCTTTGTTAAACAGTACAAATCCGACAACCAGTGAAATAATTGTAACAGCAATCACAATCACAAAGACCACTACACTATTACCGGGATCAGGGAAAAATCCTGAAAGTGTGCCCCAAAGGTTGAAAAGCAGATGAAGCCCCATAGAGTAGTAAATCGAGCCACCGCGTTCGCATACATATCCGAGCACTATGCCAAGTGCAAAGGCATATATGCCCTGAATCCAGTTGAGATGGAACAGTCCGAAAAGTGCAGCCTGCATCAGATTGGCAAGAGCAAATGGCAAAGCCTTTCTGGCACAGCGCATGGTTACACCGCGGAATATAAGCTCCTCACAGATTGGCGCCAGTATTACAGAATAAAGTACTGTCACAAAGGTGGTATCTGTGATGCCTGATGTTTCAAAAAGCTCGTTGTACTGTTGCAGCCAGTCGGGACGGATGTAGCCGGTTAAGTTAGCGATGAAATTGGCAGCAAACTGTGTACCCGGCACGAGTATGACGATTGCCACAATCATCATGGGAGTGAAAGTTTTCTTAGGGGATGGAAGAAAATTACCTTCGTATCTGGCATAGTACCACATGCCAAAAATCGCAATGGTAATGAGTGCATAGATGATCATAATCATCATGTTAAAATTTACAGAGGTAAATGTCTTTTCAAGGCGGTCCGATACGTTTGCAGACGGAAAAGCAAGCTTTCCGACAAAACCCTGTCCAAACACTCCCATGCCCATCATAAAGAATAAGGCGATAGTCTGAATTGCCTCAACTGCAAGCAGTGGGACAAATGTGTAAAAGAAATATCCTACTTTTTTCATTTTCAATTTACTCCATTCTGATTTATTAGGCGATAGTAACATTAGTATAACATATCATAATTTAATTGCAAGAAAGCTGTTTACTTTAAAACTTTAATATGTTAAAATTAAAAGTAAATAAATCGCATGAAAAAGGAGAACACGATGAGCAAGAATCTTAAAACAGAAGCAGTAGACCATTTGTTTGATGCTATTTTGTGTCTCAAGGATAGAGCAGAGTGTTATACATTTTTTGAGGATGTTTGTACAGTAAATGAGCTTTTTTCTCTATCACAGAGATTTGAAGTGGCAAAGATGCTTAGAGAGCAGAAGACATATCTTGATATAGCAGAAAAGACCGGGGCTTCCACAGCCACAATCAGCCGTGTGAACAGATCATTAAACTACGGCAACGATGGATATGATATGGTTTTTTCACGCATGGAGGATGGCTCTGACAAAGAGGATTAGTTTATCATAGGGGGAAAAGAAAAACAGGCTCATTAATTTGAGCCTGTTTTTTTACTTTCTTTTCCTGAATGTGTATTTTCATGGGAAGAAGCCTCTTTTTCTTCATTTAGATTGTCAATCATGCGCTCAATCAGCATTTTCTTGATGTAGACATCAAAGCTCAGCATGCAGATAAAGCTGAATGTGTGAAGAAATTTCTGATCCTCATCAGGAAAATTCTCAAATGTTTCACCGGCAATCTTGTATTTCTTGCCGAGATCCTTTAGGAGCTTTTGCGATTCCTCCGCCTCTAAGCTGAAAACCTCAGTATAGACATCCTGCATCGTAAATCCGTCATCATTGCCGAAATACTTCTCGGTAAGCGGATTAAGAATTGAGCGGATATCGTTGATGCTCAATATATTTTTGAAATAATATATAAAAAGCAGTGTGAGCACATGCTCCTTAGAATACTTTTTCTTGTCCGGAGAAGGGAGCAGATTGTTTTTGGCATAGTTGTTTATCATTGTCTTGGTAAGGATTTTGTCGCTTTCATAGCGCTTTGATGCAGCGAGCTGCTCGTCCATGAAGGTTGTGACCTGATCCATATACAAATCAATATTTGGTATATCCTCCGGCTTTATGTAATCTATTGATTTAAGCTGTTTTAATAATTCTGATAAAAATTCTTTAACGTCATTCTCCATATCATCACCTCAGACTTTTATTATATAGTATTGAAAACTATATGACAAGTTTTTTTTGATTTTTCTCATATTGGGTTGTGCAAAACATATGTTTGTGGTATGCTGTAGATAAATTATTTTTGTATTTATGGTTTGTGTGCCTGTAATAAGACTGGAGAATTGAGAGGAAAACAGATGAACTTAGATATGTTGAATGAACAGCAGAGGGAGGCCGTTTTGACCACAGAGGGACCGCTTCTTATTTTAGCGGGGGCAGGCAGTGGCAAGACCAGGGTTCTTACATACAGGACTGCCTACCTGATAGATGAGTGTGGCGTCAATCCTTACAATATCATGGCAATCACCTTTACAAACAAGGCTGCGGGAGAGATGCGTGAGCGAATTGATGATATGGTGGGCTATGGTTCGGAAAGCATATGGGTTTCTACATTCCATTCGACATGTGTGCGTATACTGCGCAGGTATATTGACAGGCTGGGATATGACACGAATTTTACTATATATGATGTTGACGACCAGAAGGCTCTGATGAAGGACATCTGCAAGCGTCTTGAGATAGATACCAAGATGTATAAGGAAAAGATGTTTTTAAATGTCATTTCATCTGCAAAGGATGAGATGATTGATCCGATAGAGTTTGAAAACCGCTTCACAGGTGACTTCGTGAAGCGCAAGCAGGCACTTGTATACAAAGAGTATCAGAATGCCCTAAAGCAGAATAACGCACTCGATTTTGATGATTTGCTTGTGAAGACAGTAGAGCTTTTTAAGCTGGATAAAGAGGTGCTGGATTACTATCAGGAGCGCTTCAGATATATCATGGTGGATGAGTATCAGGACACAAACACCGTGCAGTTTGAGCTTATCAGGCTTCTTGCCATGAAGTATAAGAATCTGTGTGTGGTGGGTGATGATGATCAGTCCATTTACAAGTTCAGAGGTGCCAATATCTACAATATCTTAAACTTTGAGAAGCATTTTGAAGATGCAAAGGTCATAAAGCTTGAGCAGAATTACAGGTCTACCCAGAATATCCTAGATGCCGCCAATAGCGTCATTTCCAACAACGTGGGTAGAAAGGACAAGCGCCTTTGGACTGACAACGGAGCCGGAGACAGGATTACCTTTGAACAGCTTGAGAGTGGCTTTGAGGAAGCGGATTATGTGGCGCGTTCGATAGCGAGACTCGTGAGAAAGGGTGAGGCGCGCTATAAGGACTGTGCTGTGCTTTACCGAACCAACGCACAGTCGCGTCTCTTCGAGGAGAAATTTATTGCAGCCAACATACCATACAAGATTGTCGGCGGCGTGAATTTCTATGCCAGAAAAGAGATAAAGGATATCCTTGCATATTTAAAGACTATTGACAATGGCCATGATGACCTTGCGGTAAAGCGAATAATAAATGTGCCAAAGCGCGGCATCGGAGCTACAAGCATCAATAAGGTGACAGACTATGCTCTTGAGAAGGGGATAGATTTCTATACGGCACTGCGCTACGTCGATGAGGTGCCAGGCATGGCGAGGTCAGCAGGCAAGATAAAGCCTTTTGTGATGTTTATACAGTCACTTCGTGCGAGAGCCGAGATGGATTCGGTTTCGCAGCTCATACAGGTAATAATCGATGAGACCGGCTATGTCGATGAGCTGAAGGCAGAGGGCACGGATGAAGCAGAGCAGCGTATTGAGAATATTGATGAGCTTATAAACAAGGCTGTTGATTACGAGCAGGGGGAGGAGAATCCTACTCTCAGTGGCTTTTTGGAGGAGGTAGCGCTTGTAGCAGATATAGACGGTCTTGACGAAAACAGCGACTATGTGGTTCTTATGACTCTGCACAGTGCTAAGGGACTTGAGTTTCCAAATGTTTATCTGGCGGGTATGGAGGATGGTCTTTTCCCAAGCTATATGTCAATCACGAGTGATGATGCGACAAGCGAGATAGAGGAGGAAAGGCGTCTTGCTTATGTTGGCATCACGAGAGCCAAGGAGCATCTGACCATTACATCGGCGCGTATGCGCATGGTACGTGGAGAGACACAGTTCAACAAGGTATCGCGATTTGTGAAGGAGATTCCACGCGAGCTTATGGCAGGTGAGGTCTATGAGCCAAAGCGCCGTGATGATGACCTTGAAAGAAATTCGCAGAGCACGTACAGAAAGGCTAAGGAGGCCTTCAAAAAGACACCTACATACGGCACAGAGTATGCGACCACCTTTAATACACAGCGTACAAGGACACCTGTCTATACACCTGTGAGCAACCAGAAGTCTTTTGCCAGTGCCAATACCACCGGCGGCCTTTCATATAAGGTAGGGGACAGGGTATCTCACATCAAGTTTGGCGCGGGAGAGGTCATGGCAATTGTAGAAGGCGGCAGGGATTATGAGGTCACTGTGGACTTTGACAAGGCCGGTACCAAAAAGATGTTTGCCTCATTTGCCAAATTGAAAAAAATTGACTAAAATTATTGTAATTTTTATAGGAAAATTGGATATAATATGCTATAATGGATTTAACAAATAGCATTTGACAATTACTTTTGGAAAAGGAGCGGATTGAATTATGAGTAAAGTTGAAGAATTATTAAAGGACAACAAGCTTGCAGAGAAGCTCAGCATGGCAAAGCTTAATGACCTTCTCAAAAAAGAAGAGGAAGACAAGAAGCCTTCCAAGGCTGTTATCATATTTGCCATCATTGGTGTATTAGTTGCTGTTGCAGCAGCGGCATATGGTATCTACAGGTTTTTCACACCGGATTATTTAGATGATTTCGATGATGAGTATGATGATGAATTCGATGATGATTTCTTCGAGGATGAAGACGATGATGATGCTGAAGAGGAAAAAGAGGCACCAAAGACTAAAGAAGAGAAATAATCGTTTTTAGATAATGGGGGCTACATATGTAGTCCTCATTTTTCTTTATGTGTGAAGCAAGGCATTTGCAGTTAGGCATACAAAGAAATAATAAAGTATAAAGAGAGATAAGAATTACATGAAAAAAGGATTTAGAGGAACAGGAACCGTAGAAAGAGTAGACTTCCCAAACAAGGGAATAGCCGTTACAGATGACGGCGACAGAGTAATTGTGAAAAATACAATTCCGGGACAGAAGGTGGAATTTGTTGTAAATAAAGTAAAGCATCAAAGGGCAGAGGGCAGACTCATGGAGGTAATTGAGAAATCACCTCTGGAGACAGAAGAGCCATGCCCTCACTTTGGAATGTGCGGGGGCTGTACATATCAGACAGTGCCTTACGAAAAGCAGCTTGATATGAAGCTTACCCAGGTGAAAAAGCTCATTTCGGATGCTATCGGCACTGAAAAAGAGTCAGGATATGAGTTTATAGGGATACATGGAAGTCCGAAAAAGAGTGAATACAGAAACAAGATGGAATTTTCCTTCGGTGATGAGTACAAGGATGGCCCTCTTGCGATTGGCATGCACAAAAGAGGAAGCTTTTATGACCTTGTGACAGTATCGGACTGTCAGATAGTGGATGAGGATTTCAGGACAATATTAAAGGCAACACTTGATTATTTTTCAAAAAACAATATCCCATATTTCCACAGAGCAACACACAAGGGTTATCTGCGGCATCTACTTGTCAGAAAGGCAACAAAAACCGGTGAAATCATAGTCGACCTTGTCACTAGCACACAGACAGAGGGCTTCAACGAGGAGGAGCTGCTAGCAGGCTTTAGATATGCGCTTTTGACCAGGCAATATGACGGCAGATTCAAGGGCGTTTTACACACAAAAAATGACAGCGTGGCAGATGTGGTCAAAAACGAGGGCACAGAGGTGCTCTACGGAGATTCATATTTCTACGAGGAGCTCTTAGGTCTGAAATTCAAAATCACACCATTCTCATTTTTCCAGACCAACTCACTCGGAGCGGAGGTGCTCTATGAGACAGCGAGAGAGTTTATCCTGGGAGATGACAAGGATTCGCTAAACGGTAAAACAGTCTACGACCTCTACAGTGGAACCGGCACCATCGCGCAGCTTATGGCACCAGTGTGTAAGGAAGTAGTAGGTGTCGAAATAGTTGAGGAGGCAGTTTGCGCAGCAAAGGAAAATGCAGCTCTTAATGGTCTTGATAACTGTAAATTTATCGCAGGTGATGTGCTCAAGGTGCTTGATGAGATAGAGGAAAAACCGGATTATATAATTCTTGATCCACCACGAGACGGTATCCATCCGAAGGCTATTGGGCGGATTATTGATTATGATGTTGAGAATATGGTTTATATTTCATGCAAACCAACAAGCCTGGCAAGGGATTTGCAGATATTTATGGCCAGAGGGTATAGAGTGGAGAAGATATGTTGCGTGGATATGTTTCCGAATACTTATCATGTTGAGACGGTTGTTCTTTTGTCCCAACAAAAACCAGATGACACGATAGAGATTGACTTAGACCTGGACGAGCTGGATGCCACCAGTGCCGAGTTGAAAGCAACCTATC
>ERZ1106939.2167-NODE-2167-length-12838-cov-6.729563_pt1 | contig 12838 bp, 6 predicted proteins | sample MGYA00403669_ERZ1106939 | MGnify/ENA primary metagenome ERZ1106939 (study PRJEB35170, sample SAMEA104062447) | human gut metagenome | biome: human gut; feature: human-associated habitat; material: faeces | place: Denmark | collected 2012-09-28 ...
TGGATTCACTGGTCAAGCAGGAGCAATAAGACACGGAATCACAAGAGCTTTAATTAAATCAGATGAAAATCTTAAATCAGAATTAAAGAAAGCTGGATTCGTAACAAGAGACCCAAGAATGAAAGAAAGAAAGAAACCAGGTCTTCGCAAAGCACGTCGTGCACCACAGTTCTCAAAACGTTAATCATACGTTACGGAATTTATACAGAATATACAAAGCCTTTCAATGGAGAAATCTATTGGAAGGCTTTTTCTTTTATATACGATTTAGGTTTCATGATCATACACAATGAAAATGAGGTGATATCTATGAAATACGAGGAATTATTTCAGTTAAAAGATTTTCAGAAAGGACTTTATTGATTCCTCCGGTAAATGTAAGGATGTAAGTTGTATTTCTGCTATCTGTGTAAACATAGGTCACATTATTACTGCTAAGACTGGAAACTGTATTGGGACTGCGGAGATTACGGTAGAAATTGATTTCTTCCGGTTGTTTAAATTCATTGGAGAAGGTTAGTAACCCTTCTGTGGTACAGACAAGAATCGCCTGATTGACCTCAGTGATATAGCGGACTTTGGAGAAATGTTCTTTGGGATATCCTTTCAGTTGATTATCGCTATGTATGAAGCGGATTTCCCCTTCAGGTGTCTTTTCCAGTAAATTCAGTCCTCCACCATGACAACCTATCCAGATACGTTTTTGATGATCCTGATAGATGCTATAGATACTATTATGGCTCAGGCTATACGGGTTGTCTTCCTGATGAGTAAATTGACGTATTTGAAAATGATCATTACCGGTTCTTTCTAATTGGAAAAGCCCATCCAACTTACTTCCCATCCAAATGACTCCATTTTCATCTTCCATAAAACAGTAGATGTTTTTTTGGAAAGAAATAGGTTGTGAACTGATGGTTCCTGCGGGAGTCAGATATCCTTTTAAACTTCCATCCGGCTGATAAATTCGTACATATCCTTTTTTGCTGGCTGTCCAAAGCTCATCTTTTTCATCTATCAAGAAAGCGCGTGTTTCAAAGCTGGCATCTATGGCTTGTAGTGAACATGCGTAGGTAGAAAATGAGATTTTTGTAACGTCCCAGTGATTACATATCCAGAGATTTCCCTGCTGATCTAAAAAAGAATTCAGAATGACGGGATTGAATTTTGTATCAGGATTATTATAATCAGTATAATAGGGCTTCAGTTGTTTGTTCTTTCGATCATAATAGGAGAAGCCACCTCTATGTGGAACCATCCACAATGTTCCTTGCTTATCTTCGAATATCAGGTCGCGACTTAATCGTTCGGCTTTTGGCAGATCCTCTTTGGGAGTAATATAATGTTGTTTCTCTTCTGTCTCTAAGTTATAACGCACTACTCCGGGCATTTCGGAGTATAACCATAATTCGCCGAAACTGTCTCTGAATACGGATAAAACTTCGGTAGAGGGATTGGTAGGAGTGCGGGGATCTATTAATCTGTATCTTTGATTTTCCGCAAAGTAAATATAGAGTCCATTATTTGTGCACAGTCCTATGCTATCTTTTCCCAGTCTACTGATAGAATTGATAGCATTGGAGGTTGAAAAGGGCATTTCATGAAACTGAAGTTGCTGTGTCTGGGGTAGATATATCACTAACTGGTTGTTGGCAGATACTAGATATATATTGCCATTATCTTCTTTGATATTCTTGAATGGAATATCAGATTCTATTTTCTTTTTGCCAATGATTGAAATTCCTTTGTTGGTTAATATCCATTCGTCCCCATCGCTATCTTGAAAAATAGTGATTATTTGATCCCCTTTCAGGTTCTTCTCTTCGATATTATATAAGGTTATTCCTTCTCCTTCCTGAGCCTTGTACGCTTGTTCGTCAATACGGAATGCTCCACGATCACATACGATCCAACTGACGCCTTTGGGTAATGTATAGACGTTCTGTACAGCGTAGGTCTGCTGTTTTTCGTTTTCATAAGGGCGTAAGATATCTATGAATTTTTCCCGGCGGCTGTCGAATAGATAGATTCGTAAGTCATAAGTCTGACACCAGATGTCACAGGTTTGTGTCTGTGTGATTTTGGCTAAACGATTACTGGTTAAAGTACATCCGTCTCCCGGAAATGCTTTATAGTTTTTGAAAGTGTATCCATCGAATTTATTTAAGCCATTCCAAGTGGAAAACCAGATAAACCCTTTTGAATCTTGCAGGATATTGGTGACAGACCTTTGTGCCAATCCGTTGTAAGCGGAGAAACGTTGAATTTGGCAAATCGGTTGTGCAATGGCTACACAGGGGATAAAAAGACAAATCAATATTAAATAATTGATTTGTAGTATAATGCACTTTTTCATAGTATTGACTAATTTGTAACTGCTTTGCAAAGATATAAATTATCTGTTTTACTACTATGTATTCTGATAGTAAATGTAGGTGGATTTTTCAGCACTTCGGTAAAGGAAGCATGGATGTGTAATTATTATATAGCTATGTGGAATATTTGTTTCCTTAGGTGTATTATCGGGCTTGTGACTACCCAGAAAGCTGTTTTTAAACATTGTGAACATTCGTTTCCACCTATTGCGATAATTTTTCCCCCCTTAACTAAATACCTTTTCGGACTTTTGCATCAGAAAATCTAAGTGACATTTTAATTAAAAGATATACTATTATGAAAAACAAAAGTTTAAACTATTTGAGACTTAAGCAAGTATGTTGCTATGCTTTATCTTTGGCTTACTTTACACTTTTTGGATGTTCTAATGAACTTTTTCAGAATGAGGTAGATAATGTTACGACAGAGAGAGCAAATACCCGTACTGAAATGTCGGATACTATTACAGTTGAAGGTAAGCAATACGAAGTTTTTGACTATTTTAGCTTTATAACTACTGTTGGATGCGTTTGTGCTACTACTACTACGCATCTGGATATTAGAATAAGTTATCCTACTGTAAATTCGCAAGGTTTAATGGTTTATAAGGAATCCGAAGATTACTATAATTACAATTTCAGCGGTACTAATATTTATGAGTGGTGTAATCCCATTGTGTCTATAGTGGAGGATCAATTAGATATAGATGATAAAATATGTGTGCCTGTTGATGGTTCTGATACTTATTTATATCTGGATATAACGGCAAACGATGGTCCTTCTACTTGGGGAGGAGAAAAAGAACATATTTGGATCAGGTATTATTTTACACATAAAGATTATAATTATAGATATCTTATGTTGGAGAATAGTAAAAATGATCCACAGCATTATAAGGCTCGTCTAGCTGTACCATTTAATTATGATGATCTTTCTGGGTATATATATTTAGGAGATGTTCGGATTTCAAGTAGTTATGGACATTGGGGGCCCCGGTATTTAGATTATTGATAAGAAGTGAAATAGAATTTATTGTTTAACCAATTTTTTTATTATGAAACAAAATGTAAGAAAAGTAAAAAATAGGCTTTTCCTTTTGCTGACGCTACTCTTGTTTGTGCCTATCGGAGTGCTCGCTCAGAACATAACAGTGAAAGGTACTGTGGTTGATTCGACAGGAGAAACTATTATTGGTGCTACTGTAGTGGAAAAAGGTAATACCGGTAATGGGGTTACTACTAATCTGGATGGTCAGTTCACACTATCTGTCGGCAAAGGGAAGAAACTAGTAATTTCTTATGTCGGTATGGAAACCCAGGAGGTAGATGCCGTTGCCGGTAAAGAATTAAAAGTTGTCTTGAAGGATGATTCACAAGCACTTGATGAAGTGGTTGTTATAGGTTATGGCAGTAAGGCAAGAAAGGATTTGACGGGCTCCGTCGGTTCTGTTTCGGGTGCTAAACTGGCGGCTGTTCCTGTTACTTCAGCTGCCGTAGCTTTGCAGGGTAAAATTGCGGGTGTGCAGGTAACCACAGTTGATGGCGCTCCGGGTGCCGACATCAATATCCGTGTGCGTGGAGGTACGTCCGTGACCCAAAGTAACGATCCGCTTTATATTGTAGATGGTTTTCAGGTAGACAACATCAATGACATCCCGCCGACGGACATTGCTTCCATCGACGTGTTGAAGGATGCTTCTTTGACTGCTATTTACGGTGCAAAGGGTGGTAATGGTGTTGTAATTGTGACTACGAAATCTGCTCAACAGGGTAAGATAACTGTAGGTGTGAATGCTCAAATGTCAGTAAGCAAGCTTTCTAAAAAACTTGACTTGATGGATACTTACGATTATGTACAGTATCAATATGACTGGGCTGCTTCAAATGGCGGTATGCGTAGTGGTCCGGCTAAATATTTTCGCGCTAACTTTGGTAATCCGAACGATTTGGATTTATATAAGAACGCTCCTACTCATGACTGGCAAGATCAGGTAATGGGAGAAACTCCGTTGAACTATTCTACTAATGTAACAGTTGGCGGTGGTTCCGAGAAGTTCCGTTTCAATACCTCTTTGACTCAATCGGAAGATAAAGGTATTATTTTGGGTTCCGGTGTTCGTCGTACTAACTTGAATGTCAAAATTAATGCTCAATTAACCAAGAACTTAACTTTGACCATGAATCCTCGCTTCACATATCGTCGTGACACGGGAGCTGGTGGCGATAAGGTCGGTAGTGGTGGTATCATTGATGTATTACGTTATCGCCCTTCAAACGGTTTACGTGAATTTGCAACTTGGGATCCGGCAACGGTGGATCCGGATGATGAGGTAATCTTTGCTTATACCAATCCGAAAAGTGATATCGGTCAAAATGTAAAGTTGAAGCATGCTTACAGCTATACCAATCAGTTTTCTTTGGATTGGAAACCTATCGAAGGTTTAACACTTCGTACCGAGGCCGCTCACTCTATCCAATTTTCTGACGAAAACAACTTCTTTGGTCGCCTGACTAAAACAGGACAGGATAATTCGAAAATGCCGGTTGCTGAGATTAAAGATAAGCGTAAAGAGTCTTATACTTGGATTAATACTGCTAATTACTCGTTTAAAACAGGACAACTTCACAACTGGTCTGCATTGCTGGGGTCGGAAATTCATCATACTCAGACCAAAGAGAATTATCAGAAGAATCGTTATTTCCCTCAAAACATTGAAGCTGATCGTGCTTTGAACAATATGGCTTTGGGTACACCGTGGGAATCAACTTCTTCACTTTCTACTCCAAACCGTACGGCTTCTTTTTTCGGTCAGATAAATTACAACTATGACCACAAATACTTGATTGCCGCAACAATGCGTGCCGATGGTTCTACTAAGTTTGCTCCGGGTAATCAATGGGGGTATTTCCCCTCTGTTTCAGGCGCTTGGGTACTTTCCAGAGAAGGTTTTTTGGAAAATAATGCGCTAATCAGCAATTTGAAACTGCGTGCTGCTATTGGTTTGGCTGGAAATAATCGTATTGACGATGACCAATGGCGTTTCTTGTATTCGGTAAATGCAACCGGTGGTCCAGGCTTTGGTGAAGCAACTCAATATGGCGAACAATGGTTTAGTGTAAGCGATGGGAAGAAATTTCCCAATACAAAAATCAAGTGGGAAACAACCCTAACTCGCAATGTGGCATTGGATATCAGTCTCTTTGGTGATCGCCTGACTATTACTCCGGAGTTCTATTGGAACACTACAAAAGATTTGCTTTATGAGTCAGCTATACCATTGACTATGGGGTTCACTAAGCAGATGCAGAACATCGGTCAGGTGACGAATAAGGGTATTGAATTGAGTATTAATGGAGACATTCTTCGTGGTAAGGATTATGTGTTGAGCGCTAACTTTACATTCGGTATGAACAAGATGAAGATTGATAAACTGAATGATACCGATGATATACTCTGGATTTTGGATGATCGCTGGAAACCTGATTATGATAACTATTGCTTGAGAGTGGGCGATCAGGTTGGTCTGATTTATGGTTTTGTCTACGATGGTCTTTACAGTCCGGATGAATTCTATTTCGATCCTACTCAGAACTTCTTGGCTGTTCCGAATGAAGGTACTGTTATCAACACTATCTACCAAGATTCTAATTCGGGCTCAGCAACTTTGCCGGGTAAGATTAAGTTCAAAGATCTGGATGGTGACGGTCAGATAACAGAAAATGACCGTACTGTGATTGGTAACACAACTCCAAAGTTCCAAGGTGGTTTCGGTTTGAGTGGTCAATGGAAGAATTTTGACTTTACTGCCAACTTTAACTACATGGTTGACTTCGATGTTTATAATGCTACTAATTACATGCTTTCTTCATCTATCAGTAATACTAATAATTTCTACAATGTATTGGCAGACTTTACACAAAAGAATCGCTGGACTTATGTGCGTGCGGATGGTGAATGCCTGTATAAAAATACTAACATTGATGGGTCAGTTAACGAATATATTACGATGAATGCCGGTAAGTCTTTGTGGAATCCGGCAGATGTGGAAGATAAGGTAACTCACTCTTACTTTGTAGAAGACGGATCATTCCTCCGTTTGCAAGACGTAACAATCGGTTATACATTGCCTAGTAACCTGACTAAGAAGTGGGGGATGTCGAAGGTTCGTTTCTATGCCAGTGCTTCCAATCTCTTTATCCTGACTGGTTATTCTGGTTACGACCCCGAAGTAGATGTACAATCCGGTTTGACTCCTTCTATGGACTACAATCGTTACCCACGTAGCCGTAGCTTCGTATTTGGTACCAACATTACATTCTAACATTAAAAATTAGAGAAATATGAAATTAAAATATTTATTTTTCGCCGCTTTGGCTTCGTTGGGTTTCACAGCTTGCAGTGACTTCTTGGATGTTGACTCTGTATCGAAGTATGATAGTGAAGGGGTTTTCGGCGAAAAGACAGAGATTAACCGCGCCCTTAACGGGGTATATGCAAAGCTGATGAGTGGTGATTTTTACGGTGACGCTTATTTCACTAAGTTTGTTTTCAACAGTGATGTAGAGTTTACGACGAATACCAGTGATGTGGCTACAAATAATAGTTTTCGTCGTTTCGATGGAAACAGTACTGCCAGTGATGTAGAGAAATTCTGGAATGCTGCCTATTCAGGTGTTGAGTATGCTAATAATTTTGTATATTATTTAGAGAGAAGTCCGCTATATAGCACAGAAGATGCAGAAATCATGCAGATGATGGGTGAAGCTAAAGTGATACGTGCTATGTTCTTTCATGATTTGGTGACTTATTTTGGTGATATTCCTTTCACATTTGAGCCCGCTTCTGTGGTAGAGAATTATGTAATGCCTATTGTCGGTCGTGATGAAGTTTACAAGACTTTGATTGAGGACTTGAAGAGTATTGCTCCCTACATGAAGTTTGCAGCTAATTTGTCGAATGGCGTAGAACGTGCCTCTAAGGAGTTTTGTTGGTCTATGATTGCACGTATGGCAATGCATGCGGGTGGTTACTCTTTGCGTCCGGATACTGACAATCCAGCTAATTTCGGCAAAATGGAACGTCCTGCCAACTACAAAGATCTTTATAAAACGGCTTTAGCATATTGTGACTCAGTAATTTCTTCAGCTACCCACACATTGTCTTTGCCTTATTATCGGGTGTTTGTAAATGAATGCAATTATGTGGTAAACAGTAACGATGACCCTATTTTTGAAATTCCTTTTGCAAAAGAAACTTCCGGTAGTGTTGGTTATGCGCATGGACCGAAGAGCGAACTTTATGAAGGTTCTACGAGTGGCGATAATATTTGGGGTGAAGCTAAGAGTGGCGCTGCATTGAGTGCATTCTATCGCTTTATGTTCGATCCGGAGGATGTCCGTCGCGATTATCTCAACGGCTTGTGGGGATACCTCTATAATGGCGAACCTACAATCAGCGTTTCTTATACAGTGTACAACAACAAGTGGTCTAAACTCTGGTCAACAAGCGGTAATCCGGAAAGTGCGGGCAATACAGGTATCAATTTTCCCTATATGCGCTATACAGATGTGTTGTTGATGTATGCTGAAGCAGCCAACGAGCTGAATGATGGTCCTACAGATGCAGCTAAGGCCGCTCTTCATCAGGTACGCCAACGTGCATTCACCAATCCGGAAAAGATTGATTCGTATATCGAAAGCATGAGTGGTTCGAAAGAGGATTTCCTGAAGGCTGTGCTTGACGAACGTAAGTTTGAGTTTGCTGGTGAAAATATGCGTTGGAAAGATTTGGTTCGCAACAATCTTTTGGCAGAAAATACTTATTATAACTTCTTACGCTATTTGGTTTGCGGTGAAAACGGTGCGGGACAATCTGCTTACCAAGAGATGGTAGAAGAGTATGACGGAATGCCTGAATATTTGGACAAATTACCATCAACCGTATACTATATGATTGGTGCAAATCCTCAAACTCCAAGTGCATTTCCTAATACATCATTGCGTATTATTGATATCTACAATCCGTATGATGATGTAGTTGTGAGCACTGTTCCTGATGAATATAGAGCGTCTACAGTTCAGTATCCTTATGCATGGGCTTCTGATGCAGGTGTAGTGAATGCACAATGTTTGTACTCATTCTATGGATATATTTATTGCGATCAGATATCAGGTTTGGTTTATCTGAATACGAATGGCAAATATAGTACTCATGCTCCAAGTGCAAATGCGAGCTTGCCGCCGGTTCGATATATTTTACCTTATCCGAATGCGGCTATTCAACGTTCTGCCGGTGCTTATAAGAACTATTACGGTTATACAAAGTAGTAATCAATAAATGAGAAATAACAATATGAAAAAGAAATTCTTATATATCGTGATGGCTCTTTGCTCATTCTCGTTTGTGGCTTGTAGTGATGATGACTATACGCCCGGAAAGAGTGATCTGGATGCAGATAGAGAGCTTATGACTATGTTTCGTGTAGACGACAATACGAATAAAGGTAGCACAGACCCATATCGTTGTCAGGTGGTTAATATCAACGATGTACAGCTTCGTTGGTATGGTGTGGACGGCTGTGCCGGGTATGAATTGAAATGGGGATTACAGGGTAACGTATCCTCTGGTTTGGCCGAAGACTGGGAAAATCCCAAAAACATTGTAGGTTCAGTAATTCTGGGACCTGATGAGTTGGAATATTTGGTTAAGGATCTTCAATATTCTACTCCCTATCACTTTGCCATCCGTACTCTTTCTAAGAAAGGTGAGGGACATCACTCCAAGTGGTATGGTTATGGTAGCGGTCGTCAGTGGTCTGAGTATTGCAGCTTTACTACAGAACCTCGTTATGATACTCCGGAAGTTATTGTGGTTAACGATGTGACTGAAACGACTTTCCGAGTAAACGTAGATCGCCAGTTGGCAACTTCAGGTAGTGCTGATCAACAGCAAAAATACTTGAATTACTTTGAGGTCGTAGATGGTGATTTTGTAATGCAAACTCTGACAGTGGAGCCTTCACCTACTAATCCCAATGCTGCTTGTCCCGACAAGTGGAAGAACTACAAATTAACTCAGGAAGATTTTGAGCGTGGTTATGTAGATATTGATGGTCTGGAGACTAACTGTGTGTATTTGGTAAACGTGCAGAACGATAATGTGGCTGTACATTGGGATGCTATTTATAATACTTGTGTGATTCGTATGGATGGTGTAGCGGGTGAACCTATTTTAATTAAGCATTTTGCTGACCCGAACGATACCATTCGTGGTGCTTACGACTATAAGGCGTCCCGACTTGACACTATTATTGATAACTTTACTGCAGACGGTAGCTTGGCTGAAGGTCAGATTTTCTACTTGGAAGGTGGTAAAACTTACTATTTTGCTCAGAATGTATCTATCTGTAAAGGTTTTACTCTACAGACTGATCCCGAAACCGTTTCTCAGGGTAATGCCAAAGTGTTGATGGGAGGTACCTGGACTTATGACAATGGTGCATGTGGCAATGCGATGAACTTCATGTTCGGACGTAATCCGCAAACTGGTGAGTTGGGTGGTATCAATGTGAAGTCGGTAATATTCAAGGATCTCGACTTTGATTGTCCAAAAGCTGTTCACTACGGGCTTTACAATGGTAATACTACTGGAAACTACTTCATAAACATGTACTCTATGGGTATGGCTGTTTCATTCCAGTCGTTCGAAATCTATAATTGTACTTTCCAAGGACAGGTTCGTGGCTTCCTCCGTACGCAAGGTTCTAATCGTAAGACGTTTGAGAAAATTCAAATAGAAGATTGTATTTTCTATAATTCAGGATACTATGACAACAAAGGCGGTGGTTATTGTTGGTTCTTTGGTGATGGTGCATTAGCAAAATGTAATGTATTCAATGATTTTATTTTCCGAAACAATACCATTTATGATTCACCGCATGGTGCCTTTATTTCTAATAATAAGGATAATTTTGACTGGCCGGCCAACATTCGTTATAAGTTTACTATTGAGAACAATACGTTCATAAACTTTGAAACTCGTGGTGGTTCCAAGATCTTTGATATGCGTAATGTCCCAAGTGGCACGGAAATTATCTTCCAGAAGAACTTGTTCATTTTGGCTAAGGATGCATCTGATAATCGCACAATGAACTCACAGGCTATTGATCTTCGTACAGTAAACGGTTCTGGTGCCATTATCTACGATTTCAAGGATAATTATTCTACTAATGCTTATCTGACCAAAGGTTCAATTTTCTCCAGTGGTTTTGATGCTTCAAAGAATAATGCAGGTTATAATTTTAACGTTAGTGGTAAGGAGGAACTGGCTGTTCATTTGGGCGATGAACAGGACCCTGAAGGAATTTCTCCTACAGAATTGATGAAGAATCCGAATCCGCCTTATCACGATCCACATGAGTTGATGCACCGTGGTATTGATCTCAACAACCTGTATTATAACAATACCGAAAAGGTACGCAAATCTGCTATCTATCGTTTAGGAATTGGTGATCCGCGTTGGAGACAATAATAATAACGTGTTGTTAATGAGGCCGTGAGGTTTTGTTAGACATTCTTTGCAGGAAGGGCGTTCCATTCGGAGGAACGCCCTTTATGTATAATAAAAGATGAAGTTAATATTCTCTTATTTTTCTTTAGGAGTAAACTCTGAAGGACTTACTCCATATTTTTTCTTGAAACACTTACTAAAGTATTTTGGATCATTAAAACCTGTCATATAGGCTATTGTAGAGACGTTGTATTCTCCTGTTTCCATTAATTGTTTGGCACGTTTTATACGCATCTCACGGACGAAATCAATAGGTGAAAGCCCGACAATACTTTTTAGTTTTTGATAGAATACAGTGCGGCCCATACCCAGCTCTTGGGCAAATTCATCAATTGTCAGTTTCGAATTATCCATTTGCTCATGCATTATTTCCATTACTCGTTTCATGAATAATTCATCAAACGGAACAATTTGTGGTCTTTCCGGTTCTACCTCAACAAGGAGAGTAGGGGCAGGGGCTTCTTTTTTCTGATCCGACCATTGTTCGAGATAAAGTTCCTGTAACTGTTTGCGTTGATACAACAGTGATTTAATGCGTGTTTTCAGATAGGTAGAACTGAATGGTTTGGTGATATAATCGTCAATTCCTTGTTCCAATCCAGAAATACGGTCGTCTAAAGAAGATTTAGCAGAAAGAAGTATAATAGGAATATGACAAACATCTCGATGAGCTTTGATAGCTTTCACCATATCCAGACCATCCATAACAGGCATCATTACGTCACTGATGATAAAATCCGGTACATATTGTAGAGCCCGCTCCAGGCCTTCTTGTCCATTCGTTGCCTCAAAGATTTTATAGGTTCCGGAAAGGATATCGCTCAGGAAGTTTCTCAATTCTGCATTATCTTCTACGACTAGCACGGAGATAGGATCCTGGTCCGTATTATTGTCGGTGTCTTTGTCTTCTGCCTTCTCCTGCAGAATATTATTTTTCTCTGATGTTTTGGAGATGATTTTATGCTTATCGTGTTTTGGGTTATGAGTAGACAGAGTATCATTCAGGATAAACTCTGTGTTTTCTTTTCCTTCATACACCTTCTGGTCAAGCGGCAATGTTACAATGAACTCACTACCTATCCCCGTTTCTGTATTCACTTGGATATTTCCCTGATGCAGTTCGATCAGTTCTTTTACTAAGGACAGCCCAATTCCGGAAGATGGTTGCAGAATATTGTTATTTACCAATGTCTCAAAACGTTGGAATAGAGACTGTTGTTTCTTTGGATCAATGCCGATACCTTCGTCGGCAACGGAAATCACGACTTTATCTTTTGTCGTATGGGTATATACTGTAATTGATTTATTGACAGGTGTGTATTTGAATGCATTAGATAATAAATTAAAGATAATCTTTTCGACTTTATCCTGATCTACCCAGCAATGTATTGACTCTTTGTCTGTTTGCAGACGGAGATTGATGTTTTTTTCTTCGGCTATGAGACGGAAATTATCCATCACTTTCTGCAATAGTTCTACAATATCTGTTTTCTCCAATAATAGCTTCATCTTTTTGTTTTCTATTTTGCGGAAATCGAGTATCTGGTTGACCAGTCGCAACATGCGCTCTGTATTATTGTGAACTACTGTCAGAAGTTTACGGGCACTAGGAGTGAGAGGCTCATGTTGAAGAACTTCACCTACAGGGCTGGTAATAAGAGTCAAAGGTGTGCGTAATTCATGAGAGATATCCGTGAAGAACCGCAACTTTATATTTGCCAGTTGTTGCTCCATATAAATCTGATGACGTAGTTTATAGATATACAATATGATATAGACTATAGTAGCTGTAAATAAGATGAATAAGATAATATAGAGTAATACAGCCCAGGATGTTTCCCAGAATGTGGGAATTACAGTGACAGAAAGCTTTCGCACATTATCTGTCCATACA
>ERZ1106939.2171-NODE-2171-length-12828-cov-4.861505_pt1 | contig 12828 bp, 13 predicted proteins | sample MGYA00403669_ERZ1106939 | MGnify/ENA primary metagenome ERZ1106939 (study PRJEB35170, sample SAMEA104062447) | human gut metagenome | biome: human gut; feature: human-associated habitat; material: faeces | place: Denmark | collected 2012-09-28 ...
TCCAATGTAATTCCATAAACGGCTGCCTTGTAGCCGCCAAGCTCATGGCTGCAGATGACGGAAAATCCATTTTTCCTGTTTGGGCGCCCCCACACCGACCAATACCACATTGGCACCGGAAGCATTGATGGTACGGTAAATCAATTCGTTTTCCTCCGGTTTGTTTTCAAAACCATACGAAGGAGACATCGCCCCTACTACGATTTCGCGCCCCACCGAGGCATTGATACGTTCCATGGCCTTTTGCGCCACACCTTCCATCGCCCCCAAAAGGAATATCCGGCAATCCGGATTATCCTTATGATATTGATAGAAAGCCGTAAAGAAACTGCTACCCGGAATGGCTTCCGGTATTCCTTTCTTCAGCAAACGAGAGCACAAATACAAGATTTTACTGTCGCAAACCACCCACTCCGCCTTTTGATAAAGGTCATAAAACTCACGGTCATGCTGGAGTTTGACCAAATGATCGAGATTCGGAGTGACCAATACCCCGCGTTTCAAGCTTTGCAGCAGTTCAATCCGGGTAATGGACAAGAGGTTCGCATTCAAAATACGAACAGAATCAGACATCATAAAAAAAGAAATATGCTATTAAAAAAGAGAATCAAAAAGTTGCTCCCAAGATTGATATACAGAATCTAAAGAATATTTACGGCTCGTCACTATTGCATTTTCCGCCATGCGCTGACGCTCATCAGACGACTGCATCAGGACAGACAGCTTTTCTGCCATAAGCTCAGCATTATATCCCTTTTTATCATACGGCAAAATCAAACCATTTTTACCGTCTTCCACAATATCATATACAGCAGAATAGCTCCCATAAACGGCTGGCACCACCCCAAAACTCATACACTCCGGCAGCACCAACGGAAAACCTTCAAACTCCGAAGTCAACAATAAGATGGAAGCTCGCTCATAATACCCTCTTGGATTCTGAAAGCCCTCAAAAGAAACGTTTTCCAACTGCGATTCAAATACTTGATTCTCCAGATTCACCCTGTCCGGCCCATCACCCACTATAGTCAATCGCCAATCCGGATAACGCTGTTCCAACAAAGCCCAAGTTTGCAAAATCCGCAGCACACGCTTTTGATTACAATCCAATCGCCCGACATAGATTATCTCTTTTTGTTTGAATAAGGGCGGCAAATTACCCCCCGTTACAACATCTTTTAACATTTTATTCCAATGAATGCATACACTTCCACGTGAAAACAAGAAACTTTTGTCCCGTGCCGCTTTTGCCATACGTTCCCGGCTTCTCTGGTTTTCCATCAATTCTAATAGCATTTCGGCCATTGCCTTAGGACAGAAACCCTCTTTAGAACGATATGGCACAATCCGTCCGTCCTTTCCGTCTTCAAGAATATCATGGACAGCCGTATAACTATCCAAGACAATAGGTACAACTCCAAAACTCATAGCTTCCACAATCACAAGTCCGAACCCCTCATATTCAGAAGTCAAAAGCAATAAGGAAGCCCGCTCATAATAAGAACGAGGATTACGAAACCCTTCAAACCGAATATTTCTCAACCCCAAAGAACTCGCATACCTTTCCATACCCTCCCTATCCGGCCCGTCTCCTACAATTACCAATGTCCAATCAGGACATACACGTTCCACTTGCGCCCATACATCAACCACACGAAACACCCTTTTCTGGTTATTATCTATCCGGCCTACGAACAAGACCTCCTGACACTTCTTAATAAGGTCAAGTTCATAACCAGACGTTTCTATAGTGACTGGATTGGCAATAACCGCAAGCTTTTTTGTGTCTTTCAAACGTGTGAATTTTCGAAATCCATCCACAAAACTTTCCGACAACACCACATAACGGTCGCTATTGCGGTACACATACCGCATGCTTGCAGAAGTTATTTGCTTAAATAGCCCATGCGCCATCCGAAGAAGGAACTTTCTTAACGGATTTCCCGTTTTTTCCAGAAGGAGTTCCACAGACTTTAATTTTCCGTTAGTAGAAGGATCATTGTGGTAAACAGCAATCGTTTTAACCCCAAGCCCCTTGGCCGCTTTCTTCAAAATCAAAGTTGGAAAAAATGGAAGTCCCCATTGGTTGATTACGACTTCTATATGACGGCTTGTCAAGATGCCTCGTAATGTAGCCACATTTCCATGCCCCACATGATAGCCGCTTAAGACATAAAAAGCGATGCGGTCGTCCAATCGCTGCCTCATGAGAGGCGAAGGTGGTTTAAAAGTAACAATCGTCACTTGATGGCCATGCTCTACAAAACTCTTTGCCAACACAGTCGTTACCATCTCCTGACCTCCGAGTTCAAAGGCTTTCATTAAAAAAAGGATGTTCATAAAAAATCATTTTATATTTGAAGTCTATTTACACAGCCTTCAAACAAACTATTCCATTTTTCCATAATCACCTCAATCCTAAAATCTTCCATTCTCTTTTTTGCCGCAGTCCTCAGTTTAACCCTTAATGACCGGCTTTCAATCAACATGGAAAGATTCTGAGCAAAAGCGTCGACATCACCAAACGGACAAAGCAATGCTGTCTCCTTATCAGATAGCAGTCATTTCACCCCAACTATATCAAACGCACAAATAGGTACACCCATCATCGCGGCTTCCGCTAAGACCAAGCCAAATCCCTCATGTTCCGATGTCAAGCAAAAGATGGAACTTTCCAAATACTTTTCCATCACATTGTCAACAGCGTCATTCAGTTTAAATGAATCTGCCACCCCCACAGCGTCTATCCTGTCCTGCAGCCAAGCCTTATCAGGTCCCATACCGTAAACATCAATTTGCCAACCTTTGTATTTTGAATGTATCCTTCGCCACACTTCCACCAACAAATCCAACCGTTTCTGTTCATGATACCTCGCCACACATATTATTTTTTTATTGTCCAACTCAGACAACACAGGAGAAACCAAGGGGGTGAAATTCCCTATCACCACACAATTCTTCACATTCCAATAATGTTTGTCTTCCTCGGTAAGCACCACGAACCTGTCATAACGCGCATATATAAATTGCGCAATCCCAAAATACAACGTTCTAAATATTTTACTTTTGTCATGCAAATTATAATCCATCCCGACTTTAGAAAAGTGAATCTCCATGACTTTAGGAACCCTCCTTTTCACAAATGGAATTATCCATGTCAATACCTGTGTCTGCGCATTGATTACAATATCAGGATTTACCTCTTGGATTACCTTACCTACTTTTCTAATATCCTTTGCGATACAACCCAACTTCTTCATTATGGTTGCATTCTCCCCCCCGATTTTATTGTCCTTATTATCAGATTATTAGAAAGTTTAAAAGCAGATTCCACTTTACCGTTGTATGTACATATTGTAACTTCGTGACCTAACACATCAGACAAATAATTGGCTTTATCCACAACAATACGTGCCATGCCACCTTTGTAGCTTAAACCGTTGATAAAATACAATATCCTCATGATTATTACATTTTTATATTTTTACCCATGTATTCGGAAAGATATCAGGTAGTCCTGTGCCATGGTTCCACCATTTCTGGGGATAATAGATTCTCTTTTTCTTCCGTCCCAACCTCGCCCCCCAATAACTAAAGGTACTGTTAGCCATTATACCATATCGGCATTGTGACATCAAATACATATCAAGCGGAGAATCTGTACCAGAATTCCAATCCACAAAAACAGCACGGTTCCCTAATTCCAAATTCTGCTTTACCCATTGAATATCATCTGAAAAGCAAACAAACTTTACGAATGGACTTATCTCTTTCATACTTTTCAACGCCCTTTGATAATAAGAAAGCGTGCAACATCCCTCAAAAAGAGATTTAAAAGTCGGAGACAAATAATCTCCACGACGTACATGAACAAAACAGCAATCTGAAGAACGAATCTCGGATAAAAGTAACCTGTTCTTTTCAGAGAGACCGGATTCATCTACCTTCCACTCCAACCAAATATTATCATCCGGTATATATTTTTTTGTAAACTTAAAAGGGAAAAACACAATAGCCCTGGGATTTTTACAGATTTCCTGATTCAAATCCAACCATTTAGAATTTGGAACACATTGTTTATACAAATAAAATAGCCCCGTAACAGGCAAAACCCACCAAGGTTGACGAGGTAATGACACCTTAAACCATTTATCAATTTCTAACCCATAATGTTCTGACAGTTTCTTTCCATACAAGCCATAAAACCGCTCTTGAGGAAAAAGCCTTTTCAGGTAAAGATAAAAGGCATAAGCAAACATCTGATTACCTAAACCTCCTGTAAATACCAGTATTTTCACCGTATAAAATAATTAGTCCGTATTCAGTATTTTTACCACACGCGCAGGATTCCCACAAGCAATACAATCGGAAGGAACACTTTTGGTAACAACACTTCCAACACCGATTATAGAACGCGCACCAATCGTCACACCTTTTAAGATAATACTATTAACCCCTATCAATACATCATCTTCGACAACCACTGGCGCACAACGTTTTTGCTTAGCGTCTTCCTCTCTAACCCTACGTACATTGAAATCCAAAGCATGCGCATCTGTATCCATAACCTTCACATTTGCTCCTATTTTCACATAATTGCCAATTGTTATACTTTGGACAGCCCAGAGTACCGTGCTACTCATACCTACATGATTTCCTATGCATATGTAGGCATTCTCCCCTGCATAAAAAAACCTTCGATATTGCCACAAAGTGGATTCCGATGCCCGCCGCTTGACATATAAAAATTATCCCCGATAGAAACCTTTGCCGAGGGAGCTATATTTAACCCCACATGCCCGTGTATTACACAATGTCGTCCTACGCAGATGACACACGCCCTCAACTTCATATAATTTTTGTATCGGTTACATAGATTAAAAAGCCTGCCCATGCAGGCCTTCAAAACATACAACCCTTTCATGCCACCTCCCCTTCTTTTGAAAGGAAGTAAGCCGGAACCGCATGCCTTTCTTATAGAATATTAATATTTATTAACTATATAGGAGAGGGTAAAATATGGCTTATCCAACGATAACGCATTTCGACGTATTTCCGGTACAGGAAACAAAAGCAACGAGCCGTCCATACATCCGGATAGTCATTCAATTCCAAAGATATAGTATCCGTATCAAACGAAATATATTCTAATCTCTGCTTAGAAATGAAACGTCCAGCAATATACCCACCTTTTCTAAAGGTATTTAAATGCCGCTCCACATAAGATTGAGGATAATAATTCAAACAAAAACTCCCATAAGTTTCAAATTCGGAAAAACCATTGGAAACACCGGGTTCAACCGCATTTATAATTTTTTCTATCCAGTCCTCTCCCCTAACGCCACACGAAGATATCCTACCTATCAGATCTGCCATGATTTGCTTGTCAAACATCATGTGTTCCGCAATATAAGATTTCTCATTAAATTCGGAGATATCCAAAATCCTTTTTATTGTGTCAAAATAAGGTTTATGGAATTCCTTTTTCATAGCGAACATAACCTTCCCATCCACAAAGAAATCTAGCTTCCTCAAAGGAATCGTATCAGCGTCCCAAGACAAGTAATATTGATTTTGGGAATAATCGCTCAATGCAAAACCCATCTTAATAAACTGTTGCAAATACCACCCCGGACGGCCATCCACGTTGCCACTTTGTTTGAGCAGGCTCTTTATTCGGAAAAAAGACAAACCCGGCAGCAACACATTCTCGTCAACCACTTCCATCCTCCTGGCTTCTTTGGGCAAGTACTTCCGGTACCTCGCATCCGTAATGATGTATATATTATCCGGGGAAATATACTTCACCACATACTGCAATACCCTGTCAAGCATCCCATAGTCCTTATAAACGACCGGGATTATCAAATCAAATTTATTCCTTTCCATACCCTATTTACATTTAAACCTTTCTAAGCATACACGTAACAACCGCTTGGCCTTTGTCCAAGCAAGAGGGAAAAAATAGAAATGTATCGCGGCCCGGGTCTGGGCTAATGTCAAAGCCCTACTGTGCCTTAACAGAATCCCGGTTTCTTGATGGATATACCTGCTAAATTTCGCATAGAACTCCTTAAACTCCGGAGTAAATATTTGTTGCCGGGAGAACAAGATGGTATCCCACAAACAAGCAATAGCCTGGGCGCGGAACGGCCAATAATCCTCACGCGAAACATGCAAATCAGCAAACTCAAGCAAGCCTTGGTAAATCGTCACCAAGTCGGTATTCATTTTTTGCTTTCTTGAAGACATAATACTGCCAGTTTTTCGAAGCCTATACACATAAACCGGATCCGGCAGAACATAGCAAGATTGCGCCAGATAAGTCATTCGGATTCCAAAATCCCCGTCTTCGTGATACACACCCGGCAGAAAGCGCAAGTTATTGTCTAAAAGGAACTGCCGACGCAAGATATAGCGTTGGCTGGCTCCTTTCAGATTCCCCACAAACATATATTCCCGTCCGGTCCTTGCAGACATGGAAGGGAAATTCTCAGCAGACTCCCTTCCGGTAGCCTCATCATGATGAAGCAAACGGGTAGCAATCATATCCACTCCATCACATCTTCGTACCACATCAATAACTCTGCTCACAGCTTCGGGAAGAAGCCAATCATCACTATCCACAAACCACACGTATTTGCCTTTGGCAAGGTTTAACCCCGCATTGCGCGCACAACTCAAGCCTTTGTTTTCTTGGTTTACGACAGTTATGTTGGACATCGTAGGAATAAATCCACTTGCAACCTCCATAGAATCGTCCGAAGTACCATCATTGACCAATATGACCTCATAAAGTGCCTCAACTTCCGGAGACCAAATGCTTTTTAAGCAACATAAAATATAGTCACGCACATTATAAACGGGAACAATAATTGTCAGTAGCATGTTGTTCTATATTATACCATTTATAAATAATGAAGAAAACAGATAAAAACGTTGCATCCGTAACCCCAATGAGACTTGTAGCAGAACGCATAATCAACCATGACAACAATAAGGCATACAAAACGTTCTTGCCCGGCGATGGCCGAGCCATCTTATACAAACATACGTTATAAAAAAGGTATCCGGCCAATCCGACCAACCCCTGATTAGTCAATAAGGGCAACCAAACCGATTCTCCCCCATAAAATTCATTATAGAATGATGAGGGATTGAATTCCATCCCTTGGCCAAACAAGGGTGATTGCAAAAAGAACCTTAATGCGATGGAAAACTGGACCATCCGCATTTCCGTGGAACTTCCTCCCGCATCGTCAGCCACATCGGATGCAAATACGGATTTTAAAAGGTACAAGACATAATCGCCTTGTAGCAACAGAAAACAAACAAGGATTAAGAGAAAAGGCCTTATCTTTCGAAAGGATATTTTCATATCACGGAATATCATGACAAAAGGGAACAGCCCCAAAATCGGAGTACGTGACGTACATATCACGACCCCACTTAACAACAAACAAATCCCTATAATTATCCAAGCCTTTCCACCGCGTGCCACTTTCAATAAATACCATACAAGAAGGTACAATAGCGTCACGCACAATACGCCATAACTTATGGCATGTGGAATAAAAGACCTATAACGTTCACGACCAAAACGCACCAAATCATTGTCTGAAAAGAACGAAAGTTCCTCATTGGATACAGATTGAATATAATCATCCAAAGGATTTATGCTCAATAAGGGGCCTAATAACCCATTTCCACATAAGAGGACTATAAAAAACAGATAAGAATAAACAGCAAAATATATATCTTTCCGGTTCTGCAAACAACAGTAATATACATACGAAAAGCATAACACGCTAATCAAAATTCTTGGAATATAATTCAATGCCATATCCGGATACAAGCAATTCAACACATAGGAAACTGAATAAATGACAAAACATTTTTTTAAAGGGAATTTCTCTTTCACAAACAAGTGCCTCCTCAGCCCAAATAGAGATATTGCAAATAAACAAAAGGCAAAATCAACCGTCATACTCGGCAACAACCTTACATTCATTCCAAAAAAAAGCTTAAAAGGCATAAACAATAATACCCCCTTCTTAAAATCATATAAAGTCAATAGGACGAAAAAAGCGAATAATACATAAATAATAGCCATACGCCTATTTTACCTCTTTAGTTTCTCCGCTATTCGGGACAAATAATACTTAACTGTAGAAATGCCATCATAAAAAATTTCTACGGGTGGAATACATCTCAACAATGGATATCTCATTTTATATACGAGCAACTTTTCTTTTATTTTCTTGTGATGATAGTTATATTCACTAATTTCCTCTACACCAACTTCATCCGGATGCAAAATCAGTTGTTCCCAACGTTCGATGTTTTTTTCTACACCAAAACGGGATTGTATAAAATCATATAATGCCCCAACATCATCCGAAGGAGACTTAATACGAGCTATGATATATTGTGCCAATCGGGAAGGATTCCGGTATAAATAAGACTTATTAAAAACAGTATCCAAATAAGCAGGATGCAAAACCGTAGTAATACTACAACCAGCAAGTTGCATTTCCATAGCTGTTATAGGCAAACATTCCGACACTCCTGTAGGATTAGGTACTGCAACTTTACATTTTCCCATTACGCCTAATTTTTCTTCTTTCAAGATTCCCAGAAAATGAACGGAAGGCAACACTTCCCCCTTTTCATTTGTCAAATACGACATAAACAAATCCTCATAATCTTTTTCCGCAATCCCATATCGTCCTAACCCGGCATCCCGATTGTACAGTTTACCACTCCCGATTACATATAATTGGGCATCGGGAATCTCACTCAACACTTTTTTCCATGCACTGGCTAAAACATGGAACCCTTTTGCACGCACTATACTGCCCATGTAAACCACATTATGGTTATCCCTATCCTCAGCCGCATAATACTCCCGTTCTTTTATTGGGAATATATTGTATATGTAGGTAGACTTTAATGTGGCCAAATGGTCACGGTACAATTCCATTTGCTCACGCCCCACGTTCACTATCTTTTGAACGTAAGGCAACTTCACAAATAAATCCAACAAGGAATATTTCACAGTATTATGCGCCCAAACAAGAATGGACAAGGATTTCGAAAAGCCATCCAACACATTTTTATCAAAATACTTAATATCCACAACCAACAAGTTTATCCCCAAGTCACAGCATTTGACGCAAACATCGTACAACTGCCCTGCATAAAAAACATTCTTATGAGGAAATGTTCCCTTAAAATTCACAAAAAGGTATACATCTATTTCGTTTTCTCTTTGTTCCAACAAATAAGGAACTAACAAAAACTCGTATTCCGACCCACCCAAGCCCGGGTTTCCATTTATAATAGAAGAATAATCACCCTCTGGTAATGTTGGGTTATTCAAATAAAAGGCAATTTTCTTTTTCATAATGTTTTTACTTATTTATATGCCTACCTACCGTATTTTTCAATTTTAAAATCAATATAGAATATGTGTCATGATTGACACTCACAAATACCACTAAACCTATGGCAAAGGTAAATCCTAAAATCCACTCTTTTTCCATCAAACTAACAAAATAAAGCAACATGATAATTAGTATGTTATATACTATTACCGCCTTTGCTTTAAACTCTACAAAACCCGCAGAAAAGAATATTCGGCTCACCATCGACAATAAGTGAGATAGGATAATAGCCACGCAAGCACCCAACAAACCATATTGAGGTATCAGCAAGTAATTGAAAACGATGGCTCCTACCCCTCCAAAAATAGTGGAAATAAAAATATAATTACTTTTCCGAATTGCCGTAAAAACAGAACCAACAAAAGCCGAAGTGTTTGAAAATAAAACCGACAGACATAACAATGGAACATACTTCCAAGCTTCCATATATTCTGCTGACGTAAACAGCATGACAAACAACTTTGAAAACAAGACCAATACCATGCAAAGAAACGTCTGCATACCGAAAACCACCCGGAACATCTTATTGTAGTACAGAGAAAAATCTTTTTTTGCAAATTCTTCTATTGCCGTTATATTCCATGCTTGTTGGAATAATCCAAAAACCATATTCAGCACATTAGGTAATTTGTTTGCCACAGCAAACAAACCAATGGCAAACATCCCTACATGCCGTTCCAACAATGGCCGGTTTAAACTGGACACCAACCACCACATGATGGCCGTTGGAATCAGCGGTATGGAATATTTCAACATTCGTTTTAGACAAGTCCAGTCAAACATAAATACGGACAAGAACCGATATGAACGGGAATAGAAAAAAGTAAATATTCCAGTTATTGTATTAGCGATTATCATCGCAGTAGCAAACCCATAAACACCCGTACGAGGAATGAGTAATATGGAAAAAAGAGCTATTGATGCCGATTGCACAATCCCGGTAAAACTGAACACAGACATTTTATTGATACCACGACAAAAATCCTGCGCATATTTTTGAAACAAATTTGAAATTAAAATGCCATAGACATACCATATATATTCAAAAAAGCTATTCTTCGCTCCGATAAACGTCAACAGAAAGAAAGCAAAGGCGCACAATAAACTACAAAAAATCTGAAAAAAGAATCCAGATGAATAGTACTTTTTTATTTCAACTTCTGTCGCTCCTGAAGGAAACACAAATATGGCATCACTCACATCACACGCCACTACGTTAAGCAACAGCCCTGCATAAACACCCATAATGTCGGTGACACCATAATCTGCGGGTGAAAGCCAACTCGTGTACAACGGCAACATAATAAACCCCATTAACTTGGAGCCCACATTGCCTATCAGGACAAATGATATGTTTTTGGCTAATATTTTATTTCTACCCATGTTTCTGAAGTGCTTGACGGGCTTCTTGCAACGTACAGAAGCCTTCATCTTTCACAAGGTCACGTTCCATCTCTTCGGCCCACCAATCAATAGCCGTATCCAAACCAAATGACAAGGCCGATGATGAATTAATAGTCGCAACCCGTTCAAACCCCGCACCTAAAAGTACCAACAGTTGCATGGGAACCACTTTGTCGAACACTTCCACATGCGGAAAAAAAGACTTGTAATCACACTTGTCACGCGGATGAGGCTTGATTACCACATTATCCTCGCCATAATGAGACACTATTTTTCTATAAACATTCATCTGTTCCTCCTCTGTCATGTGCCCGTCTACGGCATAAGGCTGCGTCAACAAGATGACTTTGCAACTCCTGAATCTGTCCATACATTCTTCATCAATATTAAAAATCCTAAGAATAAGCTCTTTCTTGGATTCTGGAAAACTGTTCCATGCTTCTTCAAGACGCATGACTATTTTCTCTTTCCCCTTATGGTAAGGCTTGTCATAAGGGGAAGAAGTATAAACAGCGGTAACTAGACGTGATGTCCCGACAGGGTGACAATAATAATCCCCGAAAAAAAATCTCGCTATCATACGTTTAAACGAGGGTGCTTTTTCAAACGACATATACCGTGCGTAAAGACTGCTCTTTTCCCATATATCCAGCACGTTCGGGCAGTCTTCTACATACCCCATCTTCAGCCCTCGCAACAACCACCAATTAAAATCCAATCCAAAAATTTCCGAACGAAAAAGTTCTGGATACTTGATTTTCCGTATGGCAGGTACTAATAAAGCCGCAACAAAACGATTCCTAAAATACAATTTCCTCAAATCTAAAAAATACCGGTGCGGCATATGCCTTCGTATTTCCTCAGGAATATCTTTCGTAAAAAAATACACTGTATCCTTTATTTGCTCTTCCGTAGAAAGGAAGAGGTAAAACATGAAACAATACAGTGAGTTTGGCATACAGACCCTTTGATGTTTTTTTACCATATATTTTATTTATTAAAAGCCTTTTTTAATGAAACAGAAATTCCATAAATAGACCGTAATAATGGAATTTGCCTTATTACTATATACCCTGCTACAACAAAAAGTATTTTTAAAACAGTTTCTAACATCAATGTAAATTCTCCATTTTTCATTGAGCCTCTCATTATACTCTCTGTGATGCCGGTTAAGTAATCCACACTGTGGATACAAACTAATGCAAGGCTATTCCTTCCTATAAAAGAAAAACATTTCGCACCAAATGACAATTGAGTGTCCGGACATATTTTATAAATAATAAAGCAACAATATAATGCACCGATGAACTGCAGAAACAAAAACCTATAAATCATAGAAGCCATACTAACTTCCCCACATAAACAACAAAGAATAGCTATGCTATATCCAATCACTAAAGACACTTTATTCCTAAATAATACCTCACATACACTAGGGTTATTTATTTTATAGCCTAAATACATGAATCCGATAGAAGGAATGGCATTTAAAATATCAAACGGCAAAAGATTAAAATAATGCCTCCAACCCATTGCTAACAAAAATCCTCCTCCCAACATGACTATACGCCATACTTCACTTTTCATTCGTAACAAAAAAAAGAAGAAGATTGCCGAGACAAAATAGCACATCAAAAACCACAACGGCCCCACAGCATAATCTTTATAATGTAATACAGGTAAAGAACCATTTGCCATCAATATGGATATCCCCCAATCATAATCCTCTTTTGTAATTGATAAAATACACCATACTATCCCCCCTGTACAATATAAGGAACCAGCACCTTCTTTGTATTCCGCCTTATAATATCCATAATAGGCCTTTCCTTATATAAATAGCCACTAATAATAAAGAATAGCGGCATATGAAAAGCAAAAATTACTCTTGAAAAAGCATGTGGTAATGCACAATGCCCTATCACCATAAGAATAATCCCCCCCCCCTTTCATTACGTCAATTTTTACATTCTTCTCC
>ERZ1106939.2184-NODE-2184-length-12756-cov-31.506968_pt1 | contig 12756 bp, 15 predicted proteins | sample MGYA00403669_ERZ1106939 | MGnify/ENA primary metagenome ERZ1106939 (study PRJEB35170, sample SAMEA104062447) | human gut metagenome | biome: human gut; feature: human-associated habitat; material: faeces | place: Denmark | collected 2012-09-28 ...
CGCCATAGTTTTTGCCGTCCTCCACCATGGCCATGCCCTTGTCGGCCTCCATGAAAACCTTTTCCCAGAGCGCAGTGTTCTGCGACAGGATCGTGTTCTCCTGTTCCATCAGCTTTTTGTGCAGGGCAAGTGCCTCCTCGGCGTTTTTCGGCTCGCCGGTCATGGCAGAGCTGTCTCCGCTCATATCTGCCATTTTGTCGTTGTCCTTTGTGCCGCAGGCTGCCAGAGACAGCATCATAAGCACAGCCAGCAGCAGTGCGATCCGTTTCTTCATGTTCATTTTGATTCCTCCATGTTTGCTTTTTTTGTTGTTTTTTCTCCGCCCCCGAAGCTGTAGCGGAAACATATGGCATTCGTCGGACAGGCGCGGATGCACATCCCGCAGCGAATGCACTCGGTATGGTTGGGTGTCTTCGTTACATCTACATCCATCTTGCAGGCTCTGGTGCATTTCCCGCAGGAGACGCACTTGTTCTTGTCCACCTTCATCTGAAACAGGGATACCCGGTTGAACAGGGCGTAGAACGCCCCCAACGGGCACAGCCACTTGCAGAAGGGGCGGTAGAACAGCACGCTCAGTACGATCACCGCCAGCAGGATGCTGAACTTCCATGTAAACAGGCTGCCCAGTGCCGCCCGGATGCCAGAATTGGCAAGGGCTAGCGGGATGGCCCCCTCCAGCACGCCCTGGGGGCAGAGGTATTTACAGAAGAACGGGTCTCCCATGCCCACATCGTTCACAAGGAATGCCGGCAGCAGGAATACCATCACCAGCAAAACGGCATATTTCAGATATCGCAGGGGTTTGAGCTTCTTTGTGGAGAACTTCTTTGTCGGGATCTTATGCAGCAGCTCCTGAAACCAGCCGAAGGGACAGAGGAAGCCGCAGATAAAGCGCCCCAGCAACACGCCCAGCAGAATGAGAAAGCCTGTGATATAATAGGAGAAGCTGAACTTGGACGAGCCCACCACTGCCTGAAACGCCCCGATGGGGCAGGCCCCGGACGCCGCCGGGCAGGAGTAGCAGTTGAGCCCCGGCACGCAGACGGTCTTCCCCGCGCCCTGATACAGTCCGCCCTTGAGAAAGTTCGGCAGATGCAGGTTGGTCAGCAGCGTCGCTCCCGCCTGGATCCAGCCCCGGAAGCGGGACATGGTCTGTGAAACGCCTGAAAACTTTTTACCCAATGCCCACACACTCCAGACATAATTTGATTGCTTTGCTCAGCACCGTCGCCGCCTCGCCCCGCCATACGCCAAAGCACAGCATGGCGGCTCCGGCGAGCAGAAGCGTGATCTGCGCCGCCGTCTTCTTTCCGTGACTCAAGTTTCATCACCCTTTCCGTTTTGTGTTTCCATCATAGCACGGGAGAGTTAAAGTCCCTGTTAAGAACAGAAACTTAACGCAAACTTTATCTGTTTCTGCTATACTGAAGACAATCGAATGAATGAAGCTTATAAAGGAGGGCTTTCATGCATCTTTTGGTTATTGAAGACGAACGCGCTCTGTGCGAGACCATCGTCCGCAGCCTGCGGCGTTTGGCATACAGTGTAGACTGCTGCTACGACGGGGAGAAGGCGCTGGAGCTTCTTGGCGTGGAGCGCTACGATCTGGTGCTTCTGGATCTGAACCTGCCGGGCAAGGACGGCATGACGGTGCTGCGCACCCTGCGGCAGACAGACCGGGAGACGAGAGTCCTGATTCTCTCCGCCCGCAGCGAGGTAGAGGACAAGGTGAAGGGGCTGGACGCAGGCGCCAACGACTATCTTGCAAAGCCCTTTCATCTGGCTGAGCTGGAGGCCCGCATCCGCAGCCTGACCCTGCGGCAGTTCACGCAGCAGGACGTGCTGCTGACCTGCGGGGATTTAGCCTTCGACACGCGCTCCCGCACCGCTTCCGTCAATGCTCAGGCCCTGACGCTGACCCGCAAGGAAACGGGGATATTGGAATATTTAATGGTACATCAGGGGCGACCGGTGAGTCAGGAGGAGCTGATGGATCATGTCTGGGACAACAGCGTGGACAGCTTTAGCAACTCCATCCGGGTACATATCTCCGCTCTGCGCAAAAAACTGCGTGCCGCACTGGGCTATGACCCCATCCGCAACCGCATCGGCGAAGGCTATCTGATGGGAGGCGAGGAAGCATGAAGCGCCTTTCTTTGCAGTGGCGCATCACGCTGATGAGCGTCCTGCTCATCGGAGTTACCTGTATTTCCATGAATCTGCTGCTCTGTTCCTCCGGCATGTACTATATGGACACGATTGCGAACACTTTTCAGGGTGGCACTGTTCTTATCGATGGTGAAGGCGAAGTGAGCTTTGACCCGCAACTCGTAGCACCTGACGAGGATTTGACAATCATTGTCGATGGGGCGCAAGGGCACTTCCGCACCACCAACTGGTACATCACGGCGGCGGTAACGCTGCTCAGCGGCATCCTCGCCTATTTTGTCAGCGGACGCGCCCTCAAGCCTCTGCGCAGCTTTGCCTCGCAGGTCGAGCAGGTGCAGATGAGCAACCTGGCAGACATGAAGATCAACGAGGACGTATTGCCGGAGTTCCGCCAGTTCAGCCATTCCTTCAATCAGATGCTTGAACGGCTGAACAACGCCTTTGCCGCCCAGCGGCAGTTCACTGGCAACGCTGCCCACGAGCTGCGCACGCCGCTTGCGCTGATGCAGGCGCAGCTGGAACTGTTCTCCGCAGAGCACCCCGACATACTGCCGGAAACAGCAGCATTTCTTTCTTTGCTGCGGGAGCAGACGGAGCGGCTGACTCAGATGACAAAAACACTGCTGGAAATGAGCAGCCTGCAGCAGGTGGCGCGGAACGAACGGATTCAGCTTGCGCCCATGGTCGAGGAGATCTTCACAGACCTCGCGCCGCTGACAGATAAACGCGGCATCACGCTGACGGCAGATGGCGACGGCGTCATGACCGGCAGCGACGCGCTGATCTACCGGCTGCTCTTCAACCTGACGGAAAACGCCGTCAAATACAATCGCCCAGGCGGCTCGGTGCGGGTCTGCGTCACACAGGAGCCGGAAAAGCTCCGGATCCGTGTCTCCGACACCGGCTGCGGTATCCCGGAGGAGTATCAGCAGAGCATCTTCCAGCCCTTTTTCCGGGTAGACAGATCCCGTAACCGGGAGTACGGCGGTGCGGGGCTGGGACTTTCTCTGGTGTGGGAGATCGCCGACCTCCACGGCGGCTGCGTATGGGTGGAGGCAAGCTCGGAGAAGGGCTCCACCATTGCGGTAGAGCTGCCGGTGCAATAAATTGTGTGCGAACCTCCGATGCACTGCCTGTATGGGCAGGATCTAGGGTGTATCTGAAAACTCCCAATGTGACCGGCAGCGAGAAATTTTTGCGCTGAGCAAGACATTTTTTCGCAGGAATACTGACGTATTTCAAGGAAAAATGGTGCAGCGCAGCGTGAAAAGGTCCGCTGTCCGGGTGCGTTGGGAGTTTTCAGATACACCCTAAAGCATTCTATAAAATACCGGGATGGTTTTCGTCTTCTTTCCTGATTCCAATCCCCTGCAAACGAAGAGCCTATGTTGGCGCCTAACCTTGGTGCCAACATAGGTTCTTTTCTTTCCATGTCTCTATACAAAAGCTTGCCGGAGCAGCTCTATTTCCCGGCACAGTGCAACCGCTCTTCTTTTTTATCGTCTATATTGATAGATAACAAGAAAGGAGGGTCTGGTTATGAAGAGGATCGTATCAGGGCTGCTGCTTTTGGCCCTGCTGAGCGGCTGCACATCGGCAGCCATGCAGAAAATGCCGGAGGACTCCGGCAGGGATGCGCCGTTGACTGTCGTACAGGAAAGCATGCCGGAGGATTTTGCAGTCCGGTTCACATGGTGGTATGATACCGACCGAAAGAGTATCATGGACACGCAGGAGGGTCTGCTGCAAAGAGATCTTGTCACCGAGGGGACCGCCTCTGTGGAGTTTCGACCGGATACAGCGTTTTTGCAGGAGCTGTATGCGCTTGTTTGCGAGGATGGATTCCTGGATATTCGGCGGCCAATGATCTCGCAGGAGCTGACAACAGATGATACGTTGGTCGCGGTGATGCCAAATTGCTGGTATGAGATCCGTGTCACAAAGAATGCGGAGCAGTACCTGATCTGCGGCGATATGACTGCGGCAGCTTATACACAGACAGATGCGGACGCTGCCTGCTTTATGAAGACGGTGGAAGCCCTGCTGGGGATGGTAAAAGGAACTTCTGCGTGGGCGTCTCTGCCGGAACCAAACGCAGCTTATGAGTGATCGCCGCCATGGCATCTTCCTGTTCTTTTCTGCGATTCAAACTCCCGCGCAAGCTACACCGGCCTGCGCGGGAAATTTTATCAGGCCATCACTTCTGCTCCTGAATATAGAGGTTTACGCGGCTCTGGATAAGACGGCTGGTTTCCTCGACGCTTCTGTCACCGGCAAGATAGCCTGCGGCTTCCTCGGTAATGATGCTCAGGACGCTCTGGTCGTAGTCTAAAAAGTTGGTCGTAGACTCGATCAGCTCCATGACGGTGTCGTACTGCTCCTGCGTGACAGCATAGAGCTCGATCATTGGCTCGTCGCCATAGCTCATGCCGCCGGAGGAAATGGGGATCGGATCACCATTCTCGTCAAGCACCTGGCTGCCGTTGGCGTCGGTCTGATATTCCTGCGTCATGGCTTTCCCGGCCATGGCGTCAAAGGCAGACCTCAGGATCGGGAAATTCCAGAGGTTTTTCTGGTATTCCTCAGAGAGCGTCGAACGGATAAACGCCCAGGCGCCTGCTTTATCCTTGCAGGCCGTGGTGATGCAGAGCGTTACGCTGGCAGTAAAGGCGCTGCCGCTGGAGCCATCTTCCCGCGGGAAACCAACAAACCGGATATCGTGATCGAGCGCGGCAAAGGTATAGTAGATGTTGTCAAAGTCGTTGAGGTTCATAGGATACAGCAGCTGTTTGCCGCTTTTCATGCGGGTAAAGTCGCTTTCATATTCTCCGTCGCTCTGCCAGCTGAACTCTGCCGGGAGCGGCTTGACGAACTCCAGAAGGGCGCGGAACTCGTCAGAATCAAAATTGCAGGTGCCATTCTGCCAGTCCATGAAGTCCTTCGCGTTCATGGCGACGCAATACATGAGCATCTCCGACTGGGTGTAATACTGGTTGAATACCATCGCGCCTTCGGGCAGCTTGCTGAGCGCGTTCTTGACGTCAGCCAGCGTCCATGTCGTGTAATCACCGACGATCCTGCCGAGGCCGACTGCCGTGGTGATGCCAAAATTGATGGGCAGCTGATAGAGCTTTCCATCCACCTGCGCGGCCTCGACCGGGCGGGTCATGAGTTTGTCGCGCGAATAGCCGGGGTCGGCGTCAAGATACGGCCAGAGGTTCTCCAACATGCCCCTGGCGGCATACTGCCGGATCGGCAGCATCATATTGCCAACGATCAGATCCGGTATCTTGCCGGCGAGAACTTCGGTGTTGAACACGGTAAGGCCGGCATAGTAATCCTCGCCGTCTGCATACTCCGCATAATCCCTGACCACGATGCGGCAGTCGGTGCTGGTCTGGTTGAACTTGACGATCTGGCTGCGGAGGTTATAATCAAGGCTGAAGCAGGCCAGCGTCAGCTCTGTTTTCTGCTGCACATCGGCAGCATCCATGCGGTTCAGCACCAGGATCCGCTGCCGCTCCCGCGTTCCGTCATAGCTGTGCCCAAGGGTCACAGTGGCAATGCGACCGTCAGCCAGGAAGTCGAGGCGATTGTAACGGATGGTATTGCTGTCCACATCACATGCCAGCCAGTCGACGACCTTTTCCACCTCGCCGGTGTCCTTGCGTTCGCCGAAGATGTTACCGCCGTCTATAAAGAAATACCGGTAGACATCATTGCCCGGCTGCAGGCCCCATGCGCGGGAAGAGACCGGTGTTTCCTTTCCCCAGTTCTTCGTTTCAGGGTCAAGCTGTTTGAAGGCCATCTTCCCGTCATTGTAAGTAGTCAGTGCGCCGACTTCACCGGCAGAGAGCTGGCAGAGATGGCCGGAAAGCTCGTCAGCGGATTTGCTGAAAACGAAGCTGCCGTCCGGCCCGTAAACATTGACTGTCTGATAATCGTAGGTATAGACGTAGCCCTTATCATCGGAGAGCAGGGTGTCAAGGTGCGAATAGCCCCAGTCCCCTGTGCTGTTCGGATCTTCCTCGTTTGCGGGGATGATGGTGCGAAGCAGCGTGCCATGCGCATCCAGCTGGATGAGCTCCGAAAGGGAGGGCCCCATCTCGCCGTCATCCGTGTAAAGGTCTGTCCGGCGGTAGATCCAGAGCGTGCCGTCTGTGCCGGCCGCGAGGGCATGGATCTCGGTGCTGCTGTTGCTGCTGCGGAAAATCTGTGTACCGTCGTCCAGATCTTCCACATCAGGCTTGTCAACGTAGTTGACGAGCTGTACGCATTCTCCGCTGTCAGGGTCAAACCGGAAAAGGCCCTCGGAATAGGTGTCATAAGAAACCTCATTGCCGTCTTTGTCAATGTAGGTATCCTGTCCGCTGAGAATACTGGCAGTAAAATAAAGTGTACTGCCCGAAACGCAGCTCCGGCTGATCCACTGGATCGGTTCCGGCAGATCAAAATACTGCGGTTGATAGGCGTATTGAGACGCTAGCTCCGGTATCGTCTCCTGCTGTGTATTCTGGCCCGAATTGTCTGTCTTCGTCTTGTTTTTGCTGCACCCGGCAAGTGTGCCGAGCAGCAGCACAAACGCAAGACAGATGGAGAGCATTTGTTTTGTCATTGTTCGTCCTCCTCGTTTATGTTTACCATAATAAATCATTATCAATTTACGCGGTTTTCTACAAAAATGAACCCGCTTATTTACTATCCTCCCTTTTGCCCGATCACAACACGCTCTACCTTGTCATCATTTTCTGCATCATAGAATACAAGAATCGCTGTGTCCGCATCAAGGTCCCACGCATCCGCCCAGATCCCGGACGGCGTGGCGTCCGGCTCTCCCCAGCTGCGGCGGAGACTGTCTCTGTCCTGTGCCCGCAGCTGCTCCGCTGCGTACTGCTCACCCTTTTCCAGAATATACGCGGCCACGGTTTCTTTGGATGGAATGCTGTTGTCGATTTTTTCTCTGTCGGAGAGCCGCACCGCCAGCACAAGCGCCAGAAATACACAAACGGCTACGGTTGTAATGATTCGTCTTTTCATAAGCTGCCTCCAGTCTTGTTGTTTACATAAGAACCTCTTCCCCTGTGTTGCCACTTTTTCGTCTCTACCAGAAATAATATTAAGACTTTATATCAAATAAGTCTTGCCAAAGCCTTCTTTCTCCTGTATAATATAGATACAGGGGAACCACGAATGCAACACCCTTGGAGACAGCGGGAACATCCCTTCTCCTCCGATCTCATAGCTTTGATCTTCTGGTTTTCCCAATGCACAAGATACTGGCTGCGGGCGGATGCTACCCTGTCAGTATCTGCTGTATGTCATCCCTGTCCTATGGCAGGTTCCCCTTATGCCTGCTGTGCTCCTTCCTCCGCCGCCCCTGTGCCCGTACAGGGGCGGCCCCCTTTTGCCTTTTTGGCAACACGGACGGCTCTGCCCCGGCTGTCATTCTCAACACAAAGTTTTTACGTCACATGTTTCTTTTTGTGTTAAAATGGCAGTGAGCTTACCGGATTGCAGTTTCATTTTGCCGGGAAGCTGATTCTGACGCAAAGGATGGTTACGCCGATATGACAGCCTCTTCGTCTCTCCCGTTTCATGAAAGCCCGCACCGCTACTTTGTCATGCGGAATCTGTACGAGTCCGCCGTAAAACAGCTTGTGCTGAAGCTTGAGATTTTGAACAGTGAATTCAATACGCTGTATGCACGAAACCCCATCCATCATATTGAAAGCCGGGTCAAATCCTCGGAAAGCATCGCCGCCAAGCTCCAGAGAAAGGGATCTCCGGTTACGCTCGAAGCGGCAATGCAGGAGATCAACGATATTGCAGGCGTCCGCGTCGTCTGCAATTATATTGACGATGTATACCGAGTCGCCGGGATGCTGGAGCGGCAGGAGGATCTGGAGATCGTCAAGCGGCAGGATTATATCAAAACGCCGAACTATAACGGCTACCGTTCGCTGCATCTGGATGTCCGTGTTCCCGTGTATCTTTCTGACCGGACGGAGCATGTCGTCGCCGAGATCCAGATCCGCACGATCGCAATGGACTTCTGGGCCAGTCTGGAGCATGACATCCACTACAAGGCGGACCGGGCAAAGCTCCCGGCGGGCATCGATGAAGAAATGTTTGCCTGTGCGGAAAAGATTGCCGAAATTGACCGGCAGATGCAGGATATGTACCGCCGCATCGCGGACGCGGAAGCGAATGGAGACGCCGTCAAAAAGTAAAGTTTGCTTCTTTCAGAGAGGCCGGCAGCTGCATGGTTTTGCAGCTACTGGTCTTGCTCAGTCCTTCCAGGTATCGATTAGAAGCTCGATCTCTGACGTGAACCGCCGCAGCCGCTGATTGGACTGCTCCCTGCAGGCCATTGCGACTGCAACAAGCCGCTGTGCCGCCTCTACAAGCTGCGCAAAGACTTCCTTCTTTCGCGCATGCCCCTTTTTCTCAATGCGCTGCCCCTCTGTGACCATCAGGAACAGCCCCTGCAGCAGATCAAATTCTGTTCCACTGAACGGAGCAACCGCGCTGTAGCCTTCCGAAACCAGCCGATCGCGGAAGGCTTCACAGTTTTCTTCGTCCCCATGATTGACAAACACAACGCGCGGTTTGCGCTTGATTGCCTGTACCCATTTGAGAAGCCCGTCTCTGTCCGCGTGTCCACTGGTACCGTGCAGGGCACAGATCTCGGCGCTGACCGAGATCTCCTCGCCAAATAAGCGGACTGTTTTTGCACCGTTCAGCAGACTGCGCCCCAGCGTTCCCTCCGCCTGATATCCGGCAAACAGGATGATGTTCTCCCATTTCCAGAGATTGTGCTTGAGGTGGTGCCGGATACGTCCCGCGTCACACATGCCGCTTGCAGAAAGGATCACCTTCGGTCGCGGATCGTCGTTGATCTTCTTGGATTCCTCCACACTTTCCGTCAGGTACAGATTGGCGGACCAGAGCGGATTGATCCCCTGCCGCAGCAGATTCCGCGTTTCTGCATCCAGATATTCCGGCTCGCACTGCATGAAAACAGCTGTTGCGGCCTCAGCAAGCGGGCTGTCCAGATAGACCGGCCAGCCGTCATGCCCCTGCACCAGCCGTTTCTGCTTGATTTCCCGGACTGCGTATAAAAGCTCCTGTGTTCTGCCGACTGCAAACGCCGGGATGATCACGCTTCCCCCCCGGTCAAAGGCCCGCTTCAAAACAGCAGCAAGCTCTGCTATGGTATCTCCGGGCTTCTCATGCAGCCGGTTTCCGTAGGTAGACTCGATCACCAGATAATCCGCCTCATCCACCGTCAGAGGCGCACCGATCAGCGGCAGGCCCGTATTGCCGACATCGCCGCTGAAGACAAGCTTCCTTGTTTCTCCGCCTTCCGTCAACCACAGCTCCACACAGGCGGCACCAAGCAGGTGACCAACATCGGTAAACCGAACCTCTACGCCTTCCGCTGCTTTGATACGCTCCGCGTAGCTGCACGGGCGCAGCAGCTGCAGTACGCCCGCCGCGTCCTCGGTCGTATAGACCGGATCGACAGCGGTACGACCGGCGCGCGCCGCCCTTCGGTTCATCCACTCTGCGTCGGACACCTGAATGTTCGCCGAATCCATCAGCATGATCCGGCAGAGATTCTCCGTTGCCCGTGTTGCGTAGACTTTTCCCCGGAACCCATCCTTGTACAGCTTTGGCAGCATACCGGAATGATCAATATGCGCGTGCGTCAGAAATACCGCGTCGATCTGTCCGGGCAATACCGGGAGCGGCACGTTTTCAAAAACGTTGACTCCCTGCTCCATACCATAGTCGATCAGGAAGTTTCCCCCACAGCAATCCAGAAGCGTGCAGCTTCCTGTCACCTCATGCGCTGCGCCAATGAACGTAAGTTTCATGGATACGCCCCTTCCCTGCTTTTCAGATCAGATGTTTTCTACAATATACCGCTCCGCCTGCTGTGCAGCCGCCGCGCCATCTGCTGCGGCAGTCAGAATGCCCCGGAGCAGCTTCGTCCGAACGTCACCAGCTGCGAAAACACCCGGAAGATTGGTTATGGTTGTTTCATTGGCGAGAATGTAACCCTGTTTATCCAGCGCGATCTGTCCATGAAGCAGGTTTGTTTCCGGTACGCCGCCGAGGCAGATAAATGCGCCGTCGCATGGCAGATTCCAGAGTTCACCGCCCCGCTGTTCCCGAATGCAGATACAGGAGACCCAGTTTGCATGTAAAAATGCTTGGATCTCGCTTCCCGCGTAGCGTTCAATGTTTCGCATCATTTTCAGCTTGCCTGCATAGGCCGGACTGATCTCCATGTGGTCGCCTCTATGTACCAGACAGACTCGCTTGGCGATGCGGGAAAGGAGCATCGCCGCCTCGGCAGCCTGCTCCCCCTCCCCGATCACTGCAACTGTTTTTCGCCGGTACATCATAGAGCGGCAAGCGGCATAATAGTGAACACCGCGTCCCAGCATCTCCTCCTCGCCCTCCACACCGAGCTTTCTGGGCGGCGCACCGGTCGCCAGAATGACGGTGGGTGCCTGATAGGTCTGCTTCGCCGCTTCAATCACCTTGACTGGCTGCATCAGGTGTACGCGGCGCACCTCATCCATCACCATTTCCGCACCGAACCGCTCTGCACCGCGCTGCATTTTTTCGCTCAGGCTCAGCCCGTCGATCCCGGCGTCGAAGCCCGGATAGTTCTCAATATTTTCACTTCGGATTGCCTGCCCGCCAATGGCCCGCTTCTCAATCACAGCCACATGCAACCCTGCTCTCGCGGCATATAATGCAGCCGAATACCCGCCGGGGCCGCCGCCGATGATCACAATATCATACATATTTGCCATACAGACCTCCTACATTCAGTCTGAGCATTTTCTTTAAAAATGCGTCGATCTCCTTCTCAGAAGAAGGATCGATCAGGAATCCAGCCACGGCTCCGTTGATAAACAGCAGCAGGGTCGGCAGCTTATGAATGTTATATCTGCGCGCCACAGCTGTTTCCGTATCAAAATTGATACGCCCCACAGAAATCAGATTCTCATACTGCTTTTCAATCGACTCCAGCGCCGGTGCAAGAGCGCGGCAATACCCGCACCACGGCGCCCAGAACTTCACCAGAACCGGCTTTCTCGTTTTCAACACATCATCCCGGAAACTGTCTGTTGTAATTGCCTTGATTGCCATATCCCGCTCCTTTCCCGGCGTTTCGCGCCAGTTCTTCTGTCTGCTTCCTATCTTCTGCTCCCCGAGGCTCTGCAGTCTGCAGCTATGCTTTCTCCGGGAACAACACAACACCGGACAAAATGCCAACGCTCGCGCCCAGGGTCACCACAACGGGGAGCTCTGTAATGAGCGCACGCTCACCGAACAGGATGCTGCTCAGCCATCCAAGCACACCGCCTGCGACCGCCAGAGTTGCGATCCGCAAACATCCGCGAATGATTCTCTTCTTCATCGTCTGCATCCTCCTCTTCCCAAATTTATAATTAGGTCTTTGTCTTATTTATATTTCCAATTTACCAGCAAACGCCGTTCTTGTCAAGAAACCGCCCATAAAATGCCTTCAGACCTGCCAGTTCAACCATGACAGGTCTAGCGGCATGGTATAGTATTTTCTTTTTGTCAAACTGAATCTCACTCCAGCATTTCAGGCTTCCCCGCACAGAGATTTTCAATGTTTCCGCACACAGTGCCGGTACGGTTCTGGAACGACCTGCTCTATTCGATGACGCTGGCCTCCGTTCTTGTGATGACGTTCCTCGGCGAGGCGTCGACGAACTGGGGTTACATGATGGCGGCCTCCATCGTTGCGGCCATCCCGGTCACGGTGATCTTCGTGTTTTTGCAGCGGTGCTTCATCCAGGGTTTCACCGCCGGTGCGGTGAAAGGATAAGGCAGACTTTCCCGGCTCTGTCTCTCCTAATTGCTCCGTCAGCGCTGCTTCTTCCACGTTCGGTATCCGGATGGAGCGCGCAGAATCGGAGCCTGTATACTTTTCTATTCCTGCTGATTTTCGGCAAACAGCGGAAACACCGTATGTTCGGTGCTTCCGCTGTCTGTGCATATGAGGCTCTTCTTTTAATCGTCGGCTTTTTTGTTGAGTGCGCGGATGCAGTCCCTGCATACGCTTTTCTCCTTAAAAGCAATCAGATTCCGCACTGCGCCGCAGAACAGACAGGTCTGCTCAAACTTACGGACAATAATCAGATCTTCCTCCAGATAGATCTCGACCCTGTCCCGATCCTCAATATCCATCGTCCGCCGCAGCTCAATCGGCAGGACGATCCTGCCAAGCTCATCGATTCTTCTGACGATCCCGGTTGCTTTCATACGTCTTCTTTCCTTCCTCGTTTATGGTCGGGGATGCCGCAGGCGCGGCATCCCCATGGGTGTACTCTCCTGCTCTTTCTTTTACCGCTCCAGCGCTTTCCAGTCCGGATCTGCTCGCAGCTTCTTCCACATCTCATACCCGTTGGCCTTACGGATAAAATCGTGACTGTTTGCTGCCTCCTGCACATCCAGGTAGCAGCATCGTTTGCAGTGGAAGTTTTCTCTTTCTTGAAAAATCTTTTCCCGGGACCTTTACGCATGCGTCTA
>ERZ1106939.2188-NODE-2188-length-12722-cov-20.880793_pt1 | contig 12722 bp, 10 predicted proteins | sample MGYA00403669_ERZ1106939 | MGnify/ENA primary metagenome ERZ1106939 (study PRJEB35170, sample SAMEA104062447) | human gut metagenome | biome: human gut; feature: human-associated habitat; material: faeces | place: Denmark | collected 2012-09-28 ...
TGCCGACAATACTTGTCTGGAGACGGACCGGGAAGATAGGTCAATGCCAACACAAAAGGCCGCAACCATTCGGTTGCGGCTTTTTGCTGTCTACTGCATGGTGATTTGGGCGCAGTTCTCTTGACATTTTTTCAAGAATAAGTATACTGGTGGAAGAATCAAGAAACGGGGGACTGCGCTATGAGAAGACATTCTTGGTCTAAGCTGGTCATGCTGCTTGCGGTGGTTTTGCTGCTGGGCGCTGTGCCGGCGGCTGCGTTTGCTGGGTTTGCAGATGTACCGGCGGACGCATGGTACGCGCCTGCGGTACAGACCTGCGCAGAGCAGGGACTGTTCCAGGGAACATCTCCGACCACCTTTTCACCGGAGCTATCTATGACCCGCGGTATGTTTGTGACGGTTCTTGGCCGGATGGAAAATATCGACCCGACACAGGCTGACGCTTCTGGTTTTATGGACGTTCCGGAGGACGCCTATTATGCGGGCTATGTCGGCTGGGCTGCGCGCAGCGGAATCGTTGCAGGCGTTTCGGATTCCGTGTTTGAACCGGAACGCGGCATCAGTCGTCAGGAAATCTGCACGATTGTGCACCGTTATTTGGTTTGGAAGGACGTTTCTCTCCAAACCGTACCGTCTGCGCAATTTGCGGATGATGCGCAGATTGCCGAGTGGGCAAAGGAATCGGTGTATGTGTGCCGCAGCGCGGGGATCGTCAGCGGTGTGGGCGATAATCATTTCGCTCCGAACGTGGCGGCTCGTCGCTGTGAGGCGGCACAGATTTTCAAAAATCTGCTTGCGGTTTTAAAAGATGCGCTCGAGCCGGAGCCGCCGGTTGAGCCGGAGCCGCCCGTGATTCGCTATGTTGCACACAGGGGTTATCATGTGCAGGCACCGGAAAATACGATGCCGGCCTTTGCGGCGGCGGTGGAGGCTGGCTATCAGTTCTTGGAATCGGACGTCCACTTCACAAAGGACGGCGTGGCAGTTTTGTGCCATGACAGCACGATCAACGCTACAGCGCGCAATGCTGACGGCAGTAAAATCGTTGGCGTGAAGTCGATCCAGTTCATGACATATGAGGAGCTGCTTCAGTATGATTTCGGCATTGCGGCGGGTGAGGCATACCGGGGGACCAGAATTCCCACATTCCGGGAGTGGATCGCGTTCTGCCGGGAAGCGGATGTGACACCCTATATCGAGCTGAAGTCCCGCATGACGACGGAGCAGGTGCAGACGCTCATGCAGCTCGTGGAGGAGGCGGGGATGACGGATCGCGCCGTGTGGATCTCCTTCACATGGAATTTGCGCATGCTGCAAGATGTGGTTGCCGCGAACCAGGAGGCGGAGGTCGGACTACTGAGCAATGGACTTGCCAACACGACCGTGGCGATGGCGAAAACGCTGCAGACAGGGCAAAACCGCGTCTTTTTGGATGTGCTGCATACCGCCGTGAACCGGCTGTCGATGCAGCTTGCTGCGCAGGCCGGGCTGGAGGTCGAGGCATATACCGTGAATGATGCGGAGCTTGCGGATGCGCTGACGTCGCTCGGCGTCGTTGGAATTACGACAAATACACTGCTGCCGGCTGCAACAACAGCAGAGCCGATGCAGCTTCAGGATGCAGAGGCGATTGTAGCGCGTTTCGCGCAGGACTTTACCATGACATCTGAACTGGAGCCATAATAGAACTATGAGCGATTCGCTCCAGTCGAATGCAAAGCCGCAACCATTCGGTTGCGGCTTTTTGCTTATCCAAACTGTTTTCCGCGCCGCTGTGATACAATGGCCCTGCCGCGATGATTTCAGACGCGGCAGAAGAAAACATGCAGATCCGCTGTAACCTTTTGCGCGCAGCGGACTCTTATAGACAGAACATCGAGATGGGAGGGGCAAGGATGGACACGTTCGACGTCATATTTACAACCTACAGTCCGCTCGTGTTCCGCTACCTGCGCTCCCTGAGCGGTGATGCGGCCGTCGCCGAAGAGCTCACGGCGGAGACCTTCTACCGTGCCTATACTCATTTTGATTCGTTTCGCGGCGACAGCAAGCTTGAGACATGGCTGTGCGCCATTGCGAAAAACGCGTATCACAAGGACTGCCGGCACAGCGCGCGCACGGTCGGCGCGGATGCGCTTGCGGCCCTGCCTGCGGAGACGGACTTCGTCGAGCGCTTTCTTGACCGCGAGCAGGCGCGGCAGATCTACCGCCACGTGCACGAGCTGGGCGCGCAGTATAAGGAAGTGTTTTTGCTGCGCACGCTCGGTGAGCTGAGCTTCCGCGACATCGCGGACATCTTCGGCAAATCCGAGTCCTGGGCGAAGGTCACATACTTTCGCGCTAAAAACAAGATCATCGAACGAATGGAGGGATCGACATGAACCCGATTACCTGCGCCATGGCGGCGGATCTGCTGCCGCTCTATCTGGACGGCTGCTGCAGCGCCGACAGCAGCGCGGCTCTGGCCGCGCACATGGATACCTGCCCGAACTGCCGGGCGCAATATGCGCAGCTGCGGCGCGACCTCACGCCCACTGCGGACACGGCGCAGGATCGCGGTACGGACGCGATCGCACGCGCTCTGGCGCGGAAAATGCGCCGCCGCAAGCGCTGCCTGCGCGCGCTCGGCGCGGTGTTGGGCGTGCTGCTGGCTGTGTTTCTCGTGTTCCTCGGCAAGACTTTAGTGATCCTCGGTCAGCCGGGCGGCGCTGCGTCTGTCGCGCTCCCGGCCGGTGCGACCGACCTTGCCGGGCGTGCGGTCAGCGGCAGCGCCGAAGAGGTCGGCGCGTATGTCTTTGCGACCGGTACGGCGCGGCTCATCGTCTCGGCGGATGCGCTGCCGGATGCGCCCGTGACGGTGCGGCTCTGGCAGGTGCGCGAGACGCGCGAAAACACCATGGTCGCAACGCTCGACGCAAAGCACCGGTCATGCATCTTCACGAATCTGCCGCCGCAGACGCTCTACGCGGTCACGGTGGACGGTGCGCCGGATGTGCAGCTCACCGTGCGCAGCCGGCTTACGTTCCGGGAGGCGTTTTCCCTCATGCTGCAGGAGCTGTGAGCAGGGATGGAAACCGGACAGAAATCGCGAAAGCCCCGCCGGAAAACCGGCGGGGCTTTTGGTGTGTTGCGAAAAGAAAGGGATCGGATCAGTATTTCTGCAGCGGGGCGTATTTCTCGTGCAGCGCTTCCTCGCGCTCGAGGTCGGACTCGATGCGTCTGTGGCGTGCGCGGATCTGCTCGTGGGTGTGCATATGCGGCACCTTGTACATGTGGTTCTCCTCGACAGCCTCGAACAGGTACGGACCGACGAAGGCGGGATTCATGCCCTTGACGGTAATGTTGCTGTCGAACAGGCGGCGGTAATCCCAGTAGCTGTCGGTGGCGTAGAACGGGTCGCACGGGACGCTGTAGTCGGCCGGGCGGTGATCCTCGCTGTTGTGGATGTTCGTGTGCACATATTCGGGACAGAACACGCTCACACCCATCATGCTGTAGTCGGGGTCGTTCTCGGCGAGGTCGCGCACGGCCTCCGCGATGCAGACGGCGGCATGCTTGCTCGCAAGGTAGGCCGTGTTGTAGCGCAGGCCGGTGATCAGGCCGGCGATGGATGCGGTGAACAGGAAGTGGCAGGGCGTGCCCTGCTGCTTGAAGATGGGCAGCACCTCGTGCACGTAATAGGTCAGGCCGAGCACGTTCGTGTTCATGGCCCAGGCCCAGTCCTGAGGCGGATGGTTGTAGACCCAGCCGGCGGTGGCGATGCCGGCGTTGGCGAACATCAGATCGAGCTGGCCGTACTCCTGCATGACGCGCAGGATGCTGAAGCGGACCTCTTCGTACTTCGTGACGTCGGTCTTGATGGTGACGACCTTTGCCGCACCGGCCTTCTCGCAGATGGCCTTGGTCTCCTCGAGACCCTCGGTGTTGATGTCGATAAGGGCGAGGCGCATGCCGCGCTTGGCAGCCTCTTCGGCGAAGGCGCGGCCGATGCCGGTGGCGGAGCCGGTGATGGCGGCAACTTTGTTCTTGAATTCTTTCATGTCTGGACTTCCTTTCTGTAGATCAGGATGGGGTCGCGGGGCTCAGGCGAGCCCCGGGAACAGGACGCACATGAGCGTGACGGCGGCAGTACCGACGGTCGTGGCGATGACGGTCGTCACGAACAGGGCGGGGTAGACCTCCTTGAGCTTCATGTGGCACATGGGCAGCAGCATAAGGATGCTGCCCGAATAGGGCATGGAGTCGAGCGTGGTGGCCGCAAACGCGGACACGCGGTGGATGGTGCTGGCCGTCAGGCCGAGCGCCTGCAGCTTCGGCGCGATGATCGGCAGCGCGACGAGCTGGCCGGTGGACGAGCCGCCGGTGAGCATGCACATGAGCGCTACAACGACCCAACAGATGAGGATCGGCGCGATGCTGATGCTCGTGATGGCGGTGATCATGGACTGGAACGCGTCCGTGTTGGTGATGACGCCGGCGAAGCCGCAGATCGCGGCGACGGTCATGGTCATGGGCACGGAGTCGACGGCGCCGCTGTTGAGCATGGCCTTGAGATCCTTGTGGCGCAGCTGCGGCCAGAACAGCACGAGGGACAGCGCGATGGAGCACAGCAGGCAGATGTTGATGTTGAGCTTCCAGATGTTGAACAGCAGGAAAAGGACGGCCATCGGAATGAGGGCGACGATCAGCTTCGGCTTGCTGCCTGTGCTGTCATAACGCGGGTCGAGCGGGTGGAGCTCGAAGTGCTCGCCGCGTTTGCGGGCGCGGTTGATGAGCAGGTTCATGATGACGAGGATCGCGGCGATCTCCGCCGCTGCGCCCACGAGACCGGGCACCAGCGCCACGTCGGCCGCCGTGCCGAGCACGGTCATGGCGGCCACGTTCGTGACCTGCGGGCTGCCGGGCACGGTCAGCGTGAAGGTGAACGAGCCCGCGCCCAGAATGCCGAGGATGAACTTCTTCGGGATATCGCAGCGCTCGAAAATGACCAGCGCGATCGGGTACATGAGCACGATGACGACGCCGGCGATGATGCCGCCGAGGTTGAGGATGGTGCCGATGACCAGGATCACGGCCATGGCGATGAGGTTTTTGCCGGTGCTGCTCATGTTCTCCTTGAGCAGGCGGTTCATGACGGAGTCGGCGATGGTGTAGGCGGCGCCGCTTTCCGTATAGATCTTCGACTGCAGGCAGCCGAAGAGGATCATGAAGAAGAAGCCCTTGACGGCGGTGAACATACCGCTGACATAGTCGCCGACGAGACTGTCGATAAACGGCAGCGTGTTGCAGGCGATGACGACGCACGCGCCGGCAAATGTGGCCAGATAGACCGACCAGTCTTTATAGCAGAGATAGATAACGATCAGAAAACCGAGGATACAGCCGATGACGCCCAATGTTGACACCTCTTCCGATCGGGATTACACGGATTCGGCCTGCTTCTCGGCCGCATCGAGGGGCTTGCGATCCACCTTCGGGATCAGGTACATGGACGCAACGGCGATGCACGAGAGCACGATGCCATAGATGAACGAGGCGGTGTAGCCGCCGGTGGAGGCAACGAGCGCGGCGCTGATGCGCGGCGTGATGAGCGTGCAGAAGATCATGTAGCCGAACAGGGCCACACCGTAGATGCCGCCGGCGTAGACCGGACCGTAGGACTTGTTGATCGTGACGGGGTAGACGCTGTTGGTGGCGCCGAAGCCGAGGCCGAGCAGCGCATAGCCGAGGTAGAACATGAACAGCGAGTGTGCGGCGATCAGGCAGACGGCGGACAGGATGCACAGTGCACCGCAGATGCCGTAGACGTGCTTGTAGCTGATCTTGTCGCACAGCGCGCCGAGAAACAGGCGGCTGAGGGTGTTGGCGATGAAGTAGATCGACACGCCCAGCGTGGCCGCGCTCAGCGTGAAGCCGGCGTCGGTCATGTACACGGAGAAGCGCGGGAACATGATCATATACATCGTCGGGAAGAAGGCGGTGCACACGATCAGGTGCCAGATGGGACGGGTCTTGAGTGCGCGGCGCACGTTATAGCTCTCGAGCTGCGTCTCCGCGCTCGAGGCGGAGCCGGCAAAGCCGGCGGGCGTGTAGCCGACAGGCGCCTGACGGACGCCGAGCGCGCACACGACGCACACGACCAGGGACACGAGGCCGACGATGCGCAGCGTGGAGATGATGCCGGTGGACTGCACGAGCTTCGAGCAGATCGGCGCGAGGAAGGCGGACGAGCCGCCGGTGAAGGCCATGCACAGGCCGGAAACGAGGCCGCGCTTGTCCGGGTACCAGCCGGTGGAGACATAGGTGGCCACGGTGTAGGCAAGGCCGTTGCCGAGACCCTGCAGGAAGCTGAAGGTCACATACAGCAGCCACGGGGCCGACTGCGGCACGAAGCTGCTGGTCAGCGTGCCGAGCGGGAACAGCACGGCGCCGAGCAGCATGGCGTTTTTTGCGCCGATCTTCGACATGAGTGTGCCGCCGATCAGAGCGCCGGGCGTCCAGCACAGCAGCATGGTCGTGCTGACGTTTGCGATGGCGTCTGCGGTCCAGTTAAAGTGTGCTGCCAGCGGGGAAACAAATACGGCCGCGGAGTTGGTCACGCCGGTGATGAGCAAAATCACCAGGCAGCGAATCAGGATTCCAAGGCGGCTGCGATCCATATTCTCGATCGTCTTTTCCATCGAGATTCTCCTTTCTATCATTGACATGGTCCTGCGCTCCGGCAGCCGGGCAGACAGCCGTCCGGAGCGCTCCGCACCGCCGCGACGGACGGCTGCGGAGCTGCGTTCGTGTGTCCCTGCGGGATACACATCGGTTTTGTTCGGTTGTGCCCATTATATTTGCTTGACAGGAAATCGACAATGTTTGCCGTGCACAGTATCCGGTCAAAATTTTGTCATAGAGACCAATCCGCGTTTTGCTCCGGAAACCGTTTTTGACGCAAAAAACCGGACCGGCAAGCTTTGCCGGTCCGGTTTTCAGGCTGCGGCCGCCGTCAGAAGGCGACGTTGTTGAGGTAGCCGTCGATCAGAAAAGACAGCTGGAGCGAAAACAGCAGCTCTGTCGTCGAGAGGTCGATCCCGCAGATGGATTCGATCTGTGCGATGCGGTAGTTGACGGTGTTGCGGTGCAGAAAGAGCCGCTCGGAGGTGTGCGCCTTGTTAAAGCCGCACTTGGTGAACACGCGCAGCGTCTGGTAGAGCTCGGCGCTTTTTTCGCGGTCGTAGTGGATGAGCGTGTCGAGCGCGGGATGCCGGATGAAGGACAGCAGGCTTTTGTCCTCGACCTGATCGAGCAGCGCGTAATACACGTAGTCCGAGAAAAAGAAGAGCTTCTGATCCGAGCGCATCTGCTTGGCCAATTGCAAGGTCTGCAGCAGCATGTTATAGTGGAGTGAAAGCTGGTTGTTGGCCTGAAAACAGTTGCTGATGCCGACGATCAGCCGGTGTCCCTGCGTGTACTGCTCCAGCGCCGCGCGCTGCTCGGGCGTGATGGTGCCGCCGTCCGCCGCCGTCAGCAGCAGCACCAGATCGTTCTTGACCACCGAAAAGGCCGTCTTGCCGAAGATGGCCTGCATATCCGGAATGAGGCGGGACTTGTAGTAGGCCGGCTCCTTATAATAGACCGGCCGGATGATCGCCAGACATTTCTGCTCCGGAAAGCTCAGCTTGGCCAGCTTCATGCGGCGCTCCATGTCCACGTTCTGCGCGCCGGCGAGCATATCGGCAAAGATGTTGTTGAGCTGGGAGGCGCGGTAATCGATCCAGTTGCCGTTGTTGTTCCTGACGATGCGCTCCTTTGCCGAGCTGGACAGCAGCGGGATGATCTGCTGCTCGGCCGCGCTGAACATGCCGGTCTTGCTCACGATGATGACGTAGCCCATCATGAAATTGTCGTAGACGATGCGCGTGCACAGCAGATAGCGCTGCATGTGCTCGCAAAAGAGCGTGAAGGGCTTGTCCGAGAGGGAATACTCGTTTTTGCGCCGCCGGTCCTCGATGTACTCCATTAGAATATCGCTGCAGTATCCCTGCTCGATGCTCCGCATCCACAGCGGGTAGTCCACATAGAAGTTTTTCGTCTTGGCCACGAGCTTTCCCGTGCTGTCGATCACGACGAACAGGTCGCCGGTGACGTCGGTCATTTTGGTCAGCACCCGGTCCAGCTCCGCCCCGTTGCAGAGCATATACAGCACCTGCGTATAGAGCTGCTGGTCGGACTGCTGGTAGCTCAGCAGCTCCTTCACGGTCTGAAACAGCACGGCAAATTCACCGCGATCGATCATGGCGCTGTTCGTCAGTCTGTCCGCCAGCTCCGGCGGCAGCGTGCCGTAGTACAGCAGGTTGGCCGGCAGTACGGTGTCCGGTGTCAGCTGCCCCGCGTCGGCAAAATAGAGCGTTCCGGCCTGCACATCGCTCTGACCGGAGGCAAGGATGTTGACGTCCGCCAGCTCGCAGTCGGAACGAATGTCGATGTACATGAGCATATGCGGTTGACTGGCCGAATGCAGCTTTGTGATCAGTTCGGAAAATTTCAAGGTCGTGCCTCCTCGGATATACTAAAATTGTTAAAAAAATATTTAACTCAATTATACTACACGCAGGGGTGCGGGCGCAACTGCCGCCGTTGTGCTGTGTGACAAAATGGCGGCGGGTCGTTGTGCACGGCACACAACGGCGGTCGTTTCCGCGTCGGGCAGGATCGTTGTGCACGCCGGCGGGATTGTCTGTCCCGCACAAAATCAAGCTTTTTTTGGTGTTTCATGCATATGGAAATCCGCGAAACAGATGGTTAAAATATTTGCAAAGGCACGGATGCGGCGGCAGAATCCGCATCCCCTGTCGTTCCTGCACAAGCAGACAGCATCGGTTTCGGAATCATCCAAAGAAAGAGAAGAAACGCCTCATGAAGTACGAAAAACTGTTTCAGCCCGGAAAGATCGGGAACCTTGAGCTGCGTAACCGCGTCGTTATGACGGCCATGGGCGCGCTCATGGGCGACTGGAACGGCTGCACCACGCCGGAGCAGATCCGTTTCTATGAGGATCGCGCCAAGGGCGGCTGCGGCCTCATCATTCCGGAATTCACCTCCGTGGACGCCGACAGCGGCCACTGCAACCCCATCCAGCTCGGCATCTATGACAGCCGGCAGATCAAGAGCTTCCAGCTCATCTGTGAGGCGGTGCATCGCCACGGCGCGAAGATCTTCATCCAGCTGCACCACGGCGGCCGCGAGGCGCCCCCGGCCTGCAATGGCGGCCGTCAGGCCATGGCTCCGAGTGTGGAGCTCAACTCCGTCGTCGGCCGCGCGACCATTCTGCCGCGCGAGATGACCATTGAGGACATTGACAACCTGGTCGAGAAGTACGTGCAGGCGGCGGTCAACTCCGAGCTGGCCGGTGCCGACGGTGTCGAGGTCCACGCGGCGCACGGCTATCTCGTGCAGCAGTTTTTGAGCCCCTACACCAACAAGCGCACCGACGAATACGGCGGAAGCATGGAAAACCGCTGCCGCTTCCTCGTGCGCATCCTCACCGGCATCCGCGCCGCCGTCAGCCGTGATTTCGTCGTCGGCGCGCGCATCAACGGCAATGACTTCGTCGAGGGCGGCAACGATCTCGCTGCCTGCACCGAGATCGCCAAATACCTCGAGCCGTATGTGGATTACTTCAATGTGTCCTGCGGCGTGTATGCCAGCGCACCGACCATGATCGAGCCGTGCTACAGCCCCGAGGGCTGGAGAAAGGATCTGGCCAAGACCATCAAGGCCGCTGTGCACGTGCCTGTCATCGCCGTCAACACCATCAAGCACCCCGAGACGGCCGAGCGCTTCCTGCAGGAGGGCGTGAGTGACTTTGTCGGCATGTCCCGCATGCAGCTGGCCGATCCCGAGGTGGTCAAAAAGGCCATGGCCGGCCGCGAGGATCTCATCCGCAAGTGCCTCGGCTGCATGAACTGCAACAAGTCCGTCGTCGCGGGCAAGAACCTGCACTGCGCCATCAACCCCGTCACCGGCCGCGCCACGGTCTACGGCGACGAGAACCTGGTCAAGACCGGCGCCGGCCGCACGGTCGCGGTCGTTGGCGGCGGCCCCGGCGGTATGCAGGCTGCGCTCCTGCTGAAAAAGCGCGGCTATTACCCGGTCATTTTCGAGAGCCGTGACCATCTCGGCGGCAGCGCCGTGCTGGCCTCGAAAGCGCCGTGCAAGGGTATGGTGGCCGAGCTCATCGAGACCATGAAGGCCGAGATGAAGGAGTACCACATCGAGGTGCGCCTGAACACGCCTGCCACGGTCGAGACGCTGCGCGCGCTCGATCCCTACGGCGTCGTCGTCGCCTGCGGCGGCGATCAGATCGTGCCGAACATTCCCGGTGCTGACCGCAGCAACGTTTACTATATCGAGGATGTGCTTTTGCGCCGCGTCTCCTTCGAGGGGAAGAACATCGCCGTCATCGGCGGCGGCCATGTCGGCCTTGAGGTCGCGCACTTCCTGTGCGACAACAACAAGGTCACGGTCGTTGAGATGCAGAAGGAGGTCGGTGTCACGATCTACCGCACCGCGCGCTACAAGCTGCTGTCCCTGCTCGCCGAGAGCGGCGTGGAGGTTCTGACCGAGCACGCCATTGCCGGCGTGACCGACGGCGCGGTCGAGCTCAGGAAGACCGACACCGGCGAGGTCGTCACCCGCCCGGCCGATATCGTCATCATGGCGCTCGGCAATCATCCCGACAAGAGCTACGAGCAGCAGCTCAAGGATGCATTTGACAAGGTCGTCTTTGTCGGCGACGCCAACAAGGGCGGCACGATGGCCGATGCCACGCTCAGCGCCTACGAAAACTGCTGGTTCTTCTAAACCATACTGAATTTTTTATAAAAGGAAGGCTTTATTATGAAAAACAATCTGTTTGATCTTTCCGGCCAGGTCGCGTTCTGCTGCGGCGGTTCCTCCGGTCTCGGCCTTCAGTTCGCCAAGGCGATGGCCAACGCGGGCGCAGACATCGCGCTCGTCGCCCGCCGCACCGACCGTCTGGATGAAAACGCCAAGGAGATCGAGACGGAATACGGCGTCAAGGTCTATCCGCATTACATGGATCTGCAGGATTCCAAGAGCATCACGGACTGCGTCAGCGATGTCGTCGCGCATTTTGGCAAGATCGACATTCTGGTCAATGCCGCCGGTATCCCGGGCGGCGGCGATCCGGCCACGCTCACGGATGAGTACTGGCTCAACGTCATCAACACCGATCTCAACGGTCAGTTCTTCACCTGCCGCGAGGTCGTGCGCCAGTCCATGAAGCCCAATCAGTACGGCCGTATCATCATGGTCTCGTCCATCCACGGCGTCTGCGGCCGCAAGGGCGTGGACACGGCGCCGTATGCGGCGGCCAAGGGCGGCATCGTCAACCTGACGCGCTCGCTCGGCAACTCCTGGGCGCGCGACGGCATCACCGTCAACTGCATCTGCCCGGGCTACTTCCCGACGGAAATGACCGCGGCTTACATCGACGCGCCCTTCTTCCATCAGGCGCACCTCGAGTGCTGCCCCATGGAGCGCCACGGCAAGACCGGCGAAATGGACGGCCTGTGCACCTACTTTGCCTCCCCGGCCTGCAGCTACACCACCGGCCAGATCGTGTGCGTGGACGGCGGCTGGAGCGCCATCTGATCTCTGCCTGATCCGGCTTTCGCCGCGGCGCATAGCGGCGAAGCCGTTCCTCTCCGCGTCGGGCGGCTGTGTATGCCCGGCCGCCCGGCGCGTCATGTTTCCCGTATCACCATGCGCATTTCTTCCTTTCATTTTCCCCCCCACTCCATGGCATACGTCCCTTCTTTTTCTTTGCGCGGCAGCAGTTTTGCTGCCGCGCAAGGCGTTTTGGGGCGTTGCGCGCCCGGAGACGGAAGCGCGCACATTCACCAATTTCATCCGCTGATTTTCGGCAGCATGACAAAAGACCAGCCGCCGCAGGAAATGCCTGCGGCGGCTGGTCTCGTATCCGGGGAGATGTGCTCAGCCGTGCTTTTTCGCCCGGCGTTTGCCCGTCATGTGCTCGACAGTCAGGCACAGCACGGTCGTGCGCGGGATGACCGCCGTGGAAAACGGGAAGTCCGGCGCGCGGTACTGCGCCATGAGCACACGCAGCGCGTGCTCCTTGCCGCTGTCCGGCACGACGGTGATGCGCCCCTGACCGATGACGCTTTCATACGTCATGGTGCAGTTGCCGTGCTCGTCGTCGAGGATGAGGCCGTGCCCGCGGTCCATCTCGAACGATGCGTTCGGGTTTCTGGCGATGAGGTCATACTTCGTGCCGGTATCTGCGCCGTGAAAGTACAGCCGGACGGTCTCGCCGTCGGCCTCAAGGCCGAAGTTCAGCGGCAGGATGTAGGGATACGGCTCGTCGTGCAATGCGAGGCGGCACACGTCGCACCCGCGCATGACGGCGATGAGCTCGTCAAAATCTGTGATCTCGCGATCTGCTCTGCGCATGAAAATGCTCCTTTCCGATCAGCCGATGGGCGTGCCGAGGCGCGCCAACACGTCCTGAAAATATTCCGGCAGCGGGCAGGTGAACGTCACGAGCTCGCCCGTGCGCGGATGCACGAAGCGCAGCGCACGCGCGTGCAGGCACTGCCCGCTCAGCCCCTTTTCCGGCCGCTTATGCCCGTAGACAAGGTCGCCGAGCAGGGGGTGGCCGATGTGCGCCATGTGCACGCGGATCTGGTGCG
>ERZ1106939.2192-NODE-2192-length-12715-cov-11.695261_pt1 | contig 12715 bp, 10 predicted proteins | sample MGYA00403669_ERZ1106939 | MGnify/ENA primary metagenome ERZ1106939 (study PRJEB35170, sample SAMEA104062447) | human gut metagenome | biome: human gut; feature: human-associated habitat; material: faeces | place: Denmark | collected 2012-09-28 ...
CCGGCGCGACCTACTACTATCAGGTCCGTGCCATCAACGGCAGCGTGAAGAGCGAATTCTGCCCGGCCCAGAGCATCTCTCTGACCGTCAGCGAGTACGGCGGCGAGTGCGGCTCGCGTGCCACCTGGCGTCTGACGGACGACGGCGTGCTGACCATCAGCGGCAAGGACGGGATCTACGAGTACGGCTGGTACGAGGAAGATGACGCCTATCACCCCGCCCCCTGGGCGGAGGAGGGTATGCCCGCCGTGAAGAAGCTGGTCGTCAACAGCGGCATCACCTATATCGGCAATTCTGCGTTTGAAGGACTCGACCAACTCGTCTCCGTGTCCCTGCCGGACACCCTGGAGTATATCGGGGCGGCTGTTTTTAGAGATTGTACCAGCCTGACGAGCGTTGTCATCCCGGAGGGAACGAAACAGTTTTTGGGGGCTGTGTTCTTGGACTGCACCAGTCTGCACAGCGTAAAGCTGCCCAGCACGCTGGAGTGGATCGGCGGCTGCATCTTCATGGGCTGCACCAGCCTGCGGGACATCGTGCTGCCGGAGGGATTGACGGATATTACTTGGAAGCTGTTCAAGGATTGCACCAGTCTCCGCAGCGTCACCATCCCTGGCAGCGTCATGTCCGTTTCCAATGACGCCTTCAGCGGCTGCACTGCCCTGACCAGCGTGATCTTCGGCGGCAGCCGGGCCGATTGGGAAGGCGTGACCTTCAACACCGGCAACGACGCGCTCCGCCGCGTTACCCCCACCTGCACCGGCAGCACCGCACTGGCCGCGCCGGTGGTCACCGGCAGCACCAACAGAAGCGGTATGCCCCTGATCCAGTGGAATAAGGTCAGCGGCGCGGCCGGGTATCAGCTGTGGTGCAGCCGGGTATACGAGGACTTTGGCGCGGTGGGCTATGACCTGTACGCAGACGGGAATGAGGACTGGTTCTGGGATGGAAATCGCTGCACTTATATGAACAACGGTTCTCTGGAGGACGGCGTGACCTATTCCTACAAGGTCCGTGCCGTTGACGCCAACGGCAATGTGGGCGCTTTCAGCAAGGAGGTCCGCATCACCTTTGAACCCGTCCTGGCCACCCCGGTCATCTCCGTGACCACCAACGCCCAGTACCAGCCCGTACTCACCTGGGACAAGGTCAGCGGCGCGGGCTATTACGAGGTGTGGCGCTGGTGCGAGGAGGATGAAACAGACCAGCGCATCCGCCGCACCGCCGGTCTGACCTGGACCGATGCCACCGCCGAGCTGGGCAAGACCTACTGGTATTATCTCCGGGCCTACAGCCCCGACTGGAACTTTACCACGGACACCGGCAGCTATTACAGCGCCTGGGGCTACAATATGCGCTGGGATGTGCTGGATACGCCGAAACTTACTGAAGCGTATAGCCCTGAGGTCGGCAAGGCCGTCATTGGCTGGACAAAGGTCAGCGGCGCGGATCAGTATGAGATCTACCGATCCACCGACGGCGAGAATTACTCCATCGTCCGCCGTACCGCCGCCCTGACCTGGACGGACACCACGGTGCAGTCCGGTCAGGTCTACTACAAGATCCGTGCCGTGGTCAATGTGGGCAGTGCAAAAGGCTACAGTGATTTCCTCTGGATTAGTTTCTTCGTGCGCTGACGCCCTGAACACCTCCAAATGAACACAAGCCCGCCCCTGCGTCAGCAGGGGCGGGCCTTTTACCTGCCATGCGCGGCCCGCCCTTTTCCTCCGAAAAAATCCGCAAAACCCCTACCATATCTTGTGCATCTGTGCTATAATACCTCCATCTATGCGGCCTTTGCCGCGGAAACAGGAGGGTAAAGAGAGATGAGATGCCCCTATTGCGGTTATAAAGAGAGCAAGGTCGTGGACTCCCGCCCCGCTGACGAAGGCAGCAGCATCCGCCGCCGCCGCGAATGTCTGTCCTGCGAAAAGCGCTTCACCACCTACGAAACGGTGGAGAGCCTGCCCATGGTGGTCATCAAGAAGGACGGCTCCCGCCAGAGCTTCGACCGCAGCAAGGTGCTGCGGGGCATCCAGCGCTCCTGTGAAAAGCGCCCCGTGCCCGTGGCGGACATGGAGCGCATGGCCCTGGAGATCGAGCAGGAGCTGCAGAACTCCCTGGAGCGGGAGGTCAGCACCGACATCATCGGCGAAAAGGTCATGGAGAAGCTGAAAAAGGCCGACGAGGTGGCCTACGTCCGCTTCGCCTCCGTCTACCGCCAGTTCAAGGACATCAACACCTTCATGTCTGAGCTGAACAAGCTCCTGAACGAGAAGTAGAACGCCTCTGTCATTCCGAGCCAGTGACCGGTGTCACTGGCGTGGGAATCCGTTTCCTGAGCCCTGGAGCGCGAGGACATCACTTCAAAGAATATTCTTCAAGCTCACCTGCTGCGTCTCTGCCAGCAATTCAAACTGACTGCGCAGCTCCGCCATGATGGGGTACAGCGCCTGCATATCCCCCTGCCGCACCGCGGCCCGGGCCTGTGCCAGCAGCGCCTCCGCCTCGTCCAGCTCCGTGTGGGAGATGACGATGTGCAGATACCCCTGGGGCCGCTGCCACAGCGCGTCCAGCGCGTCCAGCGCCTCTCCGGCGTCCTCGGCGCTGCCCTGCAGCGCGGCGTCGGACACCTGCGCCGCCGCGTCCAGCCACCGCTGGCTCTCGCCCGTGACCCACGCGGCATTGCACAGGATATACGCCAGCACCGCTGCCAGCACGAACACCGGTACGCGTACCGCCCTCATCGTGCGCTCTCCTTTTTCAGGCACACCACCGCGCCCTGCTCATCCACGGACAGCAGAAACACGTCCCGGCTGTGGGCCGCGCCCTGCCGCTTCAGCTCCTGCTGCAGCCACCGCTCGTCCCGTCCGGCCTGCTTCAGGTTGTCCGTCAGCACCCGCCCGTCGTTGATGACGATGGTGGGCAGCGTCACGTCGTCGCTGACGCTCACCGCCAGCTGCTCCGAGGTCACCGGCTGCCGGTCGCTGCGCAGCAGCACGGACAGCCGCCCGTTGGTCTCCAGCACGGCGTATTTCACGTCGTCCAGATCGGTGACGCCCTGTCCCCGCAGCTGCTCGAACAGCTCGTCCAGCGTCAGCCGGTTGCGCCGCATGGTCTCCTGATACAGCTTCCCGTCCCGTATCACCAGCGCCGGCTGGCCGCACACCAGATCCCGGAAGCGGACGCACCGCAGGCTGACGGCGCTGAACAGCGTGGACAGGGCGATCAGCGTAATGATGGGGATGACCCCGTTGAACAGCGGCAGCCCGAAGTCCTGCATGGGCACGGAGGCCAGGTCGGAGATCAGCAGCGTCAGCACCAGCTCAATGGGCTCTAATTCCCCGATCTGCCGCTTGCCGCTGAGCCGCAGCCCCGCGATGAGCAGCAGATATAAGATCACCGTGCGGAAGAATGCGGTAGCCATGAGATAACCACCCCTTTCGCACCCAGTATGCCCCGCCCCGGGGAATTTATGTCGGTATACAGCGGCTCGCCGCTTCGTATATATGTTTCGCAGAACAGAAAGGAGGATTTAGACCATCGGGTCTACACAAGCGCCATGCCCCCCTCATTTTGACTATTTGCCTATCGCCGCAGATTTTTTCGCTCAGACGAGGCGCAAAGGCGCGGCGAGAGGGGGTAACGAGGTGGAGGATCATCGAAATATTCGGCGGATGTCCTTCCGTGCCGTCCGGGCGCGTACACAGCCAGTAAATATGCGGGCGACCGCAAAACAGAGGGGCTGTGACCGGATGCGAAGACAAATGGTCTGCGCATTTGCTCTTCCTCTATCTTTATCAGGAGGAATTGAATTATGTGTGGAATAGTAGGCTACGTGGGCAGCCGGCAGGCCGCCCCGATCCTGCTGGACGGCCTGCGCCGTTTGGAGTACCGCGGCTACGACTCCGCCGGCATGGCGGTGTGCGGCCCGGCGGGACTGCAGGTCTATAAAACGCCGGGCCGGCTGGCGGCCCTGGCGGAGCTGACGGCGGACGGCGCGGCCCTCACCGGCACGGTGGGCGTGGGCCACACCCGCTGGGCCACCCACGGTGAGCCCAATCAGGTCAACGCCCATCCCCAGACCAGCGGCGACGGCCGCTTCGCCGTTGTCCACAACGGCATCATCGAGAACTTTGCCCGCTTGAAGGCCCAGCTCATCCAGCAGGGCTACACCTTCCGCTCCGAGACGGACACCGAGGTGGTGGCCCAGCTCCTCAGCTTCTACTACGACCGCTGCGGCGACGTATTCGAGGCGGTGAACAGTATGCTCTCCGCCGTGGAGGGCGCGTATGCCCTGGGCATCGTCTGCGCCGACACGCCGGACCGTGTCATCGCCGCCCGGAAGGACGCCCCGCTGCTGCTGGGCTGTGGCCGGGGCGAGAACTTCCTGGCCTCCGATGTGACGGCCCTGCTGCCCTATACCCGTGACGTCATCTACATGGACGACGGCGAGCTGGCGGTGATCACCGCCTCCGGCATCCGCCTCTACGACGAGCGCCGCAGGCCCATGGAAAAGCCCCACAACCACATCGACTGGGACGTGGCCGCGGCGGAAAAGGGCGGCTACCCCCACTTCATGCTCAAGGAGATCTACGAGCAGCCCGACGCGATGCGCCGGGCCATCACCGGCCGCATCCGCGACGGCCGCGTGCTGCTCAGCGACCTGACCATGACCGATGAGGACATCCATCGTCTGGGCCGCATCCTCATCATCGCCTGCGGCTCCAGCTATCATGTGGGCATGGTGGGCAAATACACGCTGGAGCGTCTGCTGCGCCGCCCGGTGGAGGTGTGCCTGGCCTCCGAGTTCCGTTACAGCGACCCCCTGGTGTCCCAGGGCGACCTGGTCATCGTCATCAGCCAGTCCGGCGAGACGCTGGACTCTATGGCCGCCCTCCGCGAGGCCAAAAAGCGGGGCGCGCGGGTGCTGTCCATCGTCAATGTGGTGGGCTCGTCCATCGCCCGGGAGAGCGACGACGTGCTGTATACCTGGGCCGGCCCGGAGATCGCCGTGGCCACCACCAAGGCGTACACCACCCAAATGGTGGTGCTGCACCTGCTGGGCCTGTACTTCGGCGATGTGCTGGGCACGGTGGACCTGGAGACGTACACCGCCATGGTGCGGGGCATCGAGGCTCTGCCCGCCCAGATGGAGGCTATTTTGGCCGACACCGAGGCCATTCAGGACGCCGCTAAGGTCCTGGCGGGCCACGAGCATATCTTCTTCATCGGTCGCAACCTGGACTATGCCCTGTCCCTGGAGGGCAGCCTGAAGCTGAAGGAGATCAGCTACATCCACTCTGAGGCCTACGCCTCCGGCGAGCTGAAGCACGGCACGATCTCCCTTATCCAGCCCGGCACGCCGGTCATCGCCGTGGCCACCTATATGCCGCTGTTCGACAAGGCCCTCAGCAACGTGGTGGAGGTGCAGGCCCGGGGCGCGTCCGTGCTGGCTCTCACCACCGAGGACGGGGGAGAGGAGCTGCGCCGCCATGTGGACACGGTGCTCACCGTTCCCCGGGCGGAGACCATGCTGCTGCCCCAGCTGGGCGTTCTGCCCCTGCAGCTGCTGGCGTATTACGCGGCACTGGAGCGCGGCTGCGACATCGACAAGCCCCGCAACCTGGCCAAATCCGTCACCGTGGAATAAGGTAAAAGGGGAGAAGCGGATAAAATCCGTTTCTCCCCTTTCTTTTTTCCTCCCGATATGCTATACTTAAAAATTGACTGAATACCAAGGAAAGGGCGTGTACGCCATGCATGACGAGCTGATCCGGCGGCTCAACGAAACAAAGACCATGTCCATCGTGGGAATGTGCAAAAACGCCGGCAAGACCACCATGCTCAACTGGCTGCTCACCGGCGGCCATCTGCGGGGTACGCTGGGCCTGACCTCCATCGGCCGGGACGGCGAGTCCACCGACGTGGTCACCGGCACGGAGAAGCCCGGCATCTTCGTGAAGGAGGGTACGATGATCGCCACGGCCAAGGATATGCTCCGCCTGGGCGACGTGACCAAGGAGATCCTCATGACCACCGGCATCCCCACACCCCTGGGCGAGGTGGTCATCCTCCGGGCCCGCAGCGCCGGCTACGTCCAGCTGGCCGGCCCGTCCATCACCACCCAGCTCAAGGACGTGTCCCGCTATTTCTTCGACCTGGGCGCGGATCGCTCCGTCATCGACGGCGCGCTGGGCCGCAAGAGTCTGGGCGCCCGGGCCGTGGCTGAGGGCGTCATCCTCTGCACCGGCGCCAGCTACCACATGAGCATGGACAAGGTCATCGCCGACACGGCCCACATCTACCGCCTGATGAACCTGCCCAAGGCGCAGACGCTGCCTCCGGAGTGTACCGACCTGGCCGCCTGCGTCAAGGAGCACGGCGCGGCGCTGCTGCCCGGGGCACTGACGGATACCATGGTGCTGCCTCTGCTGCGCTCCGGCGCGCTGCGCAGCTGCCGCCTGGTGGTGAAGGACCCCAGCAAGGTGCTGCTCACTGCCGACACTTTGGATAAGCTGGCCACCCGCGACGTGGCCCTGGAGACGGAGGACGCCGCCCGCACGCTGTGCGTCACCGTCAACCCCGTGTCCGCCTACGGCTGGAAGTTCGACAAGGACGAGTTCCTGCGCCGTATGCGCGAAGCGGTGGACGTCCCGGTTATCAACGTAAAGGAGGAATTGGCATGATCGAGATCCATTTTGACGAGCGGGTGAAGATCGGCCTGCAATATGTGCTGGAGACGCTCCACGGCTGCTCTCCCTTCGGACAGGAGCGCATCCGCCGCCTGCGGTTCTACACCCCGGAGGAACGCCCGGAGCTGGAGCGCGAGCTGTATAACGTGGAGCAGGCCGCCAACGCCGCGGAGCAGCTGAAGGACACCTACACCAAGGTCATGACCGTCCTGTGCCAGATGAAGGACATCCGCACGTCCCTGCGCCGCTGCGCGGCAGGGGAGACCCCGGACCATGTGGAGCTGTTCGAGATCAAGGGCTACCTCCAGCGGCTGGAAAACCTCCGCCCCCTGTTCGACGAGATCAACGCTGTCACCCGGTTCGACAGCCTGTCCTTCCACGACCCCAAGCCCGCCCTGGCCGTCCTCGACCCGGACAAGACCGGCAGCCGCGGCTTCTATATCCCCGACAGCGCCACGGTGCGGCTCAAGGAGATACGTCAGGCCAAGAAGGACGTGGAGGAGCGTCTCTTCCACGCCCAAACCGACGCGGAGAAGGACGACCTGCGCCTCAAGCGCACCCACCTCTGCGCCGAGGAGGACAGCGAGGAGACGAAGGTCCGCAAGTCCATGGCCGCCGCCCTCGCCCCTATGGTGGACGACCTGCTCTCCGACGCCGACGCCGCCGGACGGCTGGATTTCATCATCCAGAAGGCGCTGTTCGCCGTGCGCTACGGCGGCGTCCGCCCGGAGCTCACCGACCGCGACCTCGAGCTGACCGACATGGTCAACCCCGAGCTGTGCGACCTGCTGGCGGAGCAGGGGAGACGCTTCGTCCCCGTGTCCATCACCCTGACTCCCGGCGCAACGGTCATCACCGGCGCGAACATGGGCGGCAAGTCCGTGGCCATGAAGACCGTGGCCCTCAACGTCCTGCTGCTCCAGGCCGGCTTCCTGGTCTGTGCCAAAAAGGCCCGGATGCCCCTGTTCCACAGCGTGAAAATGCTCTTCGATGACCTCCAGTCCATCCAGTCCGGCCTTTCCGGCTTCGGCTCGGAGATCGTCCAGTTCGAGAAGGCGCTGGCGGAGGTGGAGCAGGGCTACTCCCTGTTCCTGCTGGACGAATTCGCCCGGGGCACGAACCCCGACGAGGGCGCGCTCATCGTCCAGGCCGTCACCCGCTATCTCAACGATGTCAACGCCATCTCCCTCCTGACCACCCACTACGACAAGGTGGCGGAGTTCGCCAGGACGCACTACCAGATCATCGGCCTGCGTGACATCGACCCGGAGGCCATCCGCCGTGAGCTGGCCGTCACCAGCGAGGACGGCGTGGCCGTCATCGCCCGCCACATGAACTACGGCCTTTACCGGGTGGAGGGCAAGTCCGACTGCCCGCGGGACGCCCTGAACATCTGCCGTATGCTCTCCCTCAAGCCCGAGATCCTCACCATGATCGAGGAGAATTATTGACCCCGCCCCTCGCGTGGCGATCCGTCTCATTTCACCAACGGTGGCCCTCGGCCGCCACCTACCTTTGCCGCTTCGCGGCAAAGGCGCGATTTGATAATCGCCAAACCCCGGAGGGTGTTTCCAAAGAGGGAGGGGCAGCAGCCAAGGCGAAGACCATCGGAAAGGAAGATAGTGTGAAAGAAACCCATCAGGGGTTTCTTTCGCGTTTAGTCAAAAAATTGATTTTTGCGAAGCAAAAATCGTAAGCCGAACACGCAAAGCGTGTTCGGAGGGGGAAATCGAAATCCCCCTTTTCTTAAACCGTTCTTTGGTTACTTTCTTTCGGGAAAGAAAGTAACCCGTCGGAGACAAACAAAGGAGTAGATAAAAAATCACCCCCTCGGAGACAAGAAAATAGACCCCTGATTTTCGCCATTTCGCCCAACTTTGCCGAAAAAAATTTGTCAAACCTGCCGAAATGTAAAAAATTTCCCTGTCCGCGCTTGCAACCCCGAGAATGCGATGCTATACTCAAACCATCAATGCAGACTGGTGCGAAACCCCTATAGGGGTTTTCCATTCTTTGTGAAAGCAAAGAATGAAACGTATTGGCTGTAAATTTTAACAAAGGGGTACAAGGATATGAATAGTCACAGGCAAACCAAACGGGCGCTGCTGACCAGCGTCATGGCGCTGGTCATGTGCGTGGTCATGCTGTTGGGTACTACGTTCGCGTGGTTCACTGACACCGCCCGCACCAGCGTCAACAAGATCGAGGCCGGTAATCTGGACGTGGAGCTGCTGGATGCGAGCGACCAGCCGCTTGCAGAAAATGTGCCGCTGAAATGGGAGACCCAAGATACCGGCGATGTTCTGTGGGAGCCGAACTGCACCTACAATCTGGAGCAGTTCAAGATTAAGAACGCTGGCAATTTGGCGCTCAAGTACAAGGTCATTCTCACAGCTGCGGATATTTCCGCAAAGAACGGCAAGACCCTGCTGGATGTGATCGACTGGACCATCAAGCTGAACAATACCGTCCTTAACGTGACCAGTGAGCAGATCAAGGCCGACCTTGGTGGAGGCATTGCCATCATTACGGATCAGCCGTTGAAGGCTGGTGAAGTCGAGACGATTTCCATTACCGGTCATATGAAGGCGGAAGCTGATAACGACTATCAGAGTCTTTACATTGATAAATTTGGCATCACCGTGGTTGCCACGCAGTACACTTATGAGTACGACAGCACCCGCAATGATTACGATAAGTTCGCTGAGTATCCCGAGGTGACCACCGTTCAGATCGCGGCAGGTGAAGCGGCGGCTGTGAATGAAGCTGTCAAGAACGCCATCACTGTGGCAAAGACGGTTGACCCCGCTACCGGCAAGACCACGCCCACCCAGATCGTGCTGCCCGCCAATACCACCGTTACTCTTGAAAGTCGTGTAGCCACTCCGGCCCAGGGGCAGACCTCTGACATCAAGATTACCGGCGACAAGACCACCAAGATTGAGTTCCAGAATTCCACTGGCGGCAGTGATGGTTCGGGAACGACCTATCAGGATGGAGCAAATCTTACTTTCCAGGGCGTTACTATTTCTGGCGGTACGGAGCAGTTCGTTGCCCGTGGTGGCGTTGTGACCTTCATTGATTGCACCATTAACGGAGAGATCAAAAAGACTACGGCTGACAAGTTCGTATTCTCCGGCTGCAGCTTTACCGCCCCTGTTTCTCAGGCCAACTATGGCTGCAAGGACATTGTCTTTGACGGCTGCAAGTTCGATACCACTGACGGTTATGGTATTAAGATTTACAGTGAAGGCTACGAAAAAGCTAAGACCAACAATCTGACTGTCAAGAATTGCGAGTTCAAGAATAGCGCAAACGCGCCTAAGGCTGCTATCTTCCTGGATCACATCATTGACGGCCTCACTTACAACATTACTGTTGAGAACTGCACCTTCGATGGCTTCACCGCAGTGCCTACCGCAAACAACAAGTGGGGTAACAGAGAAATAATCACGAGCAGCTTCATTAAATCTGGTGAGCAGTATGTGTTTGCTTATCAGACTGGTAACGCCGCACCGTATCGTCATACTCTCGATGCTTTGCAGTTGGTCGTGACCGTAAAATAATCTTCCTCAACCACCTGGTCTTACCCTTTCCAGGCGGTCCGCCGTGTGTGGTTGCTTTCACGGCGGAGAACAGCACGGCGTCCCCTCGGGGACGCCGTGCTTTCGTTGCACCGGCAGCCCTGCTCCCGGAGTTTCTTTTCGGGAAATATTTACAAATCCGCCCGCTGAAATTTATTCGTATCGCACAAAAAAGTTATTGTCTTTTTTGTCACAATGTCACTTGACAAACACCCTAAAAAAGGTATAATTTCAAGGTAGGAATTTCATAATATCAGTCAATAGAGGCGCGGAGAGCGGGGTACTGCTGCGAGTGGGGACAGGCACCCGTGTGGCACAGCAGGAAGGAGCTTTCCGCCGAAAGTGGCAGATCAGCCTGGGGGTCTGCCGCTTGGCAGCGCTGTGTAAGCGGCGTTGCTGTCATGTAGTGATACATGGAGCGCTATTGGTCAACGACCTTGACCGATAGCGCTTTTTTCATACCCAAAAGAAGCGATATAGGCCAAATCTGGTATTGGGAATGCACGTCCAAAAATTTGAAGGAGGAAAAAACTTATGGAAAAGATGACATCTCTGCTTCGTCTGCGCATGAGCGCGAAGGACGCCCACTACGGCGGCAACCTGGTGGACGGCGCCCACATGGTCCACCTGTTCGGCGACGTGGCCACCGAGCTGCTGATCAAGTGTGACGGCGACGAGGGCCTGTTCTGTGCCTACGACAACGTGGAGTTCCTGGCGCCCGTTTACGCCGGTGACTACATCGAGGCCTACGGCGAGATCGAGAAGATCGGCAACACCTCCCGCACCATGAAGTTCGAGGCCCGCAAGGTCATCGTCTCCCGCCCCGACATCAGCGCTTCCGCCGCCGACGTTCTGGCCGAGCCTGTGGTGGTCTGCCGTGCCCATGGCACCTGCGTCACCCCCAAGGACTGTCAGCGTCTCGAGATCAAGAAGTAAGGGAGCGACACGATGGAAAAGCTGATCATTACTGCCGCCATCTGCGGCGCTGAGGTCACCAAGGCCCAGAACGAGGCCGTCCCCTACACCGTGGAGGAAATGGTCCGCGAGGCCAAGTCCGCCTACGAGGCCGGTGCTGCCATCCTGCACATCCACGTCCGCGAGGACGACGGCACGCCCACCCAGGGCCGCGAGCGCTTCAAGGTCGTCATGGACGCCATCCGCAAGGAGCTGCCTGACGTGATCATGATCCCCTCCACCGGCGGCGCTACCGGCATGAGCCCCGAGGAGCGTCTCCAGCCCACCGAGCTGTTCCCCGAGATGGCCACCCTGGACTGCGGCACCTGCAATTTCGGCGACGAGATCTTCGACAACACCATGCCCACCATGCGCGCCTTCGGCAAGCGCATGATCGAGAACGGCATCAAGCCCGAGTACGAGTGCTTCGAGCTGGGCCACATCGACACCATCCTGGGCATGGCCAAGAAGGGCGAAGTCCCCGGCCATCCCATGCAGTTCAACTTCGTGCTGGGCGTCCACGGCTGCACCCCCGCCACCGTGGAGAACCTGGCCTTCTTCGCCAGCAAGATCCCCGCTGACGCCACCTGGACCGTGTCCGGCGTAGGCCGCGCGGCCTGGACTATGGCCGCCGCCGCCATCGCTATGGGCGGCAACGTCCGCGTCGGCTTCGAGGACAACATCTACCTGGGCAAGGGCCAGAAGGCCGCTTCCAACGGTGAGCTGGTGGCCAAGGTGGTCCGCATCGCCAAGGAGCTGGGCCGCGAGATCGCTACCCCCGCCGAGGCCCGCGAGATCCTGTCCCTCAAGCCCCTCAAGTAATGGCGCAGTCACTGAAAGCTATTAAAAGAAAGAATTATAAATAAATTTAGGAGGAAACTAAAATGGCTGAACTGAAAGGCAACAAGTACGGTACCCACCGCGTTATCGAGCCCAAGGGCGTTCTGACCCAGGCTGCTTGGAAGATCGACAACGATATGTCCAAGGTCTACTCCAACGAGATCGTCTGCGATGTCACCTCTCTGAACATCGACTCCGCTTCCTTCACCCAGATCTCTGAGGCCTGCGGCGGCGACGAGAAGAAGATCGGCGAGATGATCCTGGGCATCGTGGCCGAGCGCGGCAAGCAGCAGAACCCCGTCACCGGCTCCGGCGGTATGTTCAAGGGCGTCGTCGCTCACATCGGCGAGGATCTGAAGAAGAAGCCCGGCTTCGACCTGAAGGAGGGCGACAAGATCGTCTCCCTGGTGTCCCTGTCCATGACCCCGCTGAAGATCGACAAGATCCTGGCCATCCACAAGGACATCGACCGCGTGGACATCGTCGGCAAGGCCATCCTGTTTGAGTCCGCTCTGTACGCCAAGATGCCCGAGGATATGTCTGAGCCTCTGGCCCTGGCCGCTCTGGACGTGGCCGGCGCTCCCGCACAGGCCCGCAAGCTGCCCCACGAGGGCGACAGCGTCCTGATCCTGGGCGCCAACG
>ERZ1106939.2197-NODE-2197-length-12697-cov-5.691821_pt1 | contig 12697 bp, 9 predicted proteins | sample MGYA00403669_ERZ1106939 | MGnify/ENA primary metagenome ERZ1106939 (study PRJEB35170, sample SAMEA104062447) | human gut metagenome | biome: human gut; feature: human-associated habitat; material: faeces | place: Denmark | collected 2012-09-28 ...
CGGAATAAAACAAATCTACGACCAAATAGACAACGCAGTGGGCTTGGGATATTCGTTCGAGCTTCCAGAATGGGGGATAAAATGGGACGTTTCGTTCGGCCCCGCCGTCAGATATATAGACGCCTACGATTACGACTACCACTGGATACCCATGGCGATACTAAACGAGCAGCTGATGTGGGATATTACAGACATACTCCGGTTTGAACACAAGGGATATATGGGCATGGGGCTAACTACCGGAAATGAAGGAACGATATATATAATGATAGGCTTGGTTTTTATGCCCGAAGAAATAGTGTCGCTCGCGCTGAGATATACAAACGATTACGATTCAATAAATTCTCCTTCCGCAATCAAAAACGAGCAAAGATTGATATTCTCCATAGAAATTCCGATTCGCGGAAGACGTTAACTTGCATAATTTGCAAGCAGATTTACCCCACAAATATTTTTCATAATAATAAACTATTGGAATTGTTTTAAGACGAGATTCTAACGTGCATACAAAAACTATCCTAAAAAACTCTGCTTCGCAGAATTATTTTGAGAAAGAAATTACCACTCTAACACAAAAAAAATTCCCCCAAAAAAACTTCCAGTCCGGCAGTAGTTTTAAGGCGGGATTTTGCACGCAGTTCAAGAAACAAGAAAAGTCCGCGCTGGGAGCGTACATTGACGTACGTGACCTGTGCGGACTTTTCGCAGTGACGCAGAAATGCGCCAAAATCCCGCCTTAAAACCGGGAGGAGATTTCTTCGGCGAGCCTATCGAGTTCGCGGAATGTTGACTCCACAGGCCTTCCCTTCACTTCCACCCCCGGAATTTTTTCCGGCTTCACCAACTTAAAGCACGCCTCAATCGGAGCCGTCAGATTTCCACCCCATCCAAAAGAGCCTATTACGCTATAATATTTTAGTTTTGCCCTTAGAATGTTTATTAAATATGCCGCATATACGCTCTTTGGGTGCGGTCCCGTCAAAACCATAGATGTTCCGAAAACTACGCAAGGCGTGTCTATTAGCTGCATAGCAAGCTCTCCTTCGTCCGCGTCCACAAGCTCCGCTTTGACAACGCTAATGCCTCGCGATTTCAGGGCATTTTCGAGGTAGTCAACCATTATCCTCGTATTGTCGTACATAGAGACGTAGGGGATAAGAACTTTGCGCGAAAATTTATCGGAAGTCCAGTCGGAGTAAAGGTTGATTATAAAATCGGGTTTATCGTAAACCGGGCCGTGGCTCGGTAGTATCATTTTCGGCTCCAGCTTACGGACAATATCGAGATACTTTGAGCAGAAGCCCCTAAACGGCATCATTATTTCAGCGTAATAGCGCCGAGCGGCCTCCGCAAGGTTTTCCGAACAATCGGCAAAGAGTTCGTTTGCCGTGTAGTGGGCGCCGAAATAGTCGCATGGGAAAAGGAATTTATCCTCCACAAGGAAGGTAAACATCGTATCCGGCCAATGAACCCAAGGCGTCATAAAGAATTTTAGAGTGCGTCCGCCAAGATCTATTTCTTCGCCGTCGGCTACAACTTTCATTCGGGACGGATCCACCCCGAGCATATTCGACAAGTTCTCCGCGCATTTGGGGGAGCATAGCACAACCGCCTCCGGATAGGCTTCCAAGAGAGTCGGTATCGCGCCGCTATGGTCGGGCTCGGCGTGGTTTGATACGATATAATCGATTTTAAGGCCGCACGCCGAAAGCATATCGCGATACGGGTCGAGCAGTTTTTCGTACATGGTGTCTATAAGGGCGCATTTCTGCGCGCCTTTGACAAGATACGAGTTGTATGTCGTTCCCTGGGGAAGCGGAACGAGCTGATCGAACAATTTGCGGTTTTTGTCGTGCAAACCGCAATAGTAAACTCCGCTCGCGATTTCTTTCATGGAGCCTATTCCTCCACTTCTACAAACTGTTCTTTGCCGACTCCGCAAAGCGGGCAAACCCAGTCTTCGGGAATGTCTTCAAATGGAGTCCCGGGCTGGACAGAGTTGTCGGGATCCCCCTGTTCGGGATCGTAAATATAGCCGCATACTTCGCATTTATATTTTTTCATAAAACTAACCTTTCTTTTTTTTTCAGATATAACCTATATTATCGGATAGGACAGAATTTTTCCTAAAAAGTTTTAGTCGGAGTCCGCGCCGCCTATTTTCTTAACGGTAATTATTATGCGGGCAGTTTTGGCAAGTCCCGTCGGGAACTGCTTGCGTATGTCTGAGTACAGGCCCTGCGCATCGTATTTTGACGGGGCGGCAGATTCCGACGACTGCGCAGCGGAGCCGCTTGTAGTGCCGGATTTTGAAAATAGCGTGGTTTGCGCCATGGCGTCGGAGAGGGTTTTGTCGCTGGTGAGATCCGGACGTTCAAATTGTATGCAGTACGGGCGGTTTACCGTGAGAACCAAGTCCCTAATCTTGCGCTCAAAGCGCTCAAATTGGCGCTGTTTCATAATGGTGTTGCCGTTATTGTTGCCGTCGGCGTAGAAGTAGGAGACGGGATTGGAATATATGTAGTCCATATTCAACAGGAGCTTTTTGCCCTTTACCTTCAACAGCTTCATAGCGCAAAACGAACCTAGATCAAACTCTTCGACATCTCCGCGCAATTTCGGCCTGTTTCTGAACATAGCCTCAACGCGTTTGTCTTTTGCCTTTTGTTCAGCGTTAGGCTCGTATTTATCGAGGTAGTTTTTGTATTCGCCCGCGAAGAGAGATGCGGTTTTCTCGCCTTTTTCTATCGCGTTTTCGAGATCTTCTATCTGGGTGGAAAGTTTACCGATTCTGCCCTGCGCACCGGTAATTTGATTTTCAAGGCGGGTGATTTCACCTTTTAGGCCGATTAGCTTTCCGCGAGCCTCGTCGATGGGGGCGATTTTCTTTACTTCGGCAGCTTTTTTAGCGGTTTTCTCGGAAGAATTGGAGTATTCCTCCATATCCACAGAGGGCGCAGGATAGCCTTTTGCCATATACCTTTTCGCGAGAACTTTGCCGTCGAAGCCCTTGTATTGGGATTCCCCCTCGGAAAGAACAAAGGTAAACTTATCTTCCGGCCTGCCGGCAATATGAGTCTCCACAGTTATGGAGTACTTCTGCGCCGACAATGTGACGGCGAAAATCAATGCCGTCGCGTAAGCTGCTAATTTCGTTTTTGTCATAATGAAAAAAATAAATGGATAAATCTTGGGTATGTCAATTAGTTTTGGCGCTTGGAAATTTCAGCGACAATTCGGGTTTCGCCGCATTCGGCCAAAACAATGTTTTCTGGTACATCCGCCTGCGCCGGCATTGAAAACTCCGCATTTCCCAATAATCGCCTATTTCCGCCTTTTATTTCGACTATTTTACACGAATAATATTCAAGTTCTTCTTTTTCTTTGATATTTTTCTTCGCGCACCCAGCTTTTAGATTTTCCGCAAGTTCGCGGGCGTCGGCAATTTTCTCTTTGAGGGCATCGGGGGCGGAAGTTTTCCCGCTTGATTCAGCGTTTTCGGAGCGCGTAGTTTTCTGGGAAGGCGCCGCGCCTGTATCTGAATGCCATGAGTAAGGATGCGGCATTCCGTATTTTCCGGAACGCATAGGCCTGCGCTTAGGAGCTTCGCGGACACTTCCTTCGGGAGCCAGAATGAGATTTCCGGCGGCGTCCTCATAATAATACTTGTCGCCGATTTTTACAGGATCGGAAGCGTACAATATGGTATTTACGGCAAGCAGAGCCACCGCCACAAGCGTTGCAAGTTTCATTGCCGCGATATTCTTAGAAGGGTAGCTATTTTTCAAGTAAAAAGCTCTTTCGCAAGAAATCACATTCCAAGATATTCCTGCATTTCCTCTTTTGGTATAACATACTTTGGCATGTACGATTCCCCGTCGAGCTTCGCCTTCAAATCCACGTGTATAAAACCTTCCATTACGCTATTTGATACCACAAAATCCGTAAAGTATTTGGTTATTTCGGCATTGACCTCAGCCTGCGCGGCGGCCGCGGCGGCGTATCTATAATAAGGCTCTTTTATCGTCGCTCTCGCGGCGCCGCGGTTAGCCGCCTTTATATGGTTTACAACCAGCTTAAAATACTCGCTGTATTTCCTAAAAAACAGACTCTTGTGGATTCTCGGCCCATCGAAAAAGGCCCTCCGGTATTGTTCGGCAATCTTAGACACAATGTCCGACCCAAGGGCGTCCATAAATGTGTTGGTGCGCACAAACCTCATAATCCAGTAATTCATGAGGCATTTTCTCAAAACGAAGTCCCTTTGCCTGTCGTACTCGGCCTTGTCGAACTTGCGCCACTTCCGCAAGTGGTCGATATCTATTGGCGCGAGCCTCGCGCGGGCGGGCATATCCTCGCGCACTATTTTCTCGACGGATTTTATGATTTTCTCGCTGCCAGGCATCTGAAACGGCGACGTCGATATGTACGACATATCCGTCTGCTTGTAAAACTCGATTCCCCTGCTCGGCGCTATCTCCAAGAGCCCGAGAAGCTTTTGCGCCCGCATATCGACAATCATCGCCCCTCCGGTGCCGAAATTCGCCGCTTTCGAGTAGTCCGCCGCGCCGAGCGAGAACCCTCCCTTGCGCATTACGGGGTATATCGTGCGCTTCGACCCTTCCTTGTTTGCGCCGATTATCGCAATCCTCTTGCCCTCTAACGACTCCGGAATCTCCGAAGCTTTCGGGAATTCCACAGGGTTGACGGGAATATCTTTGCCGACTATCGCAAAGGCGAACATCGAATCGGGCGAGACATAAATTTTGTCGCTTTCAAAAGAAATGTCAGCAAAGTCCATGGTAAACTTTCCGTCTATGACTTCGAGCATTTCCGCCGGGAACAGCACAATCTTCTGCCCGTCTATCTCCAGAAAATATGTGCAATACGACTGGTCTCCAACTTGTTTTATGAATACGTTTTTATAAAAGAAATCCTCCATTTTCTTTTCGCCGCCGTCGTATTCCTCGGGCTTTTTGCCTCTTCGAATTGCCGCGTCAAGCCTCGCATTCAGCTCGTCGAGCTGCGCGCAAAAATCCCCCGGAAAAGTCTCCTGTATTCCAGCCCTCAAATCCCCAAATTCGGGCGGAAATTTTTTCATGATATAGTTGTGCCGGGCCAAAAACTGCCTGTCAAAATACCTTATCGCCTCGTCCGGATTTTCGTGCATCTTACCGAGCGTGTTTTTCAGTATCAGGTTGTAATCGCTCTGAGGAACGTCCCTCCATTTATCCTTAACGGCGTTAAACGCGTCGCCAAGCCGCATAATAGAGGATACCTGCGCGGCGTAGTCGCCGGAATATATGCGCGCCACGGAATTTATTATTGTCTTAGACTCGTCCTTTGAGAGCTCAAACCCCCTTATTGCGTCCCTTATGGCAATCGCAGCGGTTTCCTGTTTTGAAACAAATTCGTATTGTTTGTCGTAGTCGTTCGGAAATTTTTTTGCGGCCATCACCCTGATTTCGTCGCCCATGGACGCGGGGACTCCCTTTCTGCGCTGGTCGATTTTCGCCATTGCGGATTTTTGGTCGGCAAGCCACCGCGCGCGGTCCTTTTCGCGCGTCGGGAAAAGCTCTTTCGCCCGCTTTTCAAGCGCCTCCAATCGCGGATCGACGTATGCGGATTCCTCGCTTGCGGGGAATAGTTCAGCGCCGTATTTATCGTAGCAGTACCAGCCGCCAAGCGCCGCGAAAATAACTATCAGAATGCCTAATTTCATCAAATAAAATAATAATTTATGAATGCCGCTATTGTCAAAACTATTATATATAAAAATCTCCCAAATCTGTTTTTTAGAGCAGGGACTCTTACGTCAACTCCCGCAACATTTCGCGCATAAAAAATTCCCCATGTCCGCTTTGGATAATCGGGGGAATTTATCTTTTTAGCCGCAAAAATTTTATTTTTTGAAGCGCGGTTTTAACGCAGGCGCACCCTTGTGAAAAAATTTTTTTTCGCCAAACGGCAGGTATAGGAAAACTTAAAGCATTGCCGATGCGCGCAATTCTTCAGAGTTCCCGAATCCCGCGCAAAAAATTGCGGGTTTGCACAAATAAAAAAAGCTGCCGCAAAAGGCGCGACAAACACCTTGCGGCGCGGCGTACCGCCTAATGGATCGGTAGCCGCCCGCTTTTTTCTACAAGTTGGCGACGGCCTCCTCGGCGTTTTTCCTTATCTGGGCCCAATCTTTCGCGTCTATCAACGAAGTCGGGGCTATCCACGAGCCTCCTATGGCAGTCACGAGAGGGGAATCCGTGTAAGACTTCATATTTGAAAGCTTCAACCCCCCAAGCGGGATAAAACTTATGCCAAGATGCTTGTACGGGGCGGCCATGCTTTGCAAATGCTTCATTCCGCCGGAGCTTTCCGCCGGGAAGAACTTCATGAGCTTGCAGCCGTGCTCGAGCGCCTGCTCTATTTCGCTCGGCGTCATTATTCCGGGAGCGAAAGGCAGTCCGGCCTCCGCCGCGGCGGCGATTACCCTTACATTGCAACCGGGGCTTACGCCGAAATCGGCGCCACGGCTCTTGGCTTCGCGCGCCTGTTCGGGCGTAAGGATAGTCCCCACGCCGAGAGTGAGCGGCAGTCCCGCGCCGGCTATCGCAGAAACGCACTCGAAAGCCCTCTGCGTGCGGAGCGTCATTTCAAGCGCTGTGACGCCGCCGTCGCAAAGCGCCTTTGCGAGGTCAACGGCTCCGGCGGGATCGTTTACGGCAAGCACCGCGACGATGCGCGCCTTCTTTAATCTATCAGTCAGATTTTCCATATCTTAATATGACTTTTATGACGGATTTTCCCCGTCTCCTTTAATTTTAGGAAGTTTAAATTGCGAAAGTTTTGAGCGCAGTTGCTCGGCAGTCTTTTCGAGAGAGTCGGTGGCAGCCTTGAAAGCGCCGATTTTATCGCGCGTCTGCGCCGCCGACTCGCTAAAAGCGTACATTGTCTTGCTTATTCTCGCCGCCCTGTCGGCCTGCGTCTCCACGCCGCCGGCAAGCTCCTCAAACTTCGGGCCGACTGCCGCGACCTGTTCCGAAACGGCCCGCATATTGTCCGAAACCCTGTCCATCACCCTGAGAGAGCGCCGCATTAGTATCACGAACGAGCGCATTTCCACGACGCCCGACTCCACCGAATCCCGCATATCCGACACCATTTTTGATATGTTCATCGCCGAGACCGCAGTCATATCCGCGAGTTTTCCTATCTCGGATGCGACAATCGCAAACCCTCCCCCGAACTCGCCCGCCTTTTCCGCCTCGATTGATGCGTTAAGCGATAGCAGGTTTGTGCGCTGGCTGACTGTATTAACGGTTGTGACAGCCGAAGATATGCCGTCGGTTTTCTCCTGGATAATTGAGAGCCTTGAAGCGACCGACTCTGTCGCCGAAAGGAGGCCCGAGGCGTTTTCAGTGAGGTTTGAAAGGTATTGTTCGCCTTCGCATATTCCATTGACGCTCGCAACTATGTTTGCGGCGGCTTTGCGCGCCTTGGATTTAAGCAGCTCCACCGAGGACGATATCGATTCCGTTGCTTTCGAGACATTTTTGAGGGCTCCCGCTTTTTCCACGGCTATGGATTCTATTTCGGCAGCTCCCTCAGAGATTTTGACGGCACCCGCTGCGAGGCTTGCCCCTCCGCTTTGAACTTGCCAAACGAGCTTGGAAAGGTATCCCGTCATCTTTTCGAGGGCTACGCAAAGCGCGAATATTTCGCTGTTGCTCAGCCTGTCGGGATCGGTCAATTCGGAGAGTGCTTCCCGCGCGCCGCGCAGGTTGCCGTCGCGGATCATATTCGACGCCTCCACAAGCCCGCCCGTCATCTCCTTTCCCCTGTCGGCCGCGAGCCTCGCGGTAAATGCGGAAAATCCGAGCATCAATATTCCGATGGGCAGCAGGAAAAATATGAATCTTTCGCCCGCCCGGGAAATGCGCGCCATGGCGTCGTACGAGTCGCTTTTATAGAAGCTGACGCCTATTACCATATTCCACGGCTTGAAATATGTATAGACCGACGTAATATCGCCGTCCCAGCCGGATTCCGCGACTTTGTAGCGCTTTGAGCCTATCTTCCCGTCGGGGGCGTTTACGGCCTCGGCAATTATTTTCATAACGGCAGTTCGCCTGTCGTCAACGCCGTCTGACTCAACCGAAGTTGAATTGAGTTTCCCGTCTTTGGAAATTCTCCAAACCGCCCCGTCGTCAGGAGTCAGTTCAATGGCCCACACGAAGCCGCTTGCCCCAAACCTTGCGTCTTCAAGATATTTAAGGACGTAATCGTGCGAGTTTTGTTTAAAACCGTAGCACACCGCCCCAATAACATTGCCGTTGTTGCCGATTACCGGCTCGTAGTTTGTTGCGAAGTCTATGCGCTTTGAATACGCCGAGCCCGAATACCCGCGCTTGGACAATATTGACCTCACTATTTGCGAACCTTCCCCGCCGGTCGCCGGAATGAAATTCCCGATGTACCTCCCGCCGGAGGAATCCTCCACTGTCGATACCGCGCGCAGCATGTCCCCCGCTTCGTTTACGCGGACAAGCAGCGCGAACTCCATGCCGGTGTCGGATTTGAGAGTGTCGAAGATATCGCGCACTTTGCCCTCGGAAGAAACTATGCGCCTGTTTGAGTCGAGCACAAATTTCACTTTTTCCTTGCCGAACGAAAGCTCCGGTATTTTCACCACGCGCTTGTCGGAGGGATCGTTTTGATTCGTTATTTCAGCCTCCACGGACGCGTCGGAAAAGCTTGCATGCCCGAGTTCCGCAAGCCTTGAAAGCAGGAGCTTGCGCGCATTGTCTATCGAGGCGTCGCGGGAGTTTTGTATTATTGAGCATATTTCGCGTATATCAGCGGCAAGCTGCGTTGCGTTGCGCTCGCCGATTTTGTCGAATTCATTTTCGGCGATGGCGCGGATGTCGGAGTTCATAATGAGAATGAGGGCCGCCATCGCTATTACAGGCAGAGCCGACAATCCGACAAAGAAAATCATCAGAAGCTTGGAGAGCGATATTTTCATTTTTCGCCCTCCTCTATCTTGAACCTCGAAACAGCCTCGAGCACGGAAACCGACACGGAGTCGAGCGATTTCACCGCGGCGCGGAACTCCGATATTCTGTCCCGAGCGCGGACTGAGGAGTCGGAAAGCTCGAGCATTGTGGCGCTTATTTTGCGGGCGTTTTCGGACAACTCGCCGATGCCAGAGGCGATATCCTCAAACTGGGGGCCGATTGCCTCTATCTCCGACACTGTGCGGGCGAGCATATCGGCGGTTTCGATTATGATTTTGGAGCTTTGGCGCATTTTTGCGCCGAACCTGTCCATTTCCATGACGCCCGAGTTCACCGAACTTTGCATTTGCCGCACAATGTTTTCTATATTGGCGGAGGCAATCGACGTTTTGTCTGCGAGCCTTCTAATCTGCCTTGCGACGACCGCAAATCCGAGGCCGAACTCGCCCGCCTTTTCAGCCTCGATTGATGCGTTAAGCGACAGCAAATTTGTCTGCCTGCTTACGTCGTTGATGGCGGTGACTATGCCGGTTATCTTTTCGACATTTCCGTTTATGACCGCGAGTTTCCCGGCGACGTTTTCCGCGGCCGCCGTAAGGGAGTCGTAATTGTTTTTAAGGAGCTTTATGGATTCGCCGGACTCCCTCGCGATATCGAGAGTCCGCGAGACTTCAAAAGCCGAGCCTCTCGCGGTTTTGTTTAAAGCTTCGGAAGCTGCGAGAATCTTTGCGCCTGTCGAAGCCGTATTTTTTGTCGATGCGGCCTCCTCAGATGCGATGGTGTCGAGGGTGTCGGAAGTATCGGAAATCCTGCCCGCCCTCTCGGCTACGTCAACCCCCATAAGCTTCAGGACGCTTATTAATTTTGTGAGACTGCGCGCCATCAGCAAAACGGCGGTAAAGAGCTCGTCGAATTCCTCGACCACGCTGCTCTTGCCGGAAAGAATCTTTTCGGCCGCAGCGATGTCCCCGCGCGACTGCGAGTTCGCGACCCTCACAAGCGCGCGGATTGTGCGCGACATGCGCGTTGCCATTATCCATGCGATACCTATGGCCATTGCCGCGAAAATCGCGCCCGCAAAAAGTATTTTGCGCGTCAAAGTGTCGGTCTGTTCGATGAGGTCGGCGCGCCCGGACTGGAACTCGCGCTCGTCTATCATCGTTCCGATAAGCCAGTGCCACGGGCGGTAATAAGTATAGGCGACAAGCCTTGCGGCGTCGCCGGACTGCCCCATCGGCAATACGAGCGAGTCCACCGCAACTTCCGAGCCGCGAAGATTCTTAGCTTTGGACAGCGCATTCAATATAAATTCCGAGCGCACTTTTATGTTGTCGTCGGCAACGGATATTCCGACGGCGGTGGTGTCGCCCGAAACGCGTATGACGGGGTTTTTGGGGTCGGAGTCATCCACAATCCAAACGATTCCGCTTCCGCCAATTTTTATTGTTTTTAAATATTCCTCTATTTCCGCTGTGGAGGAGCGCCTAAGCCCGAAATATATGCCGCCGATTATCTCGCCGTCCGATGAAGCCAGCGGTATGTAGTTTGAATCCGTGCTCCTCGCGCCGGCCTCCGTGCCGGATTTGAACACTGAAATTCTCTCGGAGGAATCGTCAGAGTACGGCAAGAGCACTCCCGCAGCCCTTTTTCCGTCTGCGGCGGGGCCTGTTCCCGCGAGGGCGAGCAAGCCGTCGTCGGTCTTGGCATATATGGCTATTTCGCAGCGCAACCCGTCTTTTAGGCGCTCCATAACGCGCGATACGGCGTTCGCGGGGTCGTCTGAGGGCATATTTGGATCCACGGGATACTTGCCAAATTTAAGTAGCCTTATCTGGCGCATCGAATCGGAGTCGGGGTCTCCGAGAATGCGGGTCGGGATATTGGACGGCGATTCGGCAAGCGACGGCGTCCCGAGCTTTTCAAAAGCTGATATTATTGAGGCTCTCGCGGCGTCGGAAGCGTTGGTTTCGTTAATTCTAACGATTTCGCACATTTGGCGGATATCGATTGTAGTCCGCTTGGCGTTTTCCACGGCCATTCCCCTAAATTCCGAAGTAGCTGTGCGTACGACATCGGCCCCCATGAGCTTTATAAAAGCAAACATTCCCGCCACCGGAATAACCGTGACGGCAAGCCCTATCCCCAAAAGGGTGGTTTTCATTGAGGCCTTCATTTAAGATTGGATTCAATCACAACGGCGCGCTTCTTCAAGACTATTTTCGCCATAGACCTCGGCGGACTTGCGCGTTTTGCTTAAAGAGCGCTTCGCGATTAGAGCGGGTTTACAATGAATTTTATCTCTCCATCTTCGGGATTCAATACATTTGCAATTAGCATCTAAATTCGCGGGCAACGGAAAATTTTGTTGTCCACCCGCGATTTGCGCGGCAGAATTTGCTTAAATTACACCTGTATGAAGAAATACATTGTCACACTCGCCCTTGCAATCACCGCATGCGCCACTGCGCGCGCGATGGAAATAGAATCGGTAAAATTTGACGGAGAAGCCGACTTAAACGGCTGGCAGATATCGCCGTCAAACTGCGCGATAATATCCGGAGGCGTTTTGCAGATTACAAACCCCGTGCGCGCGGAAAAATCCCGGGCCGAGATTGTAAAAAATCTACCTATAAAAAAAGTTGCCGGAAGAAGAATATACGTGAGCGTAGAGCTCGCGCAAGACCTTACGCCTTCGGTTTCAAGGTGGGGTGGCAAGATATTCCTCATAGAGGGCGGCAGCGACAATTTCTATGTCTATGCCGGCAACTATATAGCCCCGGGGAAATCCGACTGGGCGGAGACCTCGTTTTTTACGGACGTTCCGCTCGAATCTAAAAGCTTAAGAATGCACCTCGGCGTGGAATCGTCGTCGGGCAAGATTTTATTTAAAAACCTAAAAATATCCTCGCAGGACATTCTCGCTGAGTTCGCAAAAATAGCGAACATCGGCTACGCGCAGAAAGACTACGAAATAAAGGCTTTTAAGGCGTTCACTCCGGCGGGGATCGGGTACAACGCCTCGGAATTCGACACCTCAAAGACGGAATTCGCAAATGTTCCGTTCAGCCTACGCAACTTTCACCGCAACAAAGACAAATTTGCAGTAGCATTAAAATCCACCACATTTCCCTCCGGCCTTGAAAGGGCGGAAACGGAATTTGCGGGCATTGAGGCTTCGGGTAAATTTTTGTACGTCCTGCATTTCGTTTCAAACTCCAAAGACGGCGACAAAATAGGAACATTGGAAATCGAAGGCAACGGCGGCAAAAAGGAAACATTCCCGATAGAAGCCGGAAAAAATGTTTTCGACTACGCTCGCGCCGGCGCAAATGCCGACTGCATATCCGTGGGTCCGTGGCAAAAGTTGGGGCAGACCTACACTGCGTGCGTCTCTAAATTCAAGATTCCCGACGGATTTGGGAACATCGCAAAGCTGGTATTTACCCCTGAAAACGGGGTCGCCACATGGGTGCTTCTCGGGGCAAATATATCCGAGCGCGACGTCGCATTTCCGAAGACGTGGAACTACACCACCCGCGCTGACGACGTATGGAAGCCCATGCCCGAAAAATACGCCCCTCCCGCGGCGCCCGGAAGCGTCCTCGACCTGACTTCCCTAAACCCCAAGGAAACAGCGGGCGACAGCAGACATGCAGACCATAAAAGCTCCATACCACAGTTCAGAT